>Ga0070668_100000742_pt1 | contig 22332 bp, 23 predicted proteins | sample KBSS43metaG_FD_64661 | JGI IMG/M metagenome (GOLD analysis project Ga0070668, IMG submission 64661) | Switchgrass rhizosphere microbial communities from Kellogg Biological Station, Michigan, USA - KBS S4-3 metaG | ecosystem: Host-associated > Plants > Roots > Rhizosphere > Soil ...
GCCGACCCTCGCGCTGCTCGTGCGCGCCAACCTCGTCCGCGACGAGATCGAGCCGGCCCGGCACGCGGCCGACCACCTGGCGCGACTGGCCGAGACCCGGCCCGCCGCGTACACCAGAGCGCTCGCCGCGGCATCCGAAGCGCAACTTTCCATCGCGTCCGGCGACGTCGAACACAGCGTCAATCAACTGGAGACCGCCCTGCGTCTGTTCACCGGCCTCGACATGCCCTACGAAGCGGCGCGAGCCCGGCTCGACCTGGCCCGGCTGCACGCCGGGCGCCACCCGGAGACCGCCGTCACCGAGGCCCAGACGGCCCTTGCCGTGTTCGAACAGTTCGGCGCGGCGACCGACACCGATTCGGCCGCGGCGCTGCTCCGCTCGCTCGGGGTGGCACCGCGCACCTCCCGGCGCACCGCCGGCGAGCTGACCGACCGCGAGCGACAGGTGCTCCACCTCATCAGCCTCGGGCTCAGCAACCCCGAAATCGCCGCCCGGCTCCACATCAGCCGCAAGACAGCCGCCCATCACGTCAGCAACGTGCTCACCAAACTCGGCGCCCGCAACCGCACCGAGGCGGCGGCCCGCGCGTCAGCCACCCGACCGCGACCCGGATGAGGCCCACATGTCACGTTGACGGCGAATCCTCGCCACGGCGGAACCAACGGTCAGGGGACGTCGGTCAGCAGGTGGGCGCGCATCGAGGCGATCTCGTCGCCGGTGAGGCCGATCTCGGTGACGTAGTCCTCCACCGAGCCGTGCAGCGCCCGCAGGTCGGTCAGGAACATCAGCATGGCGCCCGCCGGGGAGTCGAACATGTGCTCGTTGCCCTGCACCGCCTCGGGGTGCTTCTCCGACAGGTACGCGGTGAGCCGCGCCATCGCGGAAGTGGTCAGCGCATAGTCGGCCGCGATGTCCTCGTCGGACACCCCGAGCAGGGACAGGGTCAGCGCGCACACCGTGCCGGTGCGGTCCTTGCCGGCCATGCAGTGCACGATCACCGGCGCCTTCGCCGGGTCGGCGATCACCCGCAGCGAATCCAGGATCGCATCCCGCCCGTCCTCGGCGAAGTTGAGGTAGCGGTCGGCCAGCCAGCGCTCGTGCACCACGTCGTCGGGGTGCTCGACCTCTTCCCAGTCGACGTGCTTGAGCACCAGGTTGCGATAGTCCAGGCCGTAGCGCTCGGCCACCCGGCCGAACCGCTCGATCTCGAACGGCCGGCGTAGGTCGATCACCGTGCGGACGCCCAACGCGGCGAACGCCTCGGTGTCGGCATCGCCGAGCCGGTGCAGCGCGTCCGAGCGGAACAGCCGGCGCCAGCGCACCGTACGGCCGTCGAGGCCGGTGTATCCGCCCACGTCACGGAAGTTGTAGGTAGCAGAGAAACCGAGATTGCGGGGGTAAGCGTCGGTCACCACGCAGCCAACCTAGTCTCGAAAGGTGGAACATGGCTTCCCACGGGCGCCGTTAGTGGCATGCTTCATGTCGTGACCCACCTCGTGCTCATTATTGGCACCTAGCGCGCCGGCTGACTCTTCGCCGACGCGCAGACCTCCCGCATCCGCGGGGGGTCTTTTTGTTGGTCACCAAGAATCCTCGGAAGGGAACGCGCCCATGGACGAGTACCAGGTCTTCGACACCACGCTGCGCGACGGCGGGCAGCGGGAGGGGATCAGCTACTCGGTCGCCGACAAACTGGCGGTCGCGAAGCTGCTGGACGAGTTCGGCGTGGGCTTCATCGAGGGCGGCTGGCCGGGCGCCATGCCCAAGGACACCGAGTTCTTCGAACGCGCCAAGACCGAGCTCGACCTCAAGAACGCGGTGCTGGTGGCCTTCGGTGCGACCCGCAAGGCTGGCGTCGACGTGGCGGCCGACCCGCAGGTGAAGGCGCTGCTCGACGCCGGCACCCCGGTGGTCTGCGTGGTCGCCAAGAGCGACATCCGGCACGTCGAGCGGGCGCTGCGCACCACCGGCGAGGAAAACCTCGCGATGGTCCGCGACACGGTCCGCCATCTGGTGGCCAACGGCCGCCGCGCGTTCGTCGACTGCGAGCACTTCTTCGACGGCTTCCGCCACGACCCGGCGTACACGGCGAGCGTGGTCCAGGCCGCGTTCGAGGCCGGTGCCGAGCGGGTCGTCATGTGCGACACCAACGGCGGCATGCTCCCCTCGATGGTCACCAAGGCGATCAACGAGGTCGTCGAGCGGACCGGGGTGGCCGCCGACCGCCTCGGCATCCACTGCCAGAACGACACCTCCTGCGCGGTGGCCAACACCATCGCCGCGGTCGAGGCCGGGGTCCGGCACTTCCAGTGCACCGCGAACGGCTACGGCGAACGGCCCGGCAACGCCGACCTGTTCGCCACGGTCAGCAACATCCAGCTCAAGCTCGGGCGGCAGGTCCTACCGGACGGCTGCCTGGAGAAGGCGACGCGGGTGTCGACCGCGCTCGCCGAGATCGCCAACATCGCCCCCGACACCCACCAGGCCTACGTCGGGGCCGCCGCTTTCGCTCACAAGGCGGGGCTGCACGCGAGCGCGATCAAGGTGGATCCGCTGCTCTACAACCACGTCGACCCGGCGGTTGTGGGCAACGACATGCGGATCCTGGTGACCGAGATGGCCGGCCGGGCCAGCATCGAGCTCAAGAGCCGCGAGCTCGGGCTTGACCTGGCCGGCCATCCGGACACCCTCTCGCTGGTCACCCAGAAGGTGAAGGACCTGGAGGCGGGCGGCTGGTCGTTCGAGGCCGCCGACGCGTCGTTCGAGCTGCTGGTGCGCGGCGAGCTGCCGGGCGAGGGGTTCGCCCGCCCGTTCACCCTGGAGTCCTACCGGGTGCTCGTCGAGCACCGCGAGGACGGCGCGGTGGTCTCCGAGGCCACCGTCAAGGTGCGGGTACGCGGCGAGCGGGTCATCGCCACGGCGGAAGGCAACGGCCCGGTCAACGCGCTGGACGAGGCCCTGCGGGTCGCGCTGACCGCGCACTACCCGCAGCTGCGGACGTTCGAGCTGACCGACTACAAGGTGCGCATCCTCGAGGGCAGCCACGGCACGAACGCCATCACCCGGGTCCTGCTGGAGACCAGCGACCACGCCCGCGAGTGGACCACGGTCGGCGTGCACGAGAACATCGTCGAGGCCAGCTGGGTAGCCCTCGTCGACGCCCTGACCTACGGCCTGGCCCGGACCGCGGCGGCCGCGTGACCCGGCGCGCCATTCTCAGCGGTTCGACCTTCGAGGAGCAGATCGGGTACGCCCGTGCGGTCGTCGACGGCGATCGGGTGTACGTCTCCGGCACCACCGGCTTCGACTACGCCACGATGACCATCGCCGACGACGTGGTCGCGCAGGCCGAGCAGTGCCTGCGCAACATCACCGCCGCGCTGACCGAGGCCGGCTGCACGCTCGCCGACGTGGTCCGGGTGCGTTATCTGCTCCCGGACCGCGCCGACTTCGAGCCGTGCTGGCCGGTGCTGCGCAAGGCCTTCGGCGAGGTCCGCCCGGCCGCCACCATGCTCGTGTGCGGCCTGTCCGACCCGCGGATGCGCATCGAGATCGAGGTCGACGCGCACCTACCCCGGCAGTAAGGCACCGGAGCGTTCGCCGGCTACCGAGGCGATCAGGGCGATCGCCTCGGCGGCCGGCATCGGCGGCAGCTGCCGGCCGTCGCGCAGGCGCAACGCCACGAGGCCGTCCGCCGCCTCGCGGGCGCCGACCACCGCGACGTACGGGATCTTCCGCCCGGCCGCGTCCCGGATGCGCGCCCCCACCGACCCGTCGTGGTGGCACTCGGCACGCAACCCGGCCTCGATCGCCTGCCGGCACACGGCTTCGGCCACGTCGCCCTGCCCGGCGGCGACCGGCAGGACGTCCAGTTGCACCGGCGCGTACCAGACCGGGAACGCGCCGGCGTGCACCTCGATGAGGTGGGCGAACAACCGCTCCATCGAACCGGCCAGGCTGCGGTGCACCATCACCGGCCGGGACCGGCCACCGTCGGCGTCCGCGTAGGACAGTTCGAACCGTTCCGGCTGGTGCAGGTCGATCTGCACGGTGGCCAGGGACGACTCGCGGCCGACCGGATCGACGATCTGCACGTCGATCTTCGGGCCGTAGAACGCGGCCTCGCCCGGCCCGTCCACGTACGGCAGGCCGGCGGCGTCGAGCGCCTCGCGCAGCAGCCGCTCGGACTGCTTCCAGCTCGCGTCGTCGCCGCCGTACTCCCGGCCCGGCCCGCGCAACGACAGTCGGATCGCGGCCGGCCGTACGCCGAGCGCCTCGTGTGCCCGGCGCATCAGCCGCAGCACCGCGGCGACCTCCTCGCCGGCCTGTTCGGGAGCGCAGAAGCTGTGCGCGTCGTTCAACTGGATGGCCCGCACCCGGGACAGCCCGCCGAGCACGCCCGAGCGTTCCATCCGATACATCGGGCCCAGTTCGGCGATCCGCAGCGGCAGATCGCGGTAGGACCGATGCCGGGATCTGAAGATCAGCGCGTGGTGCGGGCAGAGGCTGGGCCGCAGCACCAGTTCCTCGTCGCCGCTCGGCAACGGCGGGAACATGTCGTCGGCGAAGTGCTCCCAGTGCCCGGACAACTCGTACATCTGCCGCTTTCCCAGGGCCGGCGAGTGAACATGCCGATAACCGGCCCGGCGCTCCAGTTCGTACAGGTATGACTCCACCTCGTGCCGGGCCGCGGCGCCACCCGGCAGCCAGAACGGCAGGCCCGCGCCGATCAGTGGGTCGGAGTCGAAAAGGTCCAGCTCGCGGCCGAGCCGGCGATGGTCGATGAGCATGTCAGGTCTCCCTCGTCAGCGGGCGAGGGCACGGAGCGAAACAGCCCCGGGCGTCTCGCCCGGGGCTGTATTCGTCGCTGGAATCAGGTCAGCGCGAACCTCCGCCGGGACATCCCGGCGTCGTCGTCACAAACCTGCGATCCATGCCACCGATGCTAGATCGGCCACCGCGTACGGGCATCCGGAATACTCAGGGGCTGTGACGACGAGGCAGCCCCGGCTGGAAATCGAATACTGCACGCAGTGCCGATGGCTGCTCCGCGCCGCCTGGACGGCGCAGGAGTTGCTCACCACCTTCCACCGCGAACTGGGGGAGGTGGCGCTGGTGCCGGGGATCGGCGGCGTGTTCGAGATCCGGCTCGGCGACGAGACGATCTGGTCGCGCAAGGCGAGCGGCTTCCCGGAACTGGCAGAACTGAAACGCCTGGTACGCGACCGGATCGCGCCCGATCGCGACCTCGGGCACACCGACCGCGCGAGCTCGTAGGCCTATCCGGCGGGCCGCAGTGGTGCCGACGCCTCGCGGGCGTCGAGGACCTCCTCCCAATGCTCCTCGGCCCAGGCGCACGCGGCGGCCATCGGTTCGAGCAGGCTGCGGCCGAGTGAGGTCAGCTCGTACTCGACGCGGCGCACCCCGTCCAGGCGGGCGGTGCGCCGGACCAGGCCGTCGCGTTCGAGCGCCCGCAACGACTTCGTGAGCGCCTTCGCGGTGACGTCACGCAGCGGAACCCGAAGCTCCGAAAACCGCCGGGGCCCGTGCTCCAGGCACCGGATGACCATGCCGGCCCACTTGTCGCCGATGCGGATCGGCATGAGACCGGACGGGCAGACCGGGTCGAACATGTCGGGATCCAAGGGCGTGCTCACGCTGTCACGGTAACTGGTATCCGATCGGAAACCACCCGCCCGGATACGGTCCTCCGCGGTGGCCGGCAATCCGGGCCGGCCGGGAAAGGGAGGTGCCGACATGGCCGATATCGTGGTTTTCGGTGCTGGTGGGCGGGCCGGCCGGGCGACGGTCGCCGAGGCGCGGCGGCGCGGCCATCAAGTCACCGCGGTGGTGCGGGAGCCGGGCAAGTACGCCGGTCTGGCGGGCGACGGCGTACGCGTGGTGCCCGGCGACGTGACCGACGCCGACAGCGTCGCCCGGGCAGCCGAGGGAAACGACGCCGCGGTGAGTGCGGTCTACGACGCCGCGGCCGACCATCGCGCCTTCTTCACCGGCGCGGCCCGGGCCCTGCTCGCCGGGTTGCCCGGAGCGGGCGTCGGGCGGCTGCTGGTCGTCGGCCTGGCGTCTCTGCTGCCCAACGAGTCCGGCGTGGCGTTGCTGGACACGCCCGGCTACCCGCAGGAATACCGCTCGTTCTACCTCGCGCACGCCGCCGGGGCAGACGTGCTGCGCACCGCAACCGCCGCACCGGACTGGCTGATCGTCAGCCCGGCCGGCGACTTCGACCACGACGGCGTACGCACCGGGCGCTACCGGACGGCCGCGGCCGACGCGGCCAGCCGCATCTCGTACGCCGATTTCGCCGTCGCCCTCCTCGACGAAATCGACACTCCCAAACACCACCGGACACACCTGGGCGTCGAGGCAGACTGATGGCTCACCGTGCAAACCGCGACGGCCCGCAATGTGGGCGCTGATCGTCGAGTCGCCGCCCACCTACGCTCCTACGGCGGGTGGCGTCCGCACGACCCGACTTCCCCACGCTCCGGGTGGCAAGCATCGGTGTGGGTGGATCCGCACGCCGGCACGGCTGACGGCTGCGCGCCTAGGGCTCACACTCCGGCAGCGACCGCCGCGATCGCGGCGAGCGGGCGGTGGGTGTCGTTGCCGGGGCGGCGCTGGTGTTCGACCTCGGTGAAGCCGGCTCGGGCCAACCGTTCGGAGAACTCGTGCACCGGCCAGCGATAGGCCGTCACGACCTTGTGGTCGAACGCTTCCACCCGGTCGCCGTCGAAGAACCCGACCACCAACGTTCCGCCCGGCACGATGGCTCGCCGGAACTCGGCGAGCACACCGTCGAGATCCGGCGGCGGCAGGTGGATCAACGAGTACCAGGCCAGGATGCCGGCGATGGAATGGTCGGCCACGTCGAGGTCGGTCATCGAGCCGAGGCGGTACGGGACGCCCGGGTGCGTTGTCTTCGCATAGGCGATGAACTCAGGAACCATGTCGATTCCGGTCGCGTCGACGCCCAGCGAGCGAAGGTAGCCGGTGAGGTGGCCGGGGCCGCAACCCAGGTCGAGCACCCGGCCGGGCCGGATCGCCAGATGTCGCCCGATCAGGGCAAGGTCCTCGGCGTGCACCTGCTCGCTGGTGCCGAACAGTTCGATGTAGCGGTCCGCCATGGCCGCGTACGCGTCCCGGACCTCTGCCAAGTTCACCGCGTGACTATATGGGCCCGTCCAGAATGAGAACTGCCGTGGCCCGGACCCGGCAACGTCAATAGCGTGGCCGGGTGACGGCATCGGCACAACCCTGGTCAAGGCCGCGGCCGAGGAGAGCCGGGCGGCCGGATGCGAATGGCTGCACGTCGACTTCGAGCCCCATCTGGAACGCTTCTACCTGGAGCGATGCGGATTCCGAAGCACTCGGGCGGGCCTGCTGCAGCTGACCTCGGCGCCTTGATCAATCTGAGCCGACTTCCTACGTTCAGTCGTGGTCTCCGCGGCGGCCCCGCTTGACCTGGCTCCGTCGCTTCTTGTCCGCGATCCGCCGCTCGACCGACCCGCGCGACGGCTTGGTCGCCCGCCGCGCCCGCGGCGGCGGCGCGATCGCCCCGGCCACGACGGCGGCCAGCCGCGCTTCGGCGGCCTCCCGGTTGCGCAGCTGCGAGCGATGCTCGGACGCGACGATGGTCAGCACGCCGCCCACCAGACGCCCGGACAGCCGTTCCAGCGCCCGTTCCTTCAGATGAGGGGACAGGACCGGCGATGCCGCCAGGTCCCAGGACAGCTCGACCCGGGAGTCCGTGGTGTTCACCCCTTGCCCACCCGGCCCGCTCGACCGGGAGAAGCGCCAGCCGAGCTCCGCGTCGGGGATGACCAGCCCGGCTCGTACCACGACATCGGTCATCGAAGACCCCGCGGGCATGGCCCGCCGACGTGCCGGTATCGCCAGGCCCGCTCGGCCGCCGGGATGGTCAGCCGATCGGTGACCCGGGAATCCTCAACCACGCCCCCAGCATGGCAGCCGCCGGTCAAACGAGCCACCTAGATCACTTGGCGGCGCGATCTGTCGTCACCCGGTTGTCGATCGCTCGGAGCCGGGGGCGAGGGACAGGGCAGTATGGGTGAGGTGACGTCCCCAAGTGCGCCGGTTGTCACGACCGGCTATCCGTGGCCCATCGAAACCACGCGCCTGCCCAACGGCCTTCGGGTCGTGGTCAGTGAGGACCGGAGCTCCCCGGTCGTCTGCGTCAACCTCTGGTACGACGTGGGCTCGCGGCACGAACCCGCCGGGCAGACCGGCTTCGCGCATCTCTTCGAGCATCTGATGTTCGAGGGCTCGGCACACGTCCAGAAGACCGAGCACATGCGCCTGGTGCAGGGCAACGGCGGTTCGCTGAACGCGACCACCAACCCGGACCGCACCAACTACTTCGAGAGCATGCCGTCCGAGCATCTCGAGTTGGCGCTCTGGCTGGAGGCCGACCGGATGGGCGGCCTGGTGCCCGCGCTCACCCAGGAGACCCTGGACAATCAGCGCGAGGTGGTGAAGAACGAGCGCCGCCAGCGGTATGAGAACGTGCCGTACGGTGATGCCTGGCTGCGGCTGCTCGCCCTGCTCTACCCGGACGGTCACCCGTACCACCACGCCACGATCGGGTCGATGGAGGATCTGAACGCGGCGAGCCTGGACACTTTCAAGGCGTTCCACCGGCAGTATTACGCGCCCAACAACTGTGTGCTGACCGTCGTCGGCGACGGGACGCCGGCCGAGGTCTTCGCGCTCGCCGAGAAATACTTCGGCGCGATCGAGGCGGTGCCGTCGATCCCGCCGGCGCCGTCGGGGCATCTGCCGGGTCCGGCTGACACTCCGGTACGGGAGACCGTGACCGGTGCCGTGCCGGCTCCCCGGATCTATCTCTCGCATCGCACGTACGCCTTCGGCACCGCCGGCTACGACGCCACCACCGTGCTGGCCGCGGTCCTCGGCAACGGCCGGGGCAGCCGGCTCTACCAGCGGCTCGCCGACGGCGCCCGGATCGCCCAGCCGGACTACATCGGCTCGTACGGGGTGGACCTGGCGCACGCGCCCGCCCCGCTGATCGTCACGGCGACGGCGAAGGACGGTGTCGACGTCGAGACGCTGGAGGAGGGGCTGACCGAGGTGGTCGGCAGCCTGCTCACCGAGCCGGTGACCGAGGACGAGTTGTCCCGGGCCAAGGCGCTGCTCACCACCGCCTGGTGGCGGCAGGTGTCCACGGTGGGCGGGCGGGCCGACACGCTCGGCCGGTACGCGACCCAGTTCGGCGATCCGGGTGCCGCGGCGTACCGCTTGCCGCAGTGGCTCGCGGTCACCGCCGACGACGTCACCGAGGCGGCGCGGTACGCGCTGCGGCCCGAGTCCCGGGTGACCCTCACCTACCTGCCCGAGGCGCCCGCCCAGCCTGAGGAGAAGTCCGCATGACGCTCATCGCCACCCGCCCGGACGCCGGCCCGGCCCGGCCCTACCGGTTCCCGGAGCTTCAGCGGGTCACCGCCGGCGGCGGCACGGTGGTCGCCGCGCACCTGCCCGGCCAGTTGCTGGCCTCCGCGATGCTGCTGCTGGACGCGGGTGCGGCGCGGGAGCCGGCGGGCCGCGAGGGCACCGCGACCGTGCTGGCCAAGTCGCTGGAGGAGGGCACCCGGGTACGCGACTCCGCGGCGTACGCGCTGGCCTTGGAGAGCCTCGGCGCCGAGCTCTCGCCGTCGGTCGACTGGGACGCCTTCCGGGTGAATGTGTCCGCGCCGGTGCCGTTGCTGCTCGACGCGGTACGCCTGGCCGCGGAGGCCGCGCGCACCCCCAAGTTGGACCCGGCGGATGTCGCCCGGGTGCGCGACGACGAGGTGACCGCGCTGCGGATGGACTGGGCGCAGCCGGGCCCGCGGGCCGACGCAGCCCTGCGCGCGGACCTGTTCGGCGCCGCCGACCGGTACGGCCGTCCGCTGCACGGCGATCCGGCGTCGGTGGCCGCGGTGACCGTGGACGACGTGCTCGCCTTCCACCAGGAGTGGATGTTGCGGCCGGGTGTGCTGCTGGTCGCCGGTGACCTCAGCACGCTGGATCTGGCCGCGCTGGCCGAGGCCGCGTTCGCCGGCACCGCCGGGGAACCGCTTGCCGCGGAGGCCCCGCTCGGCGTCCCGGTGCGCGACCGGCGCCGGATGATTCTGGTCGACCGGCCCGGCTCGGTGCAGTCGACGCTGCGGATCGGGCACCGGTCGCCCGAGCGGGCCACGCCCGACTACGTGCCGATGACGCTCGCCGCGACCGTGCTGGGCGGCGCGTTCACGTCCCGTCTCAACCACCTGATTCGGGAGGTCAAGGGCTACACGTACGGCATCCGCGGCGCGTACGCGATGACTCGCCGTTTCGGCCGGTTCGAGGTGGCCGCCGGGGTGCAGACGGCGGTGACCGTCCCGGCGATCGCGGACACGATCGGCGAGATCGCCCGTACCCAGCTGGACGGCGTGACCGAGGAGGAGCTGGCCGTCGCCCGTTCGTGGCGGGCCGGGCAGCTGTCGGTGGAGATGCAGACGCCCGGTGCGATCGTCGGGGCGCTCGGCACGCTGGTGTTGCACGGCCTGCCCGACGACTACTACGTCACGCTGCGCCGGCAATATCTGGAGGCGACCGTCGCGGAGGTGTCCGCGGCCGCCGCCGAGCATCTGCACCCCAAGGGGCTGACGCTGGTGATCGAGGGAGATGCCTCGGTGCTGCGGGACGAACTGGTCGCGGCGGACATCGGCGACATCGTGGACGCGGAGCTGTGACGGCGTCATCGATGTTGTGAGTTGCGGCGCCCTCGCACGGAACGGCCGGGCCGGCCGGATAACTTTGCCGGCATGACCATCACCACAACGCCGGCGCCGACCCGGCCGGCCCGGCGGGTGGCCCGCACCGCGCTGCTCGCGTTGCTGGTGCTGCCCGGGCTGCTGTGGGCGGCGGCCCGGCTGTTCGGCTGGGAGCGCGGCTACCTGGTGCAAGTGTTCGCCTTCACGCCGTACGCGGCGGCCTGGGCGTGGGTGCCGGTGGTGCTCGCCGTGCTGGCCCGCAAGTGGCTGATCGCGGCGGTCGGCGTGGTCGCGGCGGTGGTGCTGGCGGTGTGCGTGCTGCCCCGGGCGCTGCCGTCCGACCGCGGTCCGTCCGGCGGGGTGCGGCTCACCGTCATGACGATCAACGTGTACCTCGGCACCGCCGACCCGGCCGCCATCGTCAAGCTGGTCCGCGACAACGACGTCGCGGTGCTGGCCGTCCAGGAGTTCACGCCGGACTCGCGGGCCGGGCTGACGGCCGCCGGGATCGACGGGCTGCTGCCCTACCAGGCGCTCGCCGAGGAGCCCGGGGCCACCGGTTCGGGGCTCTACTCGCGTTTCCCGATGGCCGACCAGGGTTCCCGGCGCGGCAGCGGCACCAGCGAGCAGGAGGGCAACCAGCAGACGTACGCCACCATCCGGCCGCCCGGCGCCGGTGCGGTGTTCGTCGAGTCCGTGCACCCGATGGCGCCGTACGCGCTGGATGCCCTGCCCTCCTGGAAGAGTGACCTGGCCGACCTGCCGCGCGCCGAGCCGGACGGCACGCCGCGGATCCTGCTCGGCGACTTCAATTCGACCCTCGACCACAAGGCGGTGCGCGAGGTCATCGCCGGCGGCTACCGGGACGCCGCGGACGTCACCGGCGACGGGCTGACCGGCACCTGGGGTCCGGGACCGGTGCCGCCGGTCACCCTCGACCACGTCCTGGCGGACAGGCGGATCGGCATTCAGGACGTACGGGTGACGGACGTCACCGGCAGCGACCACCGATCCGTTCTCGCCTCGTTGACCGTTCCATCAGCGTGATGACCGGCCTGGCGCGCGGTCGATAGCCTCGCCGCCATGACGATCATCAGCGCGCCGGCCGAGAACCGGGCGGAAGGACCCGCCCGACGCAACCGAAAGGGAGCGCTGACCGTGCTGTTCTGGCTTCTGTTGTTGCCCGGCCTGGTGTGGGCGGTGATCCGCCTCGGCGGCTGGGAGCGCGGCCCGCTCGTGCAACTGTTCGCCTTCACTCCGTACGTCGCCGCCTGGTCCTGGCTGCCGGCGGTGCTCACGCTGGCCACCCGGCGGTGGACGGCGGGCGGGGTGGCCCTGGCGGTCGCCGTGGCGTTGACCGCGAGCGTCCTGCCGCGCGTGCTGCCGAGCCGCGACCGTGGCCCGGCGGACGGGGTCCGGCTGTCCGTGATGACCTCGAACATGCTGTTCGGCAACGCCGATCCGGCGACCATCGTCCGGCTGGTCCGCGACCACGACGTGGCCGTGCTCGCCGTCCAGGAGTTCACCTCCGACGGCCGGGAGGCGCTGGCCAAGGCCGGGCTGGGCGACCTACTTCCGTACTCCTCGCTCGCCGACGAACCGGGTGCCTCCGGCTCGGGCCTCTACTCCCGCTTCCCGCTGACCGCGACCGGGGACCGGCGCAACGGCGGCGGGTTCCGCCAGGCGTACGGGACCGTGCAGCCGCCCGGCGCCGGCCCGGTGATCGTCGAATCGGCGCACCCGCTGGCCCCGTGGTCGGTCCGGGTGATCGACGACTGGCGTGCCGACCTCGTGGCCCAGCCGAAGCCCGACCCGAAGGGCACGCCCCGGATCCTGCTCGGCGACTTCAACGCGACGCTCGACCACAGCCCGCTGCGTGACCTGATCGCGGCCGGATACCGGGACGCCGCCGCGGCCACCGGCAAGGGACTGGCCCGCACCTGGCCGGAGGACAACCGGTTCGTACCGCCGGTCACCATCGACCACGTCCTGACGGACCAGCGGATCGGCGTACGCGAGGTGACCGTGCACCAGATCCCGGACAGCGACCACCGCGCGATCATCGCCCAGCTCACGGTGCCCGCGGCCGGATGATGGCGAGGCCGCCACACCACTGCGGCTCACGTGCGGCGGTAGAAGGCGGACAAGAAAACTTGAGACTGGTTGTCCGAAGCGGGCCGGGTCGTTCGAGGACTGGGCATGACGACCCTTACCTGCACCCCCGCGATGCGGATCACCAAGTCTCTGCTCGGCTACGGCGTTCTCGCCGGGCCGGTCTACGTCGTGGTCAGCCTGGCTCAGGCGCTGACCCGGCCCGGCTTCGACCTCAGCCGGCACCCCTGGAGCCTGCTGGCGAACGGCCACCTCGGCTGGATCCAGATCGCCAACCTCGCCGTCACCGGGGCGATGGTCATCGCCGGTGCCGTCGGCCTGCGGCGTGCTCTCGCCCCCGGCCGGGCACGGGCCTGGGCGCCCGTCCTGATCGGTGGCTACGGCGCCGGGATGGTCGGGGCGGCGGTCTTCCGGGCCGACCCGGTGGCGGGTTTCCCGGTGGGTACGCCCGAGACCACCGCCGTCAGCTGGCACGGCATGCTGCACTTCGTCAGCGGCGGCGTCGGGTTCCTGTGCCTGATCGTGGCCTGTTTCGTCGTGGGCAGCCGGTTCTACCGCGCCGGTGACCGCGGGCTCGCCTGGTTCTCCCGGGTCACCGGGGTGGTGTTCCTGGCCGGGTTCGCCGGCATCGCGAGCGGTTCGCACGGCCCGACGACGCCGGCCTTCGTCGCCGCGGTGCTGACCGTGTCGGCCTGGCTCACGACCGTCTGCCTGTTCGCGTACCGCAATCCGTCCGGCACTCTCTGAGAGGATCCGATCATGCGCTACCTGATGCTGCTCAAAAGCACCCCGCCGGCCAGCCCGCCACCGCCAGAGCTGATGGGGGCGATCATGAAGCTGGGCGAGGAGGCGACTGCCGCGGGCGCGTTGCTGGACACGGCCGGGCTCATGCCCAGCGCGAACGGCGCGCGGGTCGGCCTGTACGGCGGGCAGCTGAGCGTCACCGACGGCCCCTTCGCCGAGGCCAAGGAGACGATCAGCTACGCGATCTACCAGGTCCGCGACCGGGAAGAGGCGGTCGAATGGGCCAACCGGTTCCTGCGGTTGCACCGCGATCTGTGGCCGGAATGGGAGGGCGAGGCCGAGGTGCTGAAGGTCATGGGCCCGGAGGATTTCGCCCCTCCGGCGTGAGCCCGCGGGGCGTGAACCGCGCGACGTGAGCTGCGAGGATCGAGGGCATGACCGGCCCCGATCCTCGCCGCACGCTGGCGGCCGTGTGGCGGCTCGAATCGGCGCGCATCGTCGCCACGCTGGCCCGCATGGTCGGCGACGTCGGGCTGGCCGAGGAACTCGCCCAGGACACCATGGTCATCGCCCTGGAGAAGTGGCCCGCCGAGGGGATCCCGTACCATCCCGCGTCCTGGCTGGTCGCCACGGCCAAGCACCGCGCCGTCGACCTGCTGCGCCGGCAGAGCACCTATCGGCAGAAGCTGGCCGAGGCCGGCCGGGCCATGCCGGCGTCGCTCGACCCGGACATCGCCGCCGGCCTCGACGACTACGTCGGCGACGACCTACTCCGGCTGATCTTCACCACCTGCCACCCGGTCCTGCCGCCGGAGTCGCGGGCCGCGCTCACGCTGCGGCTGCTCGGCGGGCTGAGCACCGACGAGATCGCCCGGGCCTATCTGGTCCCCGAGGCCACCGTCGGCAAACGGATCACCCGCGCCAAGCGCACCCTGGCCGAGCGCCGGATCCCGATCGAGCTGCCGCCGCCGGCCGAGGCGTCCGAACGGCTCGGATCCGTCCTGGAGGTCATCTATCTGATCTTCAACGAGGGGTACGCGGCGACGGCCGGCGACGATTGGATGCGCCCCACCCTGTGCGAGGAGGCGCTGCGTCTGGGCCGGCTGCTGGCGGGACTGGCGCCGGCCGAGCCGGAGGTGCACGGCCTGGTCGCGCTCATGGAGTTGCAGGCGTCGCGGACGGCCGCGCGGACCGCCGCCGACGGCAGCCCGATCCTGCTGCAGGATCAGGACCGGCGGCGCTGGGACCGGCTGCTCATCCGGCGCGGGCTGGCGGCGCTCGCCCGCACCGAGGGCAGCTTCGGCCCGTACGCGCTGCAGGCCGCGATCGCCGCCGGCCACGCCCGCGCGGCCCGTCCCGAGGACACCGACTGGCAGCACATCGCCGAGCTGTACGGCGTGCTGGCCCACGTCTCCCCGTCACCGGTGGTCGAGCTCAACCGCGCCGTCGCCGTGGCCAACGCGGGCCGCCCGGCCGAGGCCCTGGCCATCGTCGACGCGATCGACCTGCCCCAGTACGCGCTGCTGCCCGCCGTCCGCGGCGACCTGCTGGCCCGGCTGGGCCGCGCCGACGAGGCCCGCCCGGAGTTCGAGCGGGCCGCGACGATGACCCGCAACACCCGCGAGCGACAGCTCTTCCTGGCCCGCGCGCACGCCCTGTCCCGACCCACGAGCTGACGGGCGGGCTCCGACGGCCGGCCTACCAGGAGGCGAAGACGCGGGCCTGGCCGCCGGAACCGTCCTGATAGGGGATCAGGCCGACGGTCAGCGTCGCGCCGTGGCGGGGGATCCGGTCGAGGTTGGCGAGGTTTTCCACGCCGTAGCGGTCGGCCCCGGTGAGGGACAGGTGGGTGGCAAAGGTGGTCGAGATCCCCGGATCGATGCTCAACGTGTCCACGCCCAGGCTGCGGATCCGGCGCCTGGCCAGCAGCCATTCGCAGGCCTCCACGCTGAAGCCGGGGAAGTGCAGGGTGCCGGCGGCGTCGGTGCCCCGGTACGCGGCGGCGTCGCCGGCCTTGGCGGCCCATCCGCTGAACATCAGCACCGCGGCGTCGCGCGGGATCCGGTCGTATCGCCGTTCGTAGGCCACCAGATCGGCGACGGTGACCGTGGTGTCCGGGTTACGGGCGGCCCGCGCCGAGATGTCGATGACCACCGCCGGCGTGATCAGCTCGGCGAGTGCCAGCTCGGTCGATGTGCGTCCGCCGGCGGTGAAGTGTGCGGGCGCGTCGACGTGGGTGCCGAAGTGTTCGAGGATCGTCCACTCCTGCATGTAGTACCCGTCGGCCTCGATGGTCGTGACGGTGCGCCGGCTCGGCTCCTCGCCGGGCTCGAACGCCGGGAAGGACGTGGTCACCGGGTGGGTCAGGTCCTGCAGGCCGGGCCGGCCCGAGGCCGGGGACGCCGTCGCGGGGGTGGGTGTGGAGACCGCGACGGCCGTGGCCGCCGCGCCGAAGAGCACCGAACGCCGAGTGACTTTGTCGATACACATAGGCGCAATCTAGTGGCTGCGCCCGCTCAGCGGTGGTTGAAAGGGGCGACTGCCTCGCGGTTGCGGGCGGCGTTTTCCGGCCCGAGCAGTTCCTCGCAGACGCGGATCAGCCGGGCGCGCAGTGCCGCCGCGCGGCGGGCGAACTCGCGCTGGCGCGCCACATACTCGGCCTTGCCCTCGGGCGTCTCGATCTTCACCGGCTCGAAGCCGTAGGAGCTCAGATCGTACGGACTGGCCTGCATGTCGAGCAGGCGGATGTCGCCGGCCAGGGCGAAGCAGTCGAGGGCCAGCGCGCCGGGCACCGCGGGGCCGAGCTTGGTGGCCCACTTGTGCACGTCCATCGCGGCATGCAGGCAGCCGGGCTGGTCGAGGTCGACCTGGGTGGCCCGGGTGGGCTGCAGGCGGTTGAGGCCGACCGCCTCGGGGGTGAAGAAGCGGAACGCGTCGAAGTGGGTGCAGCGGATCGGGTGCTGCTCGACCACCCGGTCGGTCTCGGCCTGGCCGAGCCGCAGCGGGAGGGGATGGCGATGCTCGGGGTCGCGGTAGACCATCGCCCACTCGTGCAGGCCGAAGCAGCCCGAGAAGACCGGCCGGGACGCGGTCGCGGTGAGCAGGCCGTGGATGTAGCGCACGCTCTCCCCGCGGGCGTGCAGGTAGGCGTCCTCGTCGAGGGTGACCACGCCGTCGGGGTAGGTCAGGTAGAACTTCCACGCCGAGTGCTCGGCCAGCCCGTCGGGCGCCGGGGCGAGGCCGGTGCCGACGCCCGGGTGCCAGCGTCGCAGCACCGACGGGCGGGTGCCGTAGTAGTCGTAGAGGAAATCCTCGATCGCGTGCTGTTCGCCGGTGGCGCGGCGGGCGCGGTGGCCCGCGGTCATCTGGTCGGCCCGCTCGGCGTGGGCGCGGGCGAGGGGAATCCAGGCGACCGAGGGCAGCGTCGTGGTGAGCGCCCTCACCTGCTTGATCCCCATCTGTACAGCGTATCCAGCCGAGGCGATCAACACGATCACCGTAAGGCGCTAATGCGCGAGGCCCAGGCAGAGATATCCGTCAGGATGTAGCATACCTACTACATCTTTGATAGCTTGCTGGACATGGCTGGTATGACTTTGACGGGGACGCTTGAGTCGGGCACCGACCTGCCGCCCGACGAGCGGGTCATCGACGTCCGCGACCTGCGGATGCGCTACGGCACAAAGGACGTCCTGGCGGGCGTCAGCTTCGCCGCCCGGCGCGGCGAGGTCATCGCGCTGCTCGGGCCCAACGGCGCCGGCAAGACCACGACCATCGAGATCCTCGAGGGGTTCCGGATGCGCTCGTCCGGCGAGGTGAGCGTCTTCGGGGTCGACCCGGCCGCCGCGGGGGAGCCCTGGCGCGCCCGAGTCGGCGTGGTGCTGCAGTCCTGGCGCGACCACGGCAAGTGGCGGGTCCGCGAGCTGTTGCACCACCTCGGCACCTACTACGCGCGCTATGCGACGCCGGCGATCGCCCGGCCATGGCCGGTGGACGACCTGCTCGACGTGGTCGGCCTGACCGCGGCGGCAGACAGCCGCGTCGCCCGGCTGTCCGGCGGCCAGCGGCGCCGGCTGGATGTGGCGATCGGCATCGTGGGCCGCCCCGAGCTGCTGTTCCTGGACGAGCCGACGGTCGGCTTCGACCCGGCCGCCCGGCGCGAGTTCCACGACCTGGTGCACCGGCTGACCGATGTGGACACCACCACCGTGCTGCTCACCACGCACGACCTGGACGAGGCGGAAAAGCTCGCCGACCGCATCCTGATCCTCAACGAGGGCCGGATCATCGCCAACGGGTCGGCCGACGAGCTGTCCCGGCAGGTCGCCGGCGAGTCCGAGATCCGGTGGACCCGCGACGGTCAGCGTTTCGTGCACTCGGCGGTCGAGGCGACCAGCTTCGTCCGGGAACTCTTCCGGCAGTACGGCGACGACATCGCCGACCTCGAGGTACGCCGGACCAGCCTGGAGGACACGTACATGCGCATGGTCCGCGACTTCGAGGGGAGCGACCGATGACCCTGTCGGTACGGGCCGGCGTGGCCCGCGGTGGCATCGAACTTCGCCAGACCTTCGCCAACGCCACCGATCTGTGGGGATATCTGTTCCCCGCGGTCCTGCTGGTCGGCACGATCTTCTTCATGCGCGACGCGCACGTGCCGGGCACGAACTTCTCGCTCGGCGCGAGCACGCTGCCGAGCGCGATCGGCATGAGCCTCGCCTTCGGCGGCCTGGTCAGCATCGCCCAACTGCTGGTCGTCGAGCGTGAGGACGGCACGCTGCTGCGCGCCAAGGCCACGCCCGACGGGATGAGCGGCTACCTGATCGGCAAGATCGTCTTGGTCGGCGGGATGTCGCTGGTCAGCGTCGCGCTGCAACTCGTCCCGAGCCTGTTCCTGGTGGACGGTCTGCACCTCGACCTGACCGGCTGGTTCACCCTGCTCTGGCTGGTGCCGCTCGCCTTCGTGGCGACGATGCCGCTCGGCGCGGTGCTCGGCTCGCTGTTCGAGAGCCCACGCAGCATGGGCCTGGTCATGGTGCCGCTGATCGGCCTGATCGCGATCTCCGGCATCTTCTATCCGATCACCGCGATGCCCGGGTGGCTGCAAGGGATCGCCCAGGTCTTCCCGGTCTACTGGCTAGGGTTGGGCATGCGTTCGGCGTTCCTGCCGGATGCGCTGGCCGCGGTGGAGCTGACCGGCTCCTGGCGGCACCTGGAGACGGTCGGGGTGCTCGCCGTCTGGGCCGTGCTCGGGCTGGTGCTGGCGCCGGTCATCCTGCGGCGGATGGCGCGCCGCGAGTCCGGCTCGGCGGTCGCGGCCCGCCGGGAGCGGGTGCTGACCACGACGATTCGCTGAGCCGGTTCGGAACGGGTCGGGTTGGGATGGGAATGAGCAGCGAGGTCACGTACAACCGGATCGCGATGCTGCGCGCCGAGCGGGGTATCTCGCGGCGGCAGCTCGCCGACGCCCTCGGGGTGCACTACCAGACGGTGGGCTACCTGGAGCGCGGCGAGTTCAGCCCGAGCCTGCACCTGGCGTTGCGGATCTGTGCGTACTTCGAGGTCCCGGTCGAGGTGGTCTTCGCGCTGTCGCCGTTCCCGCGGCTGGGGGCGGAGCCGGGGGCGTCCCGCTCGGCGTAGATTCTGCGGTGAGTTCTCGCGTCTAGTGATGGGACCAGATCCGTGCGTTTCGCCCGTTTTGTTCATGCCGGTGGGGTCTCCTTCGGCGTCGTCGAGGGTGACGGAGCCTCCGGCCTGACCGTGGCCGAGATCGATTCCCTGCCGTTCGAGACGGTCCGCTTCACCGGGCAGCGGTGGGCGCTCGCCGACATCCGGCTGCTCGCCCCGATCTTCTCCAGCAAGGTGATCGGGGTCGGCCGCAACTACGCCGACCATGCCGCCGAGTTCGGCAACGAGGTGCCCAAGGAGCCGCTGATCTTCATCAAGCCCTCCACCTCGGTGATCGGGCCGAACGACGCGATCCGGCTGCCCCCGCAGTCCAAGCGGGTCGAGGAGGAAGCCGAGCTGGCCGTGGTGATCGGCGCCACCGGTGCCCGCCGGGTCGACCGGGCCGGCGCCGAGAAGGCGATCTTCGGCTACACCGTCGGCAACGACGTCACCGCCCGCGACCTGCAGCGCAGCGACCCGCAGTGGACCCGGGCCAAGGGCTTCGACTCGTTCTGCCCGATCGGCCCGTGGATCGTCACCGACCTCGACGTCAGCGACCTCGAGATCCGGTGCGAGGTGGGCCGCAACCCGGACGCGATGGAGGTGCGCCAGATCGGCCGCACCAAGGACATGGTGTTCGACGTGCCGACCCTGGTTTCCTATGTGTCGCATGTCATGACGCTGCTGCCGGGCGACATCATCCTGACCGGCACGCCGGCCGGGGTGAGCGAGCTCACCGCGGGCGACACCGTCTCGGTCAGCATCCAGGGCATCGGCGAACTGCGAAACCCGGTGGTCTCGCTGGACTGACCCCCGCGGCGCCGGCTCAGTGGGGCGCGGCCAGGTTGTCCAGCCATCGGCGGCTGGCCTGTTTCAGGCGGTCGCCCGGCATCGTGGCTGGGTTGATCGCGGCCGCCTGAGCCAGCCCGTCCAGCAGGGCCAGAAACTCCACGGCGGTCGCTTCGACGTCGATGTCCGCCCGGCACTGGCCGGCCTCGCGGAGCAGTCGGAGCATCTCGCGGATCATCTCAAGCCCCTCGGCCCGGTCGTCGTCGACGATCGCCGACAGCCGCGGGTCGATCCGCGACTGCACCAGGAACTCGAGCCGGACCTGCTCCTCCTCGACCTGCTCCGGGGTGACCGGCAGCAGCGCCCACATCACCTGCTCGATCCGTTCCCGCAGCGGCAGCGCGGGGTCGACCTCGGCCAGGCGCCGGTCGTACCGCTCGATGATCAGCCGGAACGCGTACACCTGAAGCTCGCGCTGCTCGCCGAAGTAGTGCCGCAGCGAACCGACCGAGAGGCCGGCCTCCTCGGCGACGGCGCGCACCGACGCGGCCGCCAATCCCGCGCGCCGGACCACCCGCCAGACCGCCTCCGCGACGTCCTGCCGGCGCTGTTCGAGATCGACGTGGCGAGGCACGGCACGACAATACGCTTTTGCCGGTACGGTCGTACTAGTACGGTCGTACCATGACGAGAGAGCGCCGTGCCCTCGCCGCCGCCGTGCTGCTCAGTGGTGCCGCCGAGGTGACCGACTTCCTGCTGCCCCTGTTCGCCGGCGCGCGGTTGGGCGTGTCGCCGGCCACCATCGGCCTGCTGCTGGCTGCCGAACTCGCCGTCTCGCTGCTGGTGCGACCCGTGGCGGGCGTCCTCGCCGACCGCCGCGAGCGCCGGTCACTCGCCGCCTTCGGCGCTTTCCTGTACGCCGCGGCGTGCGCCGGCTATGCCCTGGCCGGCGGGGTGGGTGTCGCATTCGCGGCCGCCGTCGTCGGTGGCGCGGGCGGCGCGCTGCTGTGGGTGTCGCTGCGCGCGATGATCGGCGAACGGCTGGGCGAGGATTCCGGCGTCTTCGCGAAGTTGTTGTCCGCCGAGGAGTACGGCGGTTGGGTCGTCTTCGTCCCGGCGGTGGTGGCCGTCGGGGTGCTCGGCTACACCGGCACCTTCGCCGCACTGGCCGCCTGCTGCCTGGCCGGCGCGGCCGTGCTGCTGGCCGCACCGCGGGCCGGCGGCACGTCGGTCGATACGCCGGCGGGTGCGGCCGGTGGTGGGGCGGTGGCGGGTCCGGGGGTCGCCGGTGTGTCTGGCGGTGGGGGGCCTTCTCGGCCGTTGGCGGCGGGTTCGGGGGCGGCCGGTGGTGGGTCGGTGCCGAGTCCAGGGATCGCCGGTGTGCCCAGCGATAAGCGATCGGGGTTGGTGGCAGAGGCTGGGGCCGCCGCGCCGGTTGGCCGGGAATCGTCCGGTTCGGCGGAGTCCGGACTGCTGCGCAGCCTGTCGCCGATGCTTGGCGCTGTCGTGCTCACGAGCACAGCCGAGTCGGCCATCGGGCTGCTCCTGCTGCTGCACCTGCAGACCGCCTTCCACCTGCCGCCGGCGGAGATCGCCATGGTGTTCCTGCCCGGCGCGATCGCGATGAGCGTGCTGCCCGCGCATCTGCACCGGTGGGTGACCCGCCTCGGCCGGGCTCGGATGGTGGCGCTCGCCTCGGTGAGCAGCGCGGCCTTCGCGGCGAGCCTGGCGGCGGCGCCGGAGCCGGCCGTGGTCGGCGTTGCCTGGGTGCTGACCGCTGCGGCCTGGGCCGTCATCCTGCCCATGCAGCAGGCGGTCGTCTCCGAGGTCGCCGGGCCGGCACGGCTCGGACGCGGCCTCGGCTGGTATGAGTCGGCCACGCTGGCCGGCGGTGTCCTGGGCTCGCTGGCTGCCGGATTCCTCTACCGGTCGGGCTGGTGGGCGGTGGCCTGCCTGGTATGCGCCGGGATGATCCTGGCGGGCGCGGTGGTCGGGCCGGCCGCGATGCGCCGCCTCGGCGTGGCGGACAAGCCGCCGGCTCCCGCCGAAACGGCTTCCGCACCTGCTGCTTCCGCCGAAACGGGTTTTGCGCCTGCTGCTTCCGCCGGGTTGGCTGCTGCGCCTGCTGCTTCCGCCGGGTTGGCTGCTGCGCCTGCTGCTTCCGCCGGGTTGGCTGCTGCGCCTGCTGCTTCCGCCGGGTCGGCGGTCCTCGCCTCGCCGGGCACG
>Ga0070668_100000744_pt1 | contig 22322 bp, 18 predicted proteins | sample KBSS43metaG_FD_64661 | JGI IMG/M metagenome (GOLD analysis project Ga0070668, IMG submission 64661) | Switchgrass rhizosphere microbial communities from Kellogg Biological Station, Michigan, USA - KBS S4-3 metaG | ecosystem: Host-associated > Plants > Roots > Rhizosphere > Soil ...
CCATCGGCGTCAACACCTCGCCGCTGGCCGGGCGCAACGGCGGCGACAAGGTCACCGCGCGGCTGGTCAAGGCCCGTCTCGACCAGGAACTGATCGGTAACGTCTCGATCCGCGTCCTGCCGACCGAGCGCCCCGACACCTGGGAGGTGCAGGGCCGTGGCGAGCTGGCGCTGGCGATCCTCGTCGAGCAGATGCGGCGTGAAGGCTTCGAGCTGACCGTCGGCAAGCCGCAGGTCGTCACCCGGGTCATCGACGGCAAGGTGCACGAGCCGTTCGAGCGCCTGTCGATCGACTCGCCGGAGGAGCACCTCGGCGCGATCACCCAGCTGCTGGCCTCGCGCAAGGGCCGCATGGAGCACATGGGCGGGCACGGCTCCGGCCGGCTCAAGCTCGACTACGTCCTCCCGGCGCGCGGGCTGATCGGCTTCCGCACCGACTTCCTCACCGAGACCCGCGGCACCGGCATCGCGAACCACGTGTTCGAGGGCTACTTCCCGTGGGCGGGCGAGATCCGCACCCGGCACAGCGGCTCCTTGGTCGCCGACCGCACCGGCCCGGTCACCGCGTACGCGATGATCCAGCTGGCCGACCGCGGCACGTTCTTCGTCGAGCCGGGCGCCGAGGTGTACGAGGGCATGGTCGTCGGCGAGAACCCGCGCTTCGAAGACCTCGACATCAACATCACCAAGGAGAAGAAGCTGACCAACATGCGTCAGTCCTCCGCCGACGTGATGGAGACGCTGGCCCGCCCGCGCAAGATGGGCCTGGAAGAGGCCCTGGAGTTCTGCTCGGTCGACGAGTGCGTCGAGGTCGCGCCCGAGGTCGTCCGCGTCCGCAAGGTCACCCTGGACGTCAACACCCGCGCGAAGGAGCGTTCGCGCGCGAAGAGCCGCGACAACGGCTGATCCCACAGATCGCGAAAACCTCCCGGCGAGCATCGCCGGGAGGTTTTTTCGTCGCTACTCCATTACACTGGGTCGATGACTACGCAACGCGAAGTCACGGATTTCGCCGTTCTTCTCCTTATATCTTTATAGGGGCTCGACGGCCTCGGTGCCTGGTGCTCACCTCCGCGGTGAACCCGTCCCGTGTCCGGGCCGTGTTCGTTCCGTCGTTCCGGAACAGTCCGGGAACCCGGACGGCCCGCCGCGCGTCCTTCCCCATAGCGCCCACCATGGGGCGCCGGGTCCGGCCGATCCGGGTATGGGAATCTCGGTTCCGGCCACACGGGCGGTCGTGGGAGCATGGCTGACCCGATCGGCGGAACTGGGGAGGAACGGGGCGTGCGGGTGAATCGCAAGGGGGTGCCGGTACTGGCACTCGCGGCCGTACTGCTCACCGCCTGTTCCAACACCCCGCCGCCACCGGTCGTCTCGTCGTCGTCGGCGCCCGCGCCCACCACCGGCAAGACGCCGTCGCAGATCGTCGTCGGCGTCGACGACGTCCTCGGCGGGTACAACCCGCACAACCTCGCGGACTCGTCCCAGGTGACCTCCGCGCTGTCGCAGCTGCTGCTGCCCTCGGTGTTCCGCCAGAAGGACGACGGCAGCTCCCAGCTCGACAAGAACCTGATGAAGTCCGCGCAGGTCATCTCGCAGCAGCCGTACGTCGTCGCCTACGAGATCCGCCCGGACGCGTCCTGGTCCGACGGCGCGCCCATCGCCGCCGAGGACTTCGACTACCTGCGCACCCAGCTGCGCGACCAGCCCGGCGTGATCGGGCCCGCCGGCTACCGGCAGATCACCGACCTGCAGTCGCGCGAAGGCGGCAAGCGGGTCGAGGTCACCTTCGCCAAGCCGTACCCCGGCTGGCAGACGCTGTTCTCCGACCTGCTGCCCGCCCACCTGCTCAAGGACGCGCCCGACGGCTGGCGCGGCGCGCTGGCGTCGAACTTCCCGGCCGTCGCCGGCGCGTTTTCGATCAAGAGCCTCGACATCGCCCGTGGCGAGGTCATCCTCGAGCGCAACGAGCGCTACTGGGAGAAGCCCGCGGCGATCGACCGGATCGTGCTGCGCCGGTCGGACCAGAACACTCTGCTCGCCGCGCTGCAGAGCGGCAACGACCAGTTCGCGCTGGCCAGGACGACCGGCGACGAGCTCAAGCGGCTCGGCGAGCTCGGCCCGGCCGTGCAGCTGCACACCGTCGCCCGGCCGCTGGTGGCCGACGTGCTGCTGCGCCCGGTCAGCGCCACGCTGCACGACACCCAGGTCCGCGCCGGCGTCGCCGCCCTGATCGACCGCGCCAAGCTGATCACCGAAGGCGTCAACGGCGGCCCGTCGTCGACGCTCCACGCCGACGCCCAGGTCAAGGCGCCGTCGGTGGCCGGGTACACGGCCACCATCCCGCCCGGCCCGCCCACCGCGCCCGACGTCGCCAAGGCCGAGGAGTCGCTGAAGGCGGCCGGCTACACCAAGACCGCGGGCACCTGGCGCAAGAACGGCAAGGCCCTGTCGCTGGTGATCGCCTCGCCGGGCGCCCAGGAGCCGTACGCGTCGATCGCCAAGGAACTCACCGGCGAGCTGGCCGCGCAGGGCATCGAGGTCAACGCGATCACGCCGCAGCCGCGCGACCTGTTCAGCGGCCTGCTCGCGATGCCGGTCGTCAGCGGGGTCCAGCAGCCGACCGGCGACGCGGCCGGCAACGTCGGGATCGACATCGCGGTCGTGCCGCAGGCGGTCGGCGGCGACACGGCGTCGGTGCTCGCGTCGACCTTCGGCTGCCGCCCGGAGCAGACGGCCACGGGAGCCGACGCGACCAAACCGGTCGTTCCGGGCAATTCGGCGGGGTTCTGCGATCCGGCGCTGCAGCCGTCGATCGACGCCGCGCTGTCCGGGGCGACGCCCATCGCCGGCGCTCTGACCACCCTTGAGCCTGAACTTTGGCGCCAGAATGTGGTGATCCCGTTGTTCCAATTGGCTGACACCCTGGCGATCGGATCCGGCATCTCGGGCGTCACGCCGGGTCCCCCCATGGTGGGCCCGTTCGGGTCGGCGGTGAACTGGACTCGCGGCCCGAAGTAATCGTTCGGCTACGCATTCAGTACTAGTGGGTGATCTTCACCGACGCCTTCGAGTGGGAGTCCGTGAATCCATGAGGTAACCGTCGTATTTCCGGATGTCCGCTGGATGTCACCCTTTGGTCACGATCGACCCTGAACTGGTGACTGTCGGTGCTTTTCCTTTCTAGCGTGCACCCGCAGTGCGCCAGTTGAGTGTCGCTTGGCGTGTCGTAGGCTCCGGCACCAAACCGGAGCGGTGTGGGTCCTTGTCACAATTCAAGGACTCAGTGCTAGGAGGGCACACTTCATGAGGAGAACCAAAGCAGTCTCCGCCTTGTCGCTCGTCGCAGGCGCTTCGCTGCTGCTGAGCGCCTGTAGCGGGGGCGACACGGGCTCGGGGAACACCGACCAGAACGGATCGTCGACCGACGTCAAGGCGATGGCGGTGGGCAAGGCCGAGCAAGGTGACACGTTCAAGCTTGCGGACGTCAAGGGCTGGGACGGCACGGTCACGGTCGGGATCGACGACGGGTACTCCGGGTACAACAACGTGACCCCGGACACCAACAGCTCGTACAACACCTACATCTTGACCGCCGTCCTCGAAGACGCGTTCGTCCTCGACGGCAACAACAAGATCCTGCTCAACAAGGACATCCTCGACTCGGTCGACGTGACCTCCAAGGACCCCCAGGTCGTCACGTACAAGATCAAGCCGAACGTCAAGTGGTCGGACAACGCGCCCTTCGACTGCAAGGACTTCTACCTGGCCTGGCTGTCGCAGAGCGGGCTGGCCAAGGGTGCGGACGGCAAGAACCCGTTCGACGCGGCCTCGACCACCGGCTACGACAAGATCAAGACCGCCACCTGCAAGGACAACCTGACCCTCGAGACGGACTTCAGCGAGCCGTACCTCGACTACAAGGGCCTGTTCAGCGGTGTCCAGATCCTGCCGGCGCACATCCTCGAGCAGCAGACCGGCATCGCGGACATCACCAAGCTCGCGCCGACCGGTGACCCGGCCCAGGTCGCCAAGGCCGGCGACTTCTGGACGAACAAGTGGAAGGGCTTCGACAAGGCGCTCATGCCCGCGTCCGGCCCGTACATGATCACGGCGTTCGACGCCAACCAGAAGGCCGTCACGCTCGAGAAGAACCCGGCTTGGGGCGGCGGCAAGGGCGGTCCGTCCAAGATCGTCGTGAAGGCCATGGAAGACACCAAGGCCATGGCGACCGCGCTGCAGAACGGCGAGATCGACGTCGCGGCGTCGACCCAGCCGGACGCCACCGCGGCCAACACGATGAAGAGCCTCGCGGCTCAGGGCGTCACCTACGGGTCGGCTTCGCAGCTGACCTACGAGCACCTTGACCTGCAGTTCAACCGCATGTTCAAGGACGACGCGCTGCGCAAGGCGTTCTTCGAGGTCGTCGACCGCAAGGCGATCACCGACAAGCTGCTCAAGGAAGTCCAGGCCGACGCGGCCCCGCTGAACTCGATCGTGTTCTTCCAGGGTGAAGAGGGCTACACCGACCTGTACGGCAGCAAGGCCGGGCTGGGTGCCGAGGCGGCAGCCAAGACCCTGACCGACGCGGGCTGGGCCAAGGGCCAGGACGGCATCTTCGCCAAGGACGGCCAGCGGGCTTCGTTCAAGATCACGCACAACTCGAACGCCCGTCGCAGCCAGACCGTCGAGATCATCATCTCGCAGGCCAAGGCGGCCGGCATCGAGGTCAAGGACGAGACCGACGCCAACTTCCTCAAGGGTGGCCGCGTCTCGACCGGTGACTACGACATCGCGCTGTTCGGCTGGTCCTCGCCGCCGTTCAAGTCGCAGTCGCGCTCGATCTACGTCTGCCCGAACGCCGGTGGTGACCAGAACTACCAGAACCTCTGCGACCCGAAGATCGACGAGGCGTTCAAGACCGCGGTGGGTGCCACCGACGAGCAGATCAAGCTGAAGGCCTACCAGGCCGCCGACAAGGCCATCGCGGACAAGTACGCGACCGTGCCGCTGTTCCAGACGCCGAGCATGTGGGCGTTCAAGGGCATCGACCGCGTGTACATGCAGTCCTACAACGGTGTCCTGTGGAACGCCGGCGAGTGGGAGAAGAAGTAGCGGGGCCTGCCCTGACGCTTCTTCCCTCTCGTTCCAGATGACCTGGGGATACCGGGGCCCGGCCACAAGCCGGGCCCCGGTATCCACCGGAAGTAGCTGTTGACCGTAGGGTTACCCCCACTACGGTAGGCAACCGGGTAGCGGTCCAGCGCACTTCTGACGACCAGGCCCGGATGAGGAGCAGTTCGTTGAACCTGGTGATCTACATCCTTCGCCGTCTGGCGATATCGATTCCCGTCCTGTTGGTCGGGACCTTTTTGTCGTTCGCGATGGTCGCCGCCACCGGTGACCCGCTCGGTGAGCTCCGGCACAACCCGAACATCAGCAAGGAAGCGCTGGACTCGCTCTCCCACAAGCTGGGCTTGGACCAGGGCATCGTGCCGCGCTACTTCACGTGGCTCGGGGACTTCCTGTCGGGTAACTGGGGCATCTCCATCGCGCAGGGCAATGCGCTGCAGCCGGTCGCGCCCAAGGTGATGGCCGCGTTCGGCGTCACCTTCAAGCTGGTCGTCGGAGCCGAGATCCTCGCGCTGATCATCGGGATCATCGTCGGCGTGCTCGCCGCCGTGAAGCAGTATTCGATCATCGACTACCTCGCCACCACGCTGGCCTTCCTGCTGTTCTCCATGCCGATCTTCTGCGTGGCGATCGTGCTGAAGAGCTACGCGATCGAGATCAACGGCTGGGTGCGCGACCTCGGCCTGCAGGACATCCTCGGTAATCCATGGCTACGCACGACCAGCCCGGAGCAGCTGAAAACCGACGGCGTCGGCGACTTCATAGCCAGCACCGTCGGCGCTTACCTGCTGCCGACCCTGTCGATCATGGCCATCAGCTTCGCGGCGTACAGCCGGTTCCAGCGGGCCTCGATGCTCGAGGTGATGAACTCCGACTACGTGCGCACCGCGCGAGCCAAGGGCCTCGGGAACGGCCGGGTCATCTTCCGGCACGCGTTCCGGAACGCCCTGATCCCCGTGACCACGCTGTTCTCGGTGAACTTCGGTTCGGTGCTCGCCGGCGCGATCATCACCGAAACGGTGTTCAACTGGCACGGTATGGGCACATTGCTGGTGGAAGCCGTCAACAAGAACGACACTCAGGTGATGATGGGCTGGCTCGTGGTCATCGCCACCAGCGTGATCGTCGCCAACCTGATCGCCGACCTGGTGTACGGCATCCTGGACCCAAGGATTCGCGTTGGCTGACTTGAACTCTCTCCTCGCGACCGAAACCGCGGCCGCCGAGGGCACGCTCCCGCCGGAAGCCCTGCCCGAACCCCGGAGCCAGGGCAAGCTGGTGCTCCGGAAGTTCCTGCACCACAAGCTGGCCATGGTGTCGACCGCGGTGCTGGTGCTGATCATCCTGCTCAGCATCCTGCTGCCGATCTTCTGGAAGCACAGCTACGAGGACAGCTCCTTCCCGTCCTTCGCGAAGCCCAGCGCCGAGTTCCCGCTGGGCACCACCCAGGTCGGCAAGGACATGGTGTCGCAGATCCTGCGCGGCACCCAGTTCTCGCTGCTGATCGCCCTGACGGTGTCGATCCTCTCCACGGTGGTCGGCGTCGTCCTCGGCGCACTGGCCGGCTACCTGCGCCGGTTCACCGACTCGGCGGTCTCGCGGGTGACGGACCTGTTCCTGATCATCCCGCAGATCGCCGCGGCGGCCATCCTCGCGAAGGTGTTCGGGAGCGGCTCCTGGTACATCGTCGCGCTGGTGCTGGCGGCGTTCGGCTGGATGCAGATCGCCCGGATCACCCGCGCCGAGGCGATGTCGCTGTCCCAGCGTGAGTTCGTCGACGCGGCTCGCGCTTCGGGTGCCGGCACGTTCCGGATCATCTTCAAGCACCTGGTGCCGAACATGGTCGGCAGCATCACGGTCAACGCGACCCTCGCGGTCGCGCAGGCCGTGCTGGCGGAAGCCGCGCTGTCGTTCATCGGCCTCGGTGTCCAGCTGCCGGACACCTCGCTCGGCCGCGTCATCCTGGAGAACTACGCCCAGCTGCAGGGGCGGCCGGCACTGTTCTTCGGGCCGTTCATCGTGCTCGTGCTGATTTCACTGACGATCAACTTCATCGGTGACGGTCTTCGCGACGCCTTCGACCCGCGCCAGCGGAGAATGAAGGCCTGAACGCGCGACGCGGGGGTGACCGGTTCCGGTCGCCCCCGCGTCCGTCTTCGCGCGAAGATCGCCGGACCTGGGGGTTTCGGATGAATCTCGTGCTCTACGTGCTCCGGCGGCTGGCCATCTCGGTCCCCGTCCTGCTGGTCGGCACGTTCCTCTGCTTCGTCATGGTGGCCAACACGGGCGACCCGCTCGGCGAGCTCCGGAGCAAACCCGGGATCAACGCCGAGGCCATCGCCGCCACCGAGCACAAGCTGGGCCTGGACCAGGGCGTCGTCGCCCGCTACTTCACCTGGCTCGGGCACTTCCTGAGCGGCGACTGGGGCATCTCGATCGCCCAGGGCAACGCGCTGGCCCCGGTACAGCCCAAGGTGATGGCGGCCTTCACGGTGACGCTCGAACTGGTGCTGGCGGCCTCGGTGCTGGCGCTGGTCTTCGGCGTGCTGGTCGGGGTCCTCGCCGCCGTCAAGCAGTACTCGCTCTGGGACTACTTCGCGACGACGCTGGCGTTCCTGATGTTCTCGATGCCGATCTTCTGCGTCGCCATCGTCCTCAAGGGCTACGCGATCCGCGCCAACGTCTGGGTCCGGGACCTGGGCCTGTCCGACGTCCTCGGCAACCCGTGGCTGCGGACGACGAGCCCGGAGAGCCTCTCGGCGACCGGCGTCGGCGACGCGCTCGCGAAGTACGTCGGCGCGTTCCTGCTGCCGACGCTGTCCATCATGGCGATCACGTTCGCCGCGTACAGCCGGTTCCAGCGGGCGTCGATGCTGGAGGTCCTGGGCGCCGACTACGTCCGCACAGCGCGCGCCAAGGGCGTCTCGAACAGCCGCGTGATCTGGCGGCACGCGTTCCGCAACGCGCTGATCCCGGTGATGACGCTGTTCTCGGTCAACTTCGGTGCCACGGTGACGGGCGCGATCATCACCGAGACGGTGTTCAACTGGCACGGCATGGGCACGCTGCTCGTGGAAGCGGTCAACAAGAACGACCCGCAGGTGCTGATGGGCTGGCTGGTCGTGATCGCGGGGAGCGTCATCGTGGCGAACCTGTTCGCGGACCTGCTGTACGGCATCCTCGACCCCCGCATCCGGATCGGCTGACGCCGGGCCTTCAAACGCCCCAATGTGGCGTTGGGTGCGTCCAACGCACCCAATGTGGCGTTCGGTGCGTCAGACGCACCGAACGCCACATTGGGGCGCATGGGACCTCAGTCGGCCACGGGGGCCAGCTTGCCGGCCTCCCAGGCCGCGCGGCGCTCGGCCTGCAGGATCGGGTCCGCGACCGGGGCCGCCGACAGCAGCCGTCGCGTGTAGTCCTGCTGCGGCGAGTGCAGCACCTGGTCGCGGGTGCCGACCTCGACCAGCTTGCCGTGCTGCATCACCGCGACGCGGTCGGCGAGCAGGTCGACCACCGCCAGGTCGTGGCTGATGAACAGGCACGCGAACTGCAGCGACTGCTGCAGGTCGAGGAACAGGTCCAGCACGCGGGCCTGCACCGACACGTCCAGTGCCGAGGTCGGCTCGTCCGCGATGAGCAGCGCCGGGTCGAGCGACAGCGCCCGGGCGATCGCCACACGCTGGCGCTGGCCGCCGGACAGCTCGTGCGGGTAGCGGTTCATGTAGTGCCCGCCCAGCTCGACCTTGTCGAGCAGCGAGCGCACGCGCGCCGACAGCTCCTTGCCGGACAGCACCTTGTGCAGCACCATCGGCTCGGCGATCGACTCGCCGATCGTCATCTTCGGGTCCAGAGTGGACGCCGGGTCCTGGAACACGATCGAGAAGTACCGGCGAAGCGGGCGAAGCTCCTTCGCCGACATCTTCGTGATGTCCTTGCCCGCGATCGCGATCGTGCCCTCGGTCGCGCTCAGCAGGCCGACGGCGCAGCGGCCGACCGTCGACTTGCCGGACCCGGACTCGCCCACCAGCCCGACGATCTCGCCCTTGGCGATGGTCAGCGAGACGTCGTCCACCGCGCGGTTCTTGCCCTGACCGCGGCGGCCGGGGTACTCGAGCACGAGGTTCTTGATCTCCAGGGCCGGCGCGGCCTCCTCGATCACCGCTTCCAGCTCGGCGTCGGCCAGCCGGATCTCCTCGGCGATCTTGGCCGCCTCGGTGCTGTCCGCGTCGATCCCGGCGTCGTCGAGCAGGCGGCGGCCCTCGGGGCGCTGGCCGAGCACCGGCACCGCGGCGAGCAGCCGCCGGGTGTAGTCCTCCTTCGGCGCCGCGAACAGGTCGCGGACCGGCGCTTCTTCGACGATCTCGCCCTGGTACATCACGATGACGCGGTCGGCCATGTCGGCGACGACGCCCATGTCGTGGGTGATCAGCACGATCGCGGTGTCGAGGGTGTCCCGCAGCTTGCGCAGCAGGCCGAGGATCTCCGCCTGCACGGTGACGTCGAGCGCGGTGGTCGGCTCGTCGGCGATGATGACCTTCGGGTCGCACGAGATCGCCATGGCGATGACGACGCGCTGGCGCAGACCACCGGACAGCTGGTGCGGGTACTGCTTGAACCGCTGCTCCGGGTTCGGGATGCCGACCATGTCGAGCAGCTCGACGGCGCGCTTGTCGGCGGCGGCCTTCGAGATGTCGAGGTGCGAGCGCAGTGCTTCCCGCAGCTGCCAGCCGACGGTGTAGACCGGGTTCAGCGCGGTCATCGGCTCCTGGAAGATCATCGCGACGCTGTTGCCGCGGATCTTCTGCAGGTCCTTTTCCTTGAGATCCGCCAGGTTGCGCTCGCCGAGGCGCAGCTCGCCGGCGATCCGGCTGGTCTTGGGCAGCAGGCCCAGCACCGACATCGACGTGACGGACTTGCCGGACCCGGACTCCCCGACCACGGCGACGATCTCGCCGGGCTTCACGTCGAACCCGATGCCCTTGACCGCGTCGACGACGCCGTCCTCGGTCTGGAACGACACGCTCAGGTCGGAGATCGACAGAACGGATCCGGACACGCCGGCGACATCCGCCGAAGTTGCTTCAGTGCTCACCAAGATGCCCTTCGTGGGGGTACAGACGATCGCGACGCGGCGGTCGCGACTCGCGCGAGGATAACCGAGGGTGTCCCCGACGAAGGTCGGAGCACGGGAATTACGCTCAACCCGTGATCTCCCCGGTATCGCGCAGGCTGCTGCTCGTCCACGCCCATCCCGACGACGAGAGCATCACCACCGGCGCCACGATCGCACGATACGCCGCCGAAGGCGCCGAGGTGATCGTGGTGACCTGCACGCTCGGTGAGGAGGGCGAGATCATGCCCCACCTCTACGAGCTGAACGGACTGCGGGCCCAGGCCGCGGACCAGCTGGGCGGCTACCGCGTCGGCGAACTGATGGCCGCGTGCGCCGCGCTGGGGGTGTCACGGCATCGTTACCTGGGCGGGCTCGGCCGGTGGCGCGATTCGGGCATGGCCGGCACACCATCGGCGTCGCACCCCCGGGCGTTCACCGGGGGCAGCGCCGAGGAGCAGGCCACGCAGCTGGCGGAGATCATCGACGAGTTCCAGCCCCAGGTCGTCGTGACCTACGACGCCTTCGGCGGCTACGGCCACCCCGACCACATCCGCGCCCACGAGATCACGATGATGGCGGCGCCCCAGGCCGAGTCGGTGGAGCGGGTGTTCCACACGGTGGCGTCGAGGAACGCGGTGCGCGCCGGGCTGGCCGCGCTGCGTGCCGGCGAGCCGGTGTTCGAGGTGCCGGACGACGACGAGCTGCCCACGACGCCGGACGAGGAGATCACGACGGTGCTCGACGTCGCCGCGTACGTCCCGGCGAAGCTGGCGGCACTGCGCGCGCACGCGACGCAGCTGGCCGTGGTCGACGACGACGTCCCGTACTTCGCCCTGACGAACGAGATCGCCCAGCCGATCCTCGGGCACGATTACTTCGTGCTGGCCCACGGCTCGGCCGAGGGTGCCGCGGACGACCTGTTCGGCGGGCTGTGACCGTGCCGGACCGGCTGACCGCGGACCAGGTGCTGTTCCTGGTGCTGCTCGTCCTCGACACGGTGCTGTTCGCGGTGCTGGAGCTGTTCTTCCTGCCGCTGCGGATCGGGGTGGTCCCGCTGCCGGTGATGGTCCTCGTCGGCGCCGTCAGCACGCCGTGGCTGGTGTCGACCACGGGCAAGCTGGTGCGGCCGTCTCTTTCGTGGGTACCCCTGGCGGTGTGGGTGCTCGTCGTGTTCGGGGTCGGCTTGCTGGGCCCGGGCGGTGACCTGGTGCTGATCCAGGACTGGCGGGCGCTGCTGCTGCTCGGCGCGAGCGCGCTGCCGGGCGCGATGATGCTCGGCGGCGGCCTGGGCCGAGCGGTCGGAAGGGGAGTAGGACATGGGTGAAGCGATCTCCGACCGGCAGGTCGTGGCCGTGCTGCGGCCGTTCGTGCGCGCGAGCGGGCCGATGCTCGACGCGCTGCGCGAGTCCGACCCGTTCGGCCTGCAGGCGCGGGCCCAGCGGGCGGAGGACGACGACCTGGCCGAGGTCGAATCCGGGCTCAAGGCGAAGCTGATCCACGGGCTGACGTCGGTGAAGGTGCCCGGCACGGCGGCGTGGGCGCGGATGACCGGCTACGACCGGTCGAGCTGGTGGATGAACCGCGTCGGCCGCTTCACGGCGCTGCTGACGTCCATCCCGGGCCTGGGCGGCGCGCTCGCCGACCGGCTGCCGGTGCAGGACGCGCTGGGTGCGGCGTCGCAGGGCCTGCTGCTGTGCGCGATCGCGGGCGAGTACGGCGTCACGGACGTCGGCACGCGGGTGCGGCTCATCGCGTGGGTGCTCTTCGAGCGCGACATCGACGCCGATCTCGCGGCGGGCAAGCACGCGGACCACGACGAAGCCGCGGAGGCGGACGAAGCGGCGAAGCTGACCGAAGAGCTGACGGCGTCGGAAAAGAAGCACGGCAAGGCGACGGTCAAGGCCGCGGCGGGGACCCTGTGGCGCCTCGGCCGGGGACTCCTCGGCATCGTGGGAGAGCTCGAGAAGCGGCCGCGCGGGAACATCCTGCACCGGGCGGTCGGCATGCTGCCGGTCGTCGGCGCGGCGGGGGACTACTTCGGCGAGCGGTCCGGGCTGCGCGTGGCCTGGAAGCGCGCACACGTCTGGTTGACCGAGCACCGCACGTGATCTTCCCGCGCGGCTCGGGTTTCAAACGCCCCAATGTGGCGTTGGGTGCGTTGGACGCACCGAACGCCACATTGGGGCGCTCGGGTCAGGACCAGAAGCGGAAGACGCTGCTGCCGATCTGGGCGCCGTCCACATAGCCGCCGAACGCCCCGAAGAGCGAGAACGCGCCCTGCCACAGCGCCGTGTTCGCCGGCTGGACGAACCACAGGATCGCGAACAGGATGATCGGCGCCCACGGCCGCACCTGCGCGCCCAGTTCGCGCGCCCGCGGCGGCAGGTACGGCTCGATCGCGCCCCAGCCGTCGAGGCCGGGGATCGGGAGGATGTTGAGGATGAACGTCACGATCTGCAGCAGTGCCAGGTAGGACATCGCGATCACGAGCCCGCCCGCCATCGGCACCAGCGCGACCACCAGCGCCAGTGCCGCGCCGACCGCGAGGTTGCTCAGCGGCCCGGCCAGCGACACCCAGGACGACGTCCCGCGCGAGCGCAGCGCACCCCGGTTGATCCAGACCGCGCCGCCCGGGAGCGGGATGCCACCGATGATGAGGAAGATCAGCGGCAGGATGATCGACAGGACCGGGTCGGTGTACTTGCGCACGTCCAGGGTCAGGTAACCCTTGTGGGCGACGCTGTAGTCACCGCCGCGGTAGGCGACCATCGCGTGGCCGAACTCGTGCAACGACAGGGACGCCACCCAGCCGGCGGCGACGAAGATCACCACGCCCGCGATGAGCAGCGGGTCGCGGTCGCGGACGAAAACCGTGTTGATGTCACCGAACGCGGCCAAGGCACCACCGGCGACGGTGAGCGCGAGGATGCCGAGGAAGACCGGGCTGGGACGCACTGCTGACTTCTGCACGAGTTCCAGTCTTCCGTATGCCCGGTGTGAAGCTACCGGCGTGTCCCCTTGCGCGATCGGGCCCAGACGTCCCCCGAACTCGCTACTCCGCTTGACCTGACCGCACTACACGGGTGTAATCACAGTGATGTCATTCGCCGCCGAGAGGGGACGGCGGGTGTCGTTTCACCACCGCCAGCCTGGGGAGTGCTAGGGAGCGAGGAGGCGGACGTGCGGTTGGAAGCCGATGGGAAGGAATGGGGGCACGTCATGAGTTGGGGCGAGATCCCGGAGCAAGCTCTGGGAGATCTCACCGAGCTCATCGATGCCACCGAAGAAGAGCAGGATTGGCAGGAACGCGCTCTGTGCGCGCAGACGGACCCGGAGGCGTTCTTCCCCGAGAAGGGCGGCTCCACCCGCGAAGCCAAGCGGATCTGCCTGGGCTGCGAGGTCAAGGACGAGTGCCTTGAGTACGCGCTGGCCCACGACGAGCGCTTCGGCATCTGGGGCGGTCTGTCCGAGCGGGAGCGCCGGAAGCTGAAGAAACGCGTTGTCTAGCGAGAGTCACCGGTGATGCGTGCGTGCGTCACCGGTGATTCCGTTTGGTGGACTCGGCGTGGGTTCACCATCGGGTGACGGACCGGGGCCGTAGGGTGGCCGCACCGATCCACCGCCTGATCTGGAGCGTTCGTTGCCCCGCACCGCCGCGCCGCCCGTCCTGCGCACCGCGCCCGTTCTGGCCATTGTGGTCTGTCACAACGGCGAAAATTGGCTGCCGCTGGCGCTTTCTTCGTTGCGCCGCAGCACCGTCCGGCCTCGCTACGTGCTCGCCGTGGACACCGGGTCCACCGACGCGACCCCGCGGCTGCTCGCCGAGGCGGCCGATCCGGAGAGCGCCGGCCCGGATTCCGCCCCCGTGCTCTCCGGGGTCATCACGCTGTCGAGTGAAACCGGCTTCGCCGCCGCGGTCGCCGAAGCCGTCGAGCACGCCACCGAGCGCTGGGGTGGCGACCCTGGTTCGTGGTTGTGGTTGCTGCACGACGACTGCGCGCCCGAGCCCGACTGCCTCAAGCAACTGCTCGACGTCGCCACGAAGACGCCGTCGGCGACCGTGCTCGGTGCGCTCGGGCTCGACTGGACCGACCCGCGGCTGATCGTCGAAGCGGGCCTGTCCACCGACGCGTCCGGGCACCGCCAGCGGGTCGCCGTGACCGGCGAAGACCCGGCGGAGGTGCTCGCCGTGCCCAGCGCGGGCTCGCTCGTGCGCCGCGACGCGTGGGACGAGCTCGGCGGCTTCGACCCGGATTTCCCGTTGCTGCGCGAGGATCTCGACTTCGGCTGGCGCGCGAACGCCGCCGGCGGCATCGTCCTGTCCGTGCCGGCCGCCCGTGTGCGGCACGCGCGCGCCGTCACGACCGGACGGCGGACGGCCGACGCGGTCGCGAGGTCCCTGCCCGCGGTGAACCGCGCCCACGGGCTGCGGGTGTTCCTGGTGAACTGCTCGCTCTTTTCCTTCTGGGCGGGGATGATCCGGCTTCCGCTGCTTTCGGTGCTGCGCGCGCTGGCCTTCGTCCTGCTGCGCCGCGGCGGGGAAGCGCGGGCCGAGTTCGCCGCCGCCGCGTACCTCCTCAGTGGACGTGGCGGATTGCGCGCCGCGCGGGCTCGCCGACGGCGGAATCCGCGGCCGGGCACGGTTCGCGGGCTCTTCACCGGACGCTGGACGCGGTTGCGCAACGCCGTCCACGCCGGCGTCGTCGGCCTGGTCCGCCGCGGCGTCGAGAACGACGTCGCCCTCGGCACCGTGCCCGAGACCGTCGAAACCGAGTCGGCGTGGGTGACGCCGGAGGCGCTCGACGCCCAAGCAGCCCGGCCGGTCGGGCCCGACGCGCTGCCCGCTGGCGCGCTGCGCGGCGTCCGCGCCCGCGGGGCCGGGCTGCGGCGGCCGGGCACGCTCGTCGGCGTCACGCTCCCGGAAACCGCGGCGCCCGAACCGGACGGCGTCACCGAAGAGGTCGCCGAGGAGGCCGAGCCGGAACTCGTCTTCGTCGAGGTGAACCGCCGTCGCGTGCTCGCGGCGACGATCTTCGCGCCGCCCGTGGTGCTGCTCGTCGTGATGACCGCGCTCGGGCTGTTCGTCAACCGAGCCCGGCTCGGCCTCGACGTCTTCGGCGGCCGGCTGCTCCCGGTCGGCGGGCTGGGCGAGCTCTGGTCGTCCTACCTGGCGCCGTGGCACGCGATCGCGGGCGGCACCGGCGCCCCCGCGTCCGCGACGCTGCCGGTGCTCGGCACGATCGGCGCGGTGTTCGCGCCGATCGGCGGCCCGGCGGCACTGGTCGCCGTGCTGCTCCTCGGCGACATCCCCCTGTCCGCGCTGAGTGCGTACGCGGCGACGCGGAAGCTTCGCGTGCGCCGCTGGGTCCGCGCCGTCGTCGCCGCGGCCTACGCGCTGCTGCCCGCCGCGACCGCGGGGGTGGCGCAGGGCCGGCTCGACGTCGTCGTGGTGCACCTGGTGCTGCCGCCGGTCGCGGCGGGCATCGCCGGGCTGCTGGTCCGGGCGGACACGCGGTGGCTGCACGTGTCGGCGCTCTCGGCGTTCGGGGTGGCCCTGCTCGGCGCGTTTTCGCCGCTGGCGCACGGACTCGCGCTCGCCGGGCTGCTGATCGGGTTCGTGGTATTGCCCGCGCCGACCGGGCTGGCGCGCCGGATCGCGTCCGTCGGCATCGTCGTGCTGCTGCCGCTGGCGCTGCTGCTGCCGTGGCCGACCGTGCTGCTGAACCACCCGGAGCTGCTGGTGCAGGGCCTCGGCGGCGCGGCTTCGGCGGCTTCCGGCACCGATCTGGCCGGGCTCGACCCCGGCGGGCCGGGCGCCTGGCCGATCGGCGTCGTGGTGATCGCGGCGGCGCTGGTGGCGCTGGTCGTGCGGCCGACGAAGCTCGCCGCCGGCGGGCTCGGTCTGGCCGCGCTGGGAGCGGGCGGGCTCGTGCTGGTGCGGCTGGTCACCGCGACACCGATGCAGGGCGGGCCCGCGTCGCACGGCTACGCGGGCGTGCCGCTGCTGATCGCCGGCGCCGGGCTGCTGTGGGTCGTGCTCGGTTCCTGGCAGGGCGGCGGCTCGGCCGGCGTGCCGGCGACGTGGCTGCCGAAGGCGTTCGCGATCGCCGGGGTGGCCGTGCTCCTCGCGCTGGTGGCCGGCGCGGTGGTGGTCGGCGGCCAAGGCCCGCTCCGGGCCGGCGACCGGCCCGTCTTGGCGCCGGAGGTCGCGGCGGAGCTGAGTACGTCCGGCCGGTCGGTGCTGGACCTGGCGTCCGACGCGACCCGCCAGACCGGCGGCCGCCTGCCCCACTACGGCGACGACGAACTGGCCCCGACACCCGGCACCCCGGCCCGGCTCGCGACCTGGCGCCGCGACCTCGGCCAGGGCGACGCCGCGGCAGTCCAGCGCGCCTTCGCCGCGGCGGCGGCCGCCGGGGTCCAGTTCGTGGTGCTCCCGCCGGGCGTCGACCCGCAGGCGTACCTGCCACTGGCGAAGGACCTGGTCTCACCGGCCGCCCCGACGTCCGACGGCCGCGCCGTGCTGAAGCTGCTCCCGCCGGCGGGCCAGGTGATCTTGATCTCGCCGGAGCAGGCGAAGGCGGCGGTCACGGGCGGCGGCGCACCCGGCAACGCGCCGGGCGTCGCGCCGGTCCGGGCGGACTTGCCGGACGTGCGGGTGCGCGTGTCGGACGGCCCCACCGGCCGGCTGCTCGTGCTGGCCGCGGAGCAGGAAGCGGGCTGGAAGGCTTCGGTGGCCGGCAAGGCGGTGCCGATCGTGCCGGCGTGGGGTCACCAGGTGGCGGTCTCGGTGCCGCCGGCGTCGTCGGAGGTCACCGTGGAGTACCCGGGCACGGAGCGGAACCTGCTGCTGCTGGCCCAGCTGGCCGCGGTGCTGTTCACGCTGCTGACGGCGGTCCCGGCCCGGCGCCGCCCCTGACCACCGGTTCTCATGCGCCCCAATGTGGCGTTCGGTGCGTCCAGCGCACCCAATGTGGCGTTCGGTGCGTTGGACGCAACCAACGCCACATTGGGGCGCTTGGGGCCTCGCTACTCGCCTTCGATGACGTCCGGTTCCACGCCCAGGTAGCCGGCCACCTGCTCCACCAGCACGTCGTGCACCAGCTCGGCCAGCTCCGACGGGTCCTTCGCCCGCGCCTCCAGCGGCCGCCGGTAAAGCACGATCCGGGCCCGCGTCGGCAGCCCGGTGCGATCCACGCCCGCCGGGACCAGGCGGGACAGCGGGACCGCGCCGTCGTGGAGGACGCCGTCCGCCGGGGCGTGGCCGTTCTCCCGGACCTCGGGCACGTCGTCGACCGCCACGTCGAGCTTCGTCAGCTCGTGGCGCCAGCGGGCTTCGATCGGTTCCAGCGCGTCCAGGACCAGCGCGTCGAACCGCTCCGCGCGGCTCGCGGCGGCGGGCAGGGTCGCCGGATACAGCGTCCCGCGCAGGCCCCGGCCGTGCCGGTCCCGTCGCGAGCGCCGCCGCTGTCGGTAGTCACGAGCCGTCGCCACTCCGGAAGTCTATGCGGTCGGCGCGTCCCAGCGCGTGTCGCCGGTACTAGCTTGCGGCGACGCGCTATCGTTTCGGATCGTGCGGAGCGTACGGAAGTGTTCGCGTACCGGCTGTCTCGAGCCGGCTGTGGCCACGCTGACGTATGCCTACAGCGACTCCACCGCCGTCGTCGGCCCGCTGGCCACCGCCTCCGAGCCGCATTCGTACGACCTCTGCGAAGCCCACGCGCTGCGGCTGACCGTCCCCAAGGGCTGGGAAGTCGTCCGGCACGAAGGCGCTTTCGCCGCGCCGGACCCGTCGGCCGACGAGCTGACCGCGCTGGCCGAAGCCGTGCGCGAGGCGGGTCGCCCCGGCAAGCCGGCGCCGCCCGCTCCGGAGCCGGAGGGCCCTTCCGGGCGTCGCGGCCACCTGCGGGTCCTGCCGGGCCGCGCCTGAACGCGTAACCCACGCACCGCGCCGGTAGGCTTTCCGCGCGGCGCAGCTGGCGCCGGGACGACTATTCGCGGGGAGACGGCGTGCCAGACCTTTCGGGCATCGTGAAGGCCTACGACATTCGCGGCGTGGTCGGCGAGCAGCTCGACGCGGCGCTGGTCCGCGACTTCGGCGCCGCGTTCGCCCTGCTCATCAAGCCCGAGGCCCCGTCGGTGGTGATCGGCCACGACATGCGTGACTCCTCGCCGGGCCTGGCCGCGGCCTTCGCCGAGGGCGTCACCTCGCAGGGCCTCGACGTGGTCAGCATCGGGCTGGCCAGCACCGACCAGCTGTACTTCGCGTCGGGCTCGCTGAACCTGCCGGGCGCGATGTTCACCGCCAGCCACAACCCGGCCAAGTACAACGGCATCAAGCTGTGCCGCGCCGGCGCCTCCCCGGTCGGCCAGGACACCGGGCTCGCCGAGATCCGCGACACCGTCGAGCAGGGCGTGCCCGGGTTCGAGGGGCAGCGCGGCAGCGTGTCCGAGCAGGACGTCCTCGCCGACTACGCCGCCTACCTGCGCAACCTCGTCGACCTGTCCGGCAGCCGGCCGCTGAAGATCGTGGTCGACGCCGGGAACGGCATGGGCGGCCACACCGTCCCGACGGTCTTCGACGGGCTTCCGATCGAGGTCGTGCCGATGTACTTCGAGCTCGACGGCAGCTTCCCGAACCACGAGGCCAACCCGCTCGACCCGAAGAACATCGTCGACCTGCAGGCGAAGGTGCGCGAGGTCGGTGCCGACGCCGGTGTCGCCTTCGACGGCGACGCCGACCGCTGCTTCATCGTCGACGAGCGCGGCGAGCCGGTTTCGCCGAGCGCGATCACGGCGCTGGTCGCCGTCCGCGAGCTGGCCAAGGACCCGGGCGGCACGATCATCCACAACCTGATCACGTCCAAGGGCGTCCCGGAGATCGTCGCCGAGCACGGCGGCAAGCCGGTCCGCACCCGCGTCGGGCACTCGTTCATCAAGGCCGAGATGGCCAAGACCGGCGCCATCTTCGGCGGCGAGCACTCCGCGCACTACTACTTCCGCGACTTCTGGCGCGCCGACACCGGCATGCTGGCGGCGCTGCACGTGCTCGCCGCGCTCGGCGAGCAGACCGGCCCGCTGTCCGACCTGACCAGCGCGTACTCGCGCTATGCGGCCTCGGGTGAGATCAACTCGACGGTCGACGACCAGGTCGCGAAGATGATGGCCGTCAAGGACGCCTTCGGTGCCCGGTCCGGCGTCGAGATCGACGAGCTGGACGGCCTCACCGTGCAGCTGCCGGGTGGCGCCTGGTTCAACCTGCGCCCGTCGAACACCGAGCCGCTGCTCCGGCTGAACGTCGAGGCCGCGAACGCCGAAGCCGTGCGAGGGCTGGTGGACGAAGTAATCGCGATCATCCGCAGCTGACCCCGTCCACGATGAGGGCGGGCTTCCGGGCCGAACTGTGTCCCGAAGGTGCCCTTCATCACACCTCCCCGCGTGGTATGGAGGAACCATGGCCATCACGCTCGACGCCCAGCTCCTCGAGATCCTGGCGTGCCCGTCGCCCGATCACGCCCCGTTGCGTCCCGGGGCCCCCGGCGATCCCGAGGCCGACGCACTGACCTGCACCGAGTGCGGCCGGGTGTACCCGGTCCGTGACGGCATCCCGGTGCTGCTCCTGGACGAAGCTGTGACATCGAACAGCGATTCGGCGAAAACCGGTGAACAGCCCGGGGACACCGGAAACTCCGATGCCGACAGTGCTTGACGACACGCTGCTCGACGACCCCGGGCGACTGGCCGAAGCCGACAGCTCGGGGCTGCTCCGGGCGGCCGCGATGGCCGGCGCCCAGGTCCGGGCGGCCGCCGAGCTCGCGGCCGAGCTGGAGCTGTCCGAGCGGCTCGACCTGGGCCGCCCGCGCGCCGTCGTGCTCATCGACCGGCCGGGGGTGAGCCGCACGATCACGCGGCTGCTGGCCGCCCTGCTGGCGCCGTCGTGCCCGGTGCCGGTCGTCGTCGCCGAGGTGGTGCCGAGCTGGATCGGCGCGCTCGACGTCGTCTTCGCGCACACCGACGACCCCGGCGACCGCGAACTCGCCGCGTCGCTGGAGCGCGCCGCCCGTTTCGGCGCTTCGGTGGTGCTCTCCGCGCCGGCGGAGGGGCCGGTGGCGGCCGCCGTGGCCGGCAAGGGCCTGCTGCTGGCGCCGCGCGTCCCGGTGCCGGCGGAGCTGGCGTTCCCGCGCGGCCTGGCCGCCGGGCTGCTCACCGCGAACGCGCTGGGCCTGCTGATGTCCGACGTCCAGGTGCTGGCCGACCAGCTCGACCTGGAAGCCGAAAAGGACTACCTGGCGCGGGACTCGTTCGCGAACCCGGCCAAGGCGCTCGCGCTGCGGGTCGCCGACCGCGTGCCGCTGCTGTGGGGGCTGGACCCGGTCGCGGTCGCCGTCGGCGAACACGCCGCGCACGCGTTCGCGGCCCACGCGGCGACGGTGTGTGACGTCGAGGACTATCGTCAGGCCCTTGCGCGCCCCGCATTGCGGCGGGCGGCGCAATCGGGCGGCCGGGAGCGTGACATCTTCGCCGATCCGGACGATCCCTCTGGTGACATCCCGACCCGGGTCCTGCTGCTCTCGGTGCGGACCGGTCCGGCGACGGACGCGGCACGCTTCCAGGCCGAGGACCTGCTGCCCGGTGCGGACGTCATCGCGCCGGCCGAGGAGATCGAGGCCGACGAAATCGTGCGGGCCGCGGTGCTGGCACTGCGGTTCGAACTGGCGGCGGTCTATCTCGGGCTGGCGGCGGGCAGCATCGGCGGCGCGGGCCGCTTCGCGCCCGCGACGGCGTGAGACCCGCCGAGCACCGGCCGCGGCCGGTGCCGAAGGAGTGGAGTTGAGGTGACAGTGGAGCTGCTGCGCAACGCGGTGCGGCCCTACGCCTGGGGATCGCGGACGGCGATCCCCGAGCTGCTGGGCCGTCCGATCCCCGCGCCGCACCCCGAGGCCGAGCTGTGGATGGGCGCCCACCCGGGTGACCCGTCGCACGTCATCGGCCCGGACGGGACCGAGCGGAGCCTGCTGGAGCTGGTGGACGCCGACCCGGTGACGCAGCTCGGCGAGCGGTGCGCGACGCGGTGGGGTGGGCGGCTGCCGTTCCTGCTGAAGATCCTCGCGGCGGAGGAGCCCCTGTCGATGCAGGCGCACCCGTCGGCGGCGCAGGCCGCGGAGGGGCACGCCCGCGAGGAGCGGCTCGGCATCCCGCGGGACGCGCCGAACCGCAACTACCCGGACCCGACGGCGAAGCCGGAGCTGGTCTGCGCGCTGACGGAGTTCCACGCGCTGGCCGGGTTCCGCGCGCCGGACCGCACGGTGAAGCTGCTGAAGGCGATCGAGACGCCGGGGCTGGGCAAGTACACCGGGTTGCTGGAGGCGCAGCCGGACCCGGCGGGGCTGCGGGCGCTGTTCACGACGTGGATCACGCTGCCGCAGTCGTCGCTGGACGTGCTGCTGCCGGAGGTGCTGGACTCGTGCGTCCGGCACGTCCAGGAGCACGGCGAGTTCGCGGCCGAGTGCCGGACGATCCTCGAGCTGGGCGAAACGCACCCGCGGGACGCGGGCGTGCTGGCGGCGCTGCTGCTGAACCGGCTGACGCTGCGGGCGGGCGAGGCGATCTACCTGCCGGCCGGCAACCTGCACCTGTACCTGCACGGCACGGCCGTGGAGATCCTGGCGAACTCGGACAACATCCTGCGGTGCGGCCTGACACCGAAGCACGTGGACGTGCCGGAGCTGCTGCGGGTGGTGGACTTCGCGTGCGGCGAGATGCCGGTGCAGTGCGGTGACGTCGGCGGCCGGATGGCGATCTACCACACGGACGCGCCGGAGTTCGAGCTGTCGCGGGCGGAGTGGGCCGAGGGCCAGGACGACGAGCTGACGGTCGACAGCGTCGGCCCCCAGATCCTGCTGTGCACGGCGGGCGAGCTGCTGGTGACGGCCGACGACGGCGAAAAGGTGGAGCTCCGCCGTGGCCAGTCGGTCTGGCTCCCGGCGGCGGACCCCCCGGTGAAGATCCGCCCCCTCGACGGCACGCGCGCCCAGCTGTTCCGCGCGACCGCGGGCACCTGCACGGACTGACAC
>Ga0070668_100000746_pt1 | contig 22311 bp, 17 predicted proteins | sample KBSS43metaG_FD_64661 | JGI IMG/M metagenome (GOLD analysis project Ga0070668, IMG submission 64661) | Switchgrass rhizosphere microbial communities from Kellogg Biological Station, Michigan, USA - KBS S4-3 metaG | ecosystem: Host-associated > Plants > Roots > Rhizosphere > Soil ...
CTACGCAATGCCGCCCAAGAAGAAGACCCATGAGGTAACCCTCGCGCTTGAGGCGGGTAACGCCGCGATGGTCGACCTCGGCAAGATGCTTGGTCCGACCGGGGCCAACATGCGTGCCGTCAAGGTCGAGTATGACGAGGCGACGGCGAAGAACCGCGGCGAGATCATCCCGGTCATCGTCAGCGTCTACGAGGACCGCAGCCACTCGCTGGCCTACAAGACGCCGCCGACCAGCTTCCTGATCCGCAAGGCACTGGGGATCCAGTCCGGCGCGTCCAACCCGCTGACCCAGACGGTCGGCACGCTGAGCGCGCAGCAGATCAAGGAGATCGCCGAGCGGAAGCTCCCCGACCTCAACGCGAACGACCTCGACGCGGCCATCAAGGTGGTCGCCGGCACCGCCCGCTCGATGGGCGTGAAGGTCCCGTAACACCCGCTTCTCGAAACGCGGGCCCCGAGGGGGCCCGCGTTTTTTCATGCCTTGCCGATGATCTCGTCGATCAGGCCGTACTCGACGGCCTCCTGGGCGGTGAGGTTACGGCCGGCGGACAGGTCGTCCTCGACCCGGCTGCGGGACTGCCCGGTGACCTCGACCAGCCGCAGGATGACCTCTTCGAGCTCGCGCAGGTGCTGGCCGGCGGCCCGGGCCACCTCGTCGGCCGTACCGGTCACGCCGGAGGCGCGCGGCTCGGTCAGCTTGAAGCGTGCGTGCCGGTAGGCGGAGCGCCGCTCGGCGGCGGCGAGCACGGCGATCACCGCCCCGCCGGCCTGGGCGGTCACGATCGCGTGCACCGGGGCGGTCATCGAGTCGAGCACGTCGAGGACGGCCAGGGCGGCCGCGAGGTCACCTCCCTCGCTGGCGATGTGCAGCTGCACCGGCGCCGGGCCGGCCGCGTCCAGGGTGAGCAGGGCCGCCGCGGCGCCGGTGGCGCCCTCGCTGGTGAGCGGCCCACGGATCATGACGATCCGCTGGTCGAAGAGGCGTTCCTCGAGCCAGCCGGGCAGCGCCGGGCCGCCCGGCGGCGAGGGCTGGTGCCACGGCTCGGGGGAGCGCGGCGAGGGCTGCCCCCACCGCATCGGGTCATGCCGCAGATTCACCGAGGACCCCTCCAATGTCCGGCCTCACGCCAGCGTAACCACGCGGGCACGCATCGACGGTCACTTCCGCTCTGGGCTGAGCGCCGCCCTGGATCACGCCGCTGAAAGGTCGGCGACGTTGCCGACCCGTAACGGGGACGGTCTAGGGTCCGGTCATGCCTGGTCCCCGCCGCCGATCGATCTTGATCTCGCGGCTGGCGGACCGCCCGCTCGGCAGCCCGCAGGCCGTGATCCTCGACGAGTTGCGCGGCATCATCCTCGACGGCGAGGTGCCGCCCGGCTCGGCCATCCCGGTGGACGCCGTGGCCGGCGCGTTCGGGGTGAGCCGCATCCCGGTCCGGGAGGCGCTGATGACCCTGATCGGGGAGGGCCTGGTCGACCACCGGCCGAACGGCGGTTACCGGGTGGCGATGTTGACCGCGCCGGAGTTCCGCGAGATCTACCTGGTCCGGGAGGCGCTGGAGACGGCGGCGCTGCGGGCCGCGGTCGCGCTGGCCACGGCCGACGACGACGATCTGGCGCGGGCCGCTCTCGGCGCCCTCGACGCGGCCGTCGCGGCGTACGACGGCCGGCTGTATCACCGGGAGAGCCGGCGCTTCCACCTGGCGTTGATCCGGCCGTGCCGGATGCGCCGCCTGCTGCAGCTGCTGGAGTCCGCCTGGAACCTGACCGAGCCGTTGCAGCCGATGTCGTATCTCGACCGGGCGGTCCGCGAGCAGTTGCACGCCGATCATGCGGGGATGCTCGCCGCGTTCCGCGATCGGGACGCCGACGCGTTGACGGCCGTTTTTGCCGAGCATCACCACCGGCTGCAGGACGCGATCGGCGCGCTGCCCCGGCACACCGGCCTCTTCCAGGAGGAGGACCAGGAAGATATACCTTTCCGCTCATCGCCGTGAAACGAGCCATTCCTAGCGTGAGCGCATGGCCGACATCACCGCGAGCAAGCACGAGGACCTGGTCGAAGCCGCCGGCATGCCGGTCGGCAGCGGCACCATCCGGCCGGGGTACGACCCCCGGCTCACCAACGAGGATCTCGCCCCGCTGACCAAGCAGCACTGGGGCTCGTACAACATCTTCGCCTTCTGGATGTCCGACGTGCACAGCGTCGGCGGCTACGTGACCGCGGGCAGCCTGTTCGCGCTGGGCCTGTCCAGCTGGCAGGTGCTGGTCTCGCTGGTCGTGGGCATCACGATCGTGTACTTCTTCTGCAACCTGGTGGCCAAGCCCAGCCAGCGCACCGGCGTGCCGTATCCGGTGATCAACCGGGCGGCGTTCGGGGTGCTCGGCGCGAACGTGCCGGCGATCATCCGCGGCGGGATCGCGGTCGCCTGGTACGGCATCCAGACCTACCTGGCGTCGGCCGCGCTCGACGTGGTGGTCCTGAAGATCTGGCCGGACCTGGCGCCGTACGCGGACGTGGACCGATACGGGTTCCTCGGCCTGCCCCTGCTCGGCTGGTGCACGTACGCGATCCTGTGGGTTTTGCAGGCCGCCGTGTTCTGGACCGGGATGGAGACGATCCGCAAGTTCATCGACTTCTGCGGCCCGGCCGTCTACGTCGTCATGATCGTGCTGACCGGCTATCTCATCTACCAGGCCGGCTGGGGCGAGATCAACCTGAGCCTCGGCGAGGTCAAGTACACCGGGGCCAGCGCCATCCCGGTCATGCTGGGTGCGATCGCGCTGGTCGTCTCGTACTTCTCAGGCCCGATGCTGAATTTTGGCGACTTCTCCCGGTATGGCCGGTCGTTTGCGGCCGTCAAGCGCGGCAATCTGCTCGGCCTGCCGGTCAACTTCCTGGTCTTCTCGATCCTCGTGGTGGTCACCTCGTCGCTGACCATCCCGGTCTTCGGCGAGTTGATCACCGACCCGGTGGCGACGGTCTCCCGGATCGACAGCACCTTCGCGATCGTGCTGGGCGCCGCGACGTTCGCCATCGCCACGATCGGCATCAACATCGTCGCCAACTTCATCTCGCCCGCGTTCGACTTCTCCAACGTCAGCCCGCAACGGATCAGCTGGCGGGCCGGCGGCATGATCGCCGCGGTCGGCTCGGTGCTGATCACCCCGTGGAACCTCTACAACAACCCGGATGTCATCCACTACACGCTCGAAACCCTGGGCGCCTTCATCGGTCCGCTGTTCGGCGTGCTGATCGCCGACTACTACCTGGTACGCAGGCAACAGGTGCACCTCGACGACATGTTCACCATGGCGCCCACCGGCCGCTACTGGTATCGCAAGGGTTACAACCCGGCGGCGCTCATCGCCACCGCGGCCGGCGCGGTCGTCGCGATGGTTCCGGTGCTCTGGACGGACGGCCCGGGCATGCACACCACCGCGCAGTACAGCTGGTTCATCGGCATGGGCCTGGGCTTCCTGGCCTATCTGCTGCTGGCCCGCAGCCTGGGGATCGCCGTGGCGAGCCGGGTCGGCGAACCCGCCGCGCAACCCGCGACGGAGCCGGCCTGACATGCGGATCCGGGTCGTCAACCCGAACACGACGGAGTCGATGACCGCGTTGATCGAGGCGAGTGCCCGGGCCGTCGCCGGCCCGGGCACCGTCGTGGACGCGGTCACCGCGGCGATGGGCCCGGCCTCCATCGAGAGCCACTACGACGAGGCGCTGGCCGTGCCCGGGCTGCTGGCGGCGGTGGCCGACGGGGAGAACGCCGGCGCGGACGGGTACGTCGTCGCCTGCTTCGGCGACCCGGGCCTGGACGCCGCCCGGGAGATCGCGGCCGGGCCGGTGGTCGGCATCGCGGAGGCGGCGATGCACGCCGCGACGCTGGTCGGTCGCGCTTTCAGCGTGGTGACGACCCTGGACCGTACGCGGGGGCGAGCGCTCGACCTTGCCGGCCGGTACGTGGCGGCGGGCGCCTGCCGTGGGGTGCACGCCTGCGACATCCCGGTCCTCGGCCTCGAAGGTGACCCGGGCGCGCTCAAGCGGGTGGTCGAGGTGGCCCGGTCCGCGCTGGACCGGGACGGCTCGGACGTGATCGTGCTGGGCTGTGCCGGCATGGCCGACCTGTGCGCGGCCGCCGCCGCGGAACTCGGCGTCCCGGTGGTGGACGGGGTGGCCGCCGCCACGGTGCTGGTCCAGTCCCTGATCACGCTGGGCCTACGCACCTCGCGGCGCGGCGAGTACGCGCGGCCGCCCGGCAAGCCGTACGCCGGTCTGCTCGGCGGCTTCGCCACGGCTTGACCCGCGATGCAACCCTTTCGCGACGGGAATCGTCAGGGGGCTGTGAGAGCGAAGGAGGGCTCGTGTGAACAGAGAGCGCGATGAGCAGTTTCATAGCTTCGTGCTGGGACACCGTGCCGGACTGGTGCGCACGGCAACCTTGCTGACCGCGGGCGACGCCCATCTGGCGGAAGATCTGGTGCAGTCCACGCTGACCAAGCTGTATGTGGCGTGGCCCGCGTTCCGGCGGGCCGACAACCCGGCGGGCTATCTGCGGCGGACCCTGGTGAACGCCCTCACCGACGAGAAACGTCGGTGGTGGCGCCGCCACGAACGGTCGATGGCGGACCTGCCGGACCGGGCGCGGCCCGATCCGGACCGGGACGACCTCGACGAGGGCCTGCGGCAGGCGCTGCGCGACCTGCCGCCGAAGATGCGGGCTGCGATCGTGTTCCGCTACTTCTACGACCTGGACATCGCCGACACGGCCGATGCCCTCGGCTGTTCCGTGGGCACGGTGAAAAGCCAGACCGCCCGGGCCCTGGACCGGCTCCGCAGCGTGCTGGCCGATGCCGAATTTCCGCTGACAGGAGTCACCCGATGATGGATCTGCACGACCGTCTCGACCGGATCGCGGGCCCGGTGCCCGAGCCGACCCCCACACAGGCCGACGCCGACCTCGCCCGCGGCCGCCGGGCGCTGACCCGCCGCCGCACCGTGCGCAAGCTCGGCGCCTCGGCGTTCGCCGCGGTGGCGATCGCCGGGGCCGTCACCTACGGCACCGCCGACCGCGGCGCGCCGGCCGACCCGGCGCCACCCGCCGTGCTCGTCGCCTATCAGGGCGAGCAGCCGCAGGGCTTCACCATCGACATGGTGCCGGCCGGCTGGGAGGTCCAGGGCGGCAGCAGCGGGAACCTCACGATCGCCCCGACCGGCGCGGCCGACAAGAACCCGGACGTCTTCGTCGACAAGATCGTCGTGATGCTCCAGTCGCAGGACGATACGTCCACCCCGACCGGCACCGAGCTGACCGTGGGCGGCAAGCCGGGCGTGCTCAACGAGGCCGAGGGCACCCCCGGCGGCAAGAACCTCTGGGTCAAGCAGCCGGACGGAGTCTGGCTGCTGGTCCAGATCTGGGACGCCCGCGGCTGGACTCAGCAGAACATCGTCGAGTTCGCCGACGGCATCCACGTCCAGCCGGGCGCCAAGCGCACGCGCGGCTGACCGCTGTCCGGTGCGCCCCTCCCCCCGGGGCGCACCGGTCACCACCCGCGTGCGCGCCACTCCGCGAGGTGGGGGCGCTCGGCGCCGAGCGTCGAGTCCTTGCCGTGGCCGGGGTAGAACCAGGTGTCGTCGGGCAGCCGGTCGAAGATCTTGCGCTCGACGTCGTTGATCAGCGACTCGAAGTTGGCCTTGTCGCCGTGCGTGTTGCCCACGCCGCCCGGGAACAGTGAGTCACCCGTCCACAGGTGGTGTGTCCCGTCCGAGTCCTGGAACAACAGGGCGACCGAACCCGGGGTGTGGCCAACCAGGTGGATCACTTCGAGCGAGCAGTCGCCGACGGTCACCGTGTCGCCGTCGCGCAGCGTGGTGTTGACGACCGGGATCTCGGGGGCGTCGTCGATGTGCGCCACCGACTCGGCGCCGGTCGCCGAGACCACCTCGGCCAGGGCCTGCCAGTGGTCGCCGTGCCGGTGGGTCGTCACGACCGTCCGCAGGCCGCCCGACCCGATCAGGCCGAGCAGTGTCGACGCGTCGTTCGCCGCGTCGATCAGCACCTGCGCGTCGCCGGACCGCAGCAGGTAGGCGTTGTTGTCCATCGGGCCGACCGACACCTTGGTCATGGTCAGTTTGCCCAGGTCACGGACTGCCGGCGCACCGCCGCGGGTGACTTCTCCGGTGTAGGTCATGGTCACTTCCACTTCGCGAGGGTGGGCAGCTCGCCGTCCGGCGAGACAGTCAGGTCACCGCCGTCGGCCCGGCCGGCCAGCCAGGCCGCGAGCGACCTGGCCGGGCCGCCGATCACCGGCGGGTTCGGTGCGGAGCCGATCGTCAGGGCGTGCTCGAGGCCGTACGGCCGCAGCTCCATGGCCGGCCAGTGCTCGCCGGCACCGGTCACGATCTCCCGGAGCAGACGCAGCGCGAACGCGTCCGACCAGTCCGCGGGCGTGTAGCGGGCGCCGAGGTCGACGTGGTGCACCTCGACCTCGCGCAGCCGGGCCCACGGCACCGCGGCCGCGACCTGGCCGGTCGACGGCAGCGGGAAGGTCCAGGCCTCGGCGGTCATCGCGGCGCCCGCGTCGGCGAACCGGTCGTGCGCCGACCGCAGATCCGCGATCTGTTCGCGCAACGGCCGGCCGGCGCCGGCCTCGATGCCCGCGTCCCGGGCCGCCGCCGAGGGGTAGGCCGGGGTCTCCACGCCGGTGCGGGCCCAGGTCAGCAGGTTGGTGTGCGCGTCGGCGTTGCGGGCCAGGTGGGTGAGCACATGCCCGACAGTCCAGCCGGGCAACAGCGACGGGGCGGTCACCGCCGCCGGGTCGAGGTCGGCCGCGGTGCGCAGCACCTCCTCGGTGGCCCGGTCGACGTCGGTGAGCAACACGAGCGGATCCATCGTCACGGAGCAAACCCTAGTGGACCGGAATTCGCTTTCGCTGGGGTAGCGGTGACCGTACCGTCGGTGCAGACGCGCTGATCGAGCCCGCGGAGGAGGTGGGGAGCGTGCAGTTCCAGGTTTTCGCGTCCCTTCACTCGGAGGCCTCCGCCTGACCGGCTGTGGCCCGTCAGGTCCTCCCGTCCCGCAAAGGGTTCTCATGCCGCACGACCTGTCCCAGCTCGGCTGGGACGACTTCTACGCATCCGCGTTCCGTCCCTTCGACCGCTCCGACGCCACCGCCGGCCGCGTGCTGCGCGCCGACCGCGGCGTCTGTACCGTGCTCGACGCCGCCGGCGTCACCCGGGCCAGCCTGGCCGGCAACGTGCTGCTCGGCGCCGCCCGCGACCCGGCGCTACTACCCTGCGCCGGCGACTGGGTGGTGCTGCGGCGCTGGCCGGACCGCCGGGTCACGATCGACCACGTGCTGCCCCGCCGTACCACGCTGATCCGGCGTACCTCGGACAAGGACTCCACCGGCCAGGTGCTGGCCGCCAACATGGACACCGTCGCCGTGGTGGAACCGATCCACCCCGAACCCGGCGACGGCCGGATCGAGCGGCTGCTCGCCCTGGCCTGGGAGTCCGGCGCCCAGCCGGTGCTGGTACTCACCAAGACCGACATGTCACGGGACCCGGCGGCGGTGGCCCGCCAACTCGCCGAGCTGGCCCCGGGCGTGCCGGTGCTCCCGGTGAGCGTGCGGCGCGGGCGGGGCGTCGACCAGCTCCGGCAGTACGCCACACCGGGCCGTACCCTGGCGCTGCTCGGCAGATCCGGTGCCGGCAAGTCGTCGCTGGTCAACGCCCTGGCGGGGACGCCGGTGATGCCGGTGCAACAGATCCGCGACGCGGACGGCAAGGGGCGGCACACCACGGCGTACCGGAACCTGGTCCCGCTGCCGTCCGGCGGCGCCGTCCTCGACACCCCCGGCGTCCGCGGCGTCGGCCTGCTGGACACCGCCGAGGGCCTCGACCGGGCGTTCGCCGACATCGCGGCGCTCGCCGAGCGCTGCCGGTTCGGCGACTGCCGGCACGACGGCGAGCCGGAATGCGCGGTGGCCGCGGCGCTGGCCGACGGCTCGCTGCCGGCCCGCCGGCTGGCCTCCTGGCGCAAGCTGCGCCAGGAGATCGAGGTGGAATCCGCACGTCAGTCGGCCCGGCTGGCGGGGCTGGTGGGTCACCGCAGACGGCGGTCCTGAGCACTGCCGTCGATCCGGTCAAGGACGGTGCCGGGGCGGCCGGACGGGTGTTTTGCAAGAATGCACCCGTGCGCGCGGTGGATGAGGTGGTCGACGATCCGGCGGCCTCCGGGACGGAGCCGCCGGCCGAGGTCGCGTCCGCGCCGCGCCGGCTCACCGACCTGTGGGCGCTGCTGAGCTACGCCGCGCTGGCGGTCGTCGTCATGATCCAGCTGTGGCGCGACCCGGCCGGCCGGGTGCTCGCCGCCAACGACGACGATCACGGCTTCTTCCTCTACGTGCTGGCGCACGGCGAGCGGGTGCTGTTCCACGGCGCCAACCCGTTCTTCTCCGACCGGATGAACGTGCCGGACGGCGTGAACATGATGGCCAACACGTCGGTGCTGGCGCTCACCCTGCCGATGGCGCCGGTCACCCACCTCCTCGGCCCCGCCGTCTCGCTGGTGCTGCTGCTCACGCTGGGGCTCGCCGGCACCGCGGCGGCGTGGTATTGGGTGCTTTCCCGGCACCTGGTGACCAGCCGGGTGGCGGCCTGGATCGGCGGGCTGTGGTGCGGTTTCGCGCCCACCATGGTCTCGCACGCCAACGGGCACGTGAACTTCGTCAGCCAGTACGTGCTGCCGTTCATCGTCCTGCAGGTGCTGCGGCTGCGGGAGCCGGGCCGGCACTGGCGCGGCGGGGTGATCCTCGGCCTGCTGATCGTGGTGCAGGTCTTCATCAACGAGGAGAGCCTGCTTTTCACGGCGCTCACGCTGGGGCTCTTCGTCACCTGGTACGCCGTGCTGGCACCGGGCCAGGCGCGGCGCGCGGCGCGGCACGTGCTGGCCGGCCTCGCCGTGGCCGGGTCGCTGGCCGGCGTCCTGCTGGCCTACCCGCTGTGGTACCAGTTCTCCGGCCCGGGCAGCTACCACGGGCAGCCGTTCGCCCCGGACAAGTACGCGACCGACCTGCTGTCGATGGGTGCGTTCGCCCGGCAGTCGCTGGCCGGCAACGCCGCGCTGACCCGGCAGCTGAGCGTGAGCGCGACCGAGGACAACACCTTCTTCGGGCCGGTCGGCCTCCTCATGATCGTGGTGGCGGTGGTGCTGCTGTGGCGGTCGGTGGCCGCGCGCGCCACCGCGCTCGCCGGGCTGGTGCTGCTGGTCGTGTCGATGGGCCCGCGGCTCAAGGTGGGCGGCCACGACACCGCCGTCCCGCTGCCGTTCGGGCTGGTCAGCCATGTGCCGATCATCGATCTGGTGAGCGTCACCCGGTTCGCGATGGTGCCGGCCACCATCGCCGGGGTGCTGCTCGCCCTGGCCACCGACCGGGTACGTACCGCCGGGCCGCGGGCGCGCCGGGCGTACCGGATCGGCCTGGTCCTCGCCCTTGTGCCGCTGATACCCAAGCCGCTGCCGATCGTCGGCGCCGACCCGCTGCCGCCCTTCCTCACCGAGGGCCTCTGGCGGCAGTACGTGACCGACGACCGCAGCCTGGTGCCGGTGCCGCTGCCCGAGGTGACCACCGGCCGCGCCGGGATGCGCTGGGTGGCGCTGTCCGGGTTCGAGTTCAAGGTGCCGCGCGGGTATTTCATGGGCCCGGTCAACCCGCCGGCGAACAACACCGGTTCGTGGAACGCGCCCCGCCGGTGGACGGCCGACCTGCTGGCCTGGGAGAGCGAGTACGGCAAGCGGTGGCCGATCGGTCCGGCCGAGCGGGCGGCGATCAACGCCGACCTGATCTACTGGCGGGCCGCCGTGGTCGTCCTGGTCCCGAACAACCGCAACGGTGATGTGTTGCAGGCCACACTGACCGATGCGCTGGGGCCGCCGCAGCTCGTGGGCGGCGTGCTTATCTGGGATGTCCGCCATCTACCGGTTGCCCCGAAAGAGTGATGATTCCCGGGTCTGATCTGCGGGAATGTGCGCGATGTGACAGGCGCTGCACCTAGGTCGGGCCGATCCGGCGAAAACTTGTCGTACCCCATGGCTAGAGTGGCCGCGGCTCTGCTCGACTTCAAACACATGTACGGAGAGGCTTGCTGGTGGCCGACCGTTTGATCATCCGAGGCGCGCGCGAACACAACCTGCGCGACGTCAACCTCGACCTGCCCCGCGACGCGATGATCGTGTTCACCGGGTTGTCCGGGTCGGGAAAGTCCAGCCTCGCGTTCGACACGATCTTCGCCGAGGGGCAGCGGCGCTACGTCGAGTCCCTCTCGTCGTATGCGCGGCAGTTCCTGGGGCAGATGGACAAGCCCGACGTCGATTTCATCGAGGGCCTGTCCCCGGCTGTGTCGATCGACCAGAAATCGACTTCGCGCAACCCTCGCTCGACCGTCGGCACGATCACCGAGGTCTACGACTACCTGCGCCTGCTCTTCGCCCGCACCGGCATCCCGCACTGCCCGGTCTGCGGCGAGCGGATCAGCAAGCAGACCCCGCAGCAGATCGTCGACCGGGTGCTCGCGATGCCCGACGGCACCCGGTTCATGGTGCTCGCCCCGGTCATCCGCGGCCGTAAGGGGGAGTATGTCGATCTGTTCGCCGAGCTGCAGTCCAAGGGCTACGCGCGGGCCCGGGTCGACGGCGTGGTGCACCCGCTCACCGAGCCACCCAAGCTGAAAAAGCAGGAAAAGCACACCATCGAGGTGGTCGTCGACCGGCTCAGCGTCAAGGCGAGCAGCAAGCAGCGGCTCACCGACTCGGTCGAGGCCGCGCTCGGCCTGGCCGGCGGCATCATCCTGCTCGACTTCGTCGACCTGCCCGAGGACGACCCGGCTCGCGAACGCCGCTTCTCCGAGCACCTGGCCTGCCCCAACGACCACCCGCTGGCGATCGAGGATCTCGAACCCCGGGTCTTCTCCTTCAACGCGCCCTACGGCGCCTGCCCCGAGTGCACCGGCCTCGGCACCAAGAAAGAGGTCGACCCCGAGCTGATCATCCCCGACGTGGAGCGCAGCGTCCGCGAGGGCGCGATCCAGCCCTGGTCCGGCGGCACCACGATGGAATACTTCCTGCGCCTGCTGGAGGCCCTGGCCGAGGCGGAGAAATTCTCCGTCGACACCCCGTGGCGGCAGCTGCCGGCCCGCGCGCAAAAGACGATCCTGTACGGGTCGGAGGATCAGGTCCACGTCCGCTACCGCAACAAGTACGGGCGGGAGCGCTCCTACTACACCGGCTTCGAGGGCGTGGTGCAGTGGATCGAGCGCCGGCACAACGACACCGAGAGCGACTGGTCGCGCGACAAGTATGAGGGCTACATGCGCGACGTGCCCTGCCCGGTGTGCGGCGGCGCCCGGCTCAAGCCCGAGGTCCTGGCCGTCACGATCGCCGGCAAGAGCATCGCCGAGGTCTGCAATCTGTCCGTGGGGGAGTGCGCCGAGTTGCTGGCCACCGTCGAGCTCGACGACCGGCAGAAGATGATCGCCGAGCGGGTGCTCAAGGAGATCAACGCCCGGCTGCGGTTCCTGGTCGACGTCGGGCTCGACTACCTGTCGCTCGACCGGGGCGCCGGCACCCTCTCCGGCGGCGAGGCGCAGCGCATCCGGCTCGCCACCCAGATCGGTTCCGGCCTGGTCGGCGTGCTGTATGTGCTGGACGAGCCGTCGATCGGCCTGCACCAGCGGGACAACCACCGGCTGATCGAGACCCTGGTCCGGCTCAAGAAGCTGGGCAACACGCTGATCGTGGTCGAGCACGACGAGGACACCATCCGCACGGCGGACTGGATCGTCGACATCGGCCCCGGCGCCGGCGAGCACGGCGGCCAGATCGTGCACAGCGGCTCGGTCGAGGGCCTGCTGGCCAACGAGACGTCGCCCACCGGGGCCTACCTGTCCGGCCGCAAGTCGATCCCGACGCCGCGCACCCGCCGCCCGCAGGTGCCCGGCCGGGAGCTGGTGGTGCAGGGCGCCCGCGAGCACAACCTGCGCAACCTCACCGTCGGCTTCCCGCTCGGCCAGTTCATCGCGGTCACCGGGGTGAGCGGCTCGGGCAAGTCCACGCTGGTCAACGACATCCTCTACACGGTGCTGGCCAACCAGGTCAACGGCGCCCGGATGGTCCCCGGCCGGCACACCCGGATCACCGGCCTCGACCACGTCGACAAGGTGGTGGGTGTCGACCAGTCGCCGATCGGGCGCACCCCGCGGTCCAACCCGGCCACCTACACCGGGGTCTTCGACAACATCCGCAAGCTGTTCGCCGAGACCACCGAGGCCAAGGTGCGCGGCTACGGGCCGGGCCGGTTCTCGTTCAACGTCAAGGGCGGCCGGTGCGAAAACTGCTCCGGCGACGGCACCATCAAGATCGAGATGAACTTCCTGCCGGACGTCTACGTCCCGTGCGAGGTGTGCAAGGGCGCCCGCTACAACCGCGAGACGCTCGAGGTGCACTACAAGGGCAAGACGATCTCCGAGGTGCTGGAGATGCCGATCGAGGAGGCCGCCGAGTTCTTCCAGGCGATCCCCGCGATCTACCGGCATCTCAAGACGCTGAACGAGGTGGGCCTGGGCTACGTGCGGCTCGGCCAGCCGGCGCCGACCCTGTCCGGTGGCGAGGCGCAGCGCGTCAAGCTCGCCTCCGAGCTGCAAAAGCGCTCCACCGGCCGGACGGTGTACGTGCTCGACGAGCCGACCACGGGCCTGCACTTCGAAGACATCCGCAAGCTGCTCATCGTGCTCAACGGCCTGGTGGACAAGGGCAACACGGTGATCACCATCGAGCACAACCTGGATGTCATCAAGAACGCCGACTGGCTGATCGACATGGGCCCCGAGGGCGGCCACAAGGGCGGGCTGGTGCTGGCCACCGGCACGCCGGAGGAGTTGGCCGAGGTGCCGGAAAGCGCCACCGGCCAGTTCCTGCGCCACATGCTCGGCCTCAGCGGCGAGCCCGGCGGGGCGGATGCGGCGGTGGCCCGGGCGGCCCGGGCCAACGGCACCAAGACGAACGGCGCAGCCAAGGCGGCCGCGAAGCCGCGGACCACCCGGTCCCGGGCTAAGTCGACGGTATGAGCGCGTCCGGCCGACCGGCAGCCCGGATCCAGCAAGGTCACAGGTGACACACAGCTACTGCGCCCGGTTGAGCCCATAGGCTCGACCGGGCGTCGGCATGTGACGCCAAACACCGGCAATGGCGCCGGGCGAATAGGTCTAAAACATGATGATCCGCCGCGCCCGCGGCGGATATTTTCGCGCTACGCCTGAACCGGGGCGGCCGCGTCCACGTACGTATATGCGACGCCGCGTGACGAGTCATGAGGAACAGGCACTGGAGGGCAACCGATGACAGACGTGCAGACCACGGCCGACGCCGAGATCCGTACCGAGGAGCCGGCCCGTCCGGCGACCTCAAGGCGCCGTGTCGTCCTGCTCGGCGTGGGGGCGCTCGGCGCGACCACGGCTCTGGCCGCCTGCGGCACCGGCAGCTCCGGCGGCAACACCGACGGCGCCGGCTTCACCAATAACCCGGCCCCGGCCGGCAGCAAGGCCGCCGAGGGCGGCAACGGCAACTCGGGCAACTCGGGCGACTCCGGTGGGTCCAGCGGCGGCGCGGTGCTGGCCGCGGTCGCCGACATCCCCAAGGGCGGCGGCAAGATCGTGGGCGACTACGTGATCACCCAGCCGACCGACGGCACCTTCAAGGCGTTCAGCAAGGTCTGCACCCACCAGGGCTGCGACGTGGGCAAGGTGGCCGATGGCGTGATCAACTGCCCGTGCCACAACAGCAACTTCAGCATCGAGACCGGGGCGCCCACCTCCGGGCCGGCGAAGAAGCCGCTGCCGGAGACTCAGATCAAGGTGGACGGCGACAACATCGTCGCGGCCTGAATAAGTTCCCGGCCGGAGGTCCGACGCCGTGGCGGCGGCAGCGGACCTCCGGTCGGGTAATCATGTCAGTCCCCCGCACTACTGTTGAGGCCGTGCCAGACCCGTCCAGCTACCGCCCGGCGCCCGGAACGATCCCCGAGGCCCCCGGCGTCTATCGCTTCCGCGACCCCGCCGGCCGCGTCATCTACGTCGGCAAGGCCAAAAACCTGCGGAACCGCCTGAATTCCTATTTCGCCGACACCTGGTCGCTGCACGCGCGCACGCAGCAGATGGTGACCACGGCGGCCAGTGTGGACTGGGTCACCGTCGGCACCGAGGTCGAGGCCCTCCAGCTGGAGTTCTCCTGGATCAAGGAGTTCGACCCGCGATTCAACGTCAAATACCGCGACGACAAGTCCTACCCGTTCCTCGCGGTCACGCTCCACGAGGAATTCCCCCGGCTGCAGGTGATGCGCGGCGCCAAGCGCAAGGGCGTGCGCTACTTCGGGCCGTATTCGCATGCCTGGGCCATCCGCGAGACGCTCGACCTGCTGCTGCGGGTCTTCCCGGCACGCACCTGCTCGGCCGGCGTCTTCAAGCGGGCCGGCCAGATCGGGCGCCCGTGCCTGCTGGGCTACATCGGCAAGTGCTCGGCGCCGTGCGTCGGCTCGGTCACCGCCGACGAACACCGGGCCATCGTCGACGACTTCTGCGACTTCATGGCCGGCAAGACCGACACGTTCGTCCGGCGGCTCGAGCGCGAGATGATGCACGCCTCCGAGGAGCTCGAGTTCGAACGGGCGGCCCGGCTGCGCGACGACATCGCCGCGCTGCGCCGCGCCATGGAAAAGCAGACGGTGGTGCTCGGCGACGGCACCGACGCCGACGTGGTGGCCTTCGCCGAGGATCCGCTCGAGGCGGCGGTGCAGGTCTTCCACGTGCGCGACGGCCGGGTCCGCGGCCAGCGCGGCTGGGTGGTGGAAAAGGTCGAGGACCTGACCACCGGCGACCTGGTGCATCACTTCTGCAGCCAGATGTATGGCGGGTCCGAGGGCGAGGGCGACGTGCCGCGCGAGCTGCTCGTGCCCGACCTGCCCGACGACGCGCCCGCGCTGGCCGACTGGCTGTCCGAGCATCGGGGCAGCCGGGTGAGCCTGCGGGTGCCGCAGCGCGGCGACAAGCGCGCCCTGATGGAGACGGTGGCCCGCAACGCCGGCGAGTCGCTGCAACGGCACAAGCTGCGCCGGGCCGGCGACCTCACCACCCGCAACAAGGCGCTCGACGAGATCGCCGAGGCCCTCGGCATGGACACGGCGCCGCTGCGGATCGAGTGCTTCGACGTTTCTCAGATCCAGGGCACCGACGTGGTCGCGTCCATGGTGGTCTTCGAGGACGGCCTGCCCCGCAAGAGCGAGTACAGGCGGTTCGCGGTGCGTGGCAACCCCGACGGCAGCGGCACCGACGACCTGGCCGCGATGAGCGAGGTGATGCGGCGGCGCTTCGTCCGATACAAGGCCCGCCCCGACGCCGACGGCCCGCGCGACCGCCCCGAGTCCGACGACTTCGCCGAGGCGGGGTCGCTCGGCGAGAGCGGGGGGCCGGGTGGTGTGCCGGCTCTGGGTTCGGTGGGGTCCGTCGGGCCGGCTGAGGCGGCTTCCGGTCGGTTGGCTGAGGCGGCTTCCGGTCGGCTGGCTGAGGCGGCTTCCGATCGGTTGATCGGGGCGGCTTTCGACCGGCTGGACGGGTCGGCGGCGGGCGAACTGTCGGTGGAGGAGCCGCAGGAGCCGGCAACGGCCGAGTTGCCGGGCATCGATCCGCTGACCGGCCGGCCGCGCCGCTTCGCGTATCCGCCGCAACTGGTCGTCGTGGACGGCGGCCAGCCACAGGTCAACGCGGTCGCCGCGGTCCTGTCCGACCTGGGCATCACCGACGTGGCGCTGTGCGGCCTGGCCAAGCGACTCGAAGAGGTCTGGCTGCCCGGCGACGATTTCCCGGTCATCCTGCCCCGCACCTCCGAGGCGCTCTACCTGCTGCAGCGGGTCCGCGACGAGGCCCACCGGTTCGCCATCACCTTCCACCGGCAGCGCCGCTCCAAGCGGATGACCGCCTCGGCACTCGACAACGTCCCCGGCCTGGGCGAAACGCGCCGCAAGGCCCTGCTGCGACACTTCGGCTCGCTGAAACGCCTGGCTGCCGCCACGCCCGAGGAGATCACCGAGGTCCCCGGCATCGGCCGTCGCACGGCCGAGGCGTTGCTGACCGCCCTCAACCCGCCCACCCAGGCCCAGCCCACCCAGGACGAGCCGGGTCAGGACCAGCCCGCCGCTGAGCCGCCGCCGGGTGCTATCCCGCCCGGCGGAGCCGGTAAGCCGAAGGCGGGCGCCAACCGCCCGCGCCCCACCCCACCGGCCCGAGCCGGCCGGGACTGAGGCGGCCAGGCCGGGCTTGAGGCGGCCGGGCTTGAGGCGGCCAGGGCTGAGGCGGCCAGGAGTGAGGCGGCTGGGTGGTGCCGAGCGTGGTGCGGATGGGGCGGAACAAACTCTTGGTGTTCGGCCGTTGACGGGAGGGCACCGATCGGGTAGCCGACAGCCCATCCGGCCGGTCTGCGTCTGAGCCGTCGGCCTAGGATGTTGTGTCCGCCCGCAGGGCGGCGAAGCGACGCGGGAGGCGTGCGTGACGGAGTCGATGCCGGAGTTCGTGTCGGACGCGGTGGACCCCGAGGAACTGACCACCGACCTGGTGGTTGTCACCGGTGTCTCCGGTGGCGGCCGCAGCACGGTCGCCCGCGCCCTGGAGAACGTCGGCTTCTACGTGGTCGACAACCTGCCGCAGGCGCTGATGCTGGACATGGCCCAGCTCGCCTTCCAGGCCGGGGGAGCGGCAAGCCGTACGGCGATGGTGCTGGACGTGCGCAGCCGGGCCTTCTCCACCGACCTGGCCGGCGCGGTGCGGGCGCTCAAGGAGCGGGGCTTCCTGCCGCGCGTGGTCTTCGTGGACGCCGACGACGAGGTGTTGATCCGGCGCTTCGAGTCGGTGCGCCGGTCGCACCCGATGCAGGGCGACGGCCGGCTCGCCGACGGCATCGCGGCCGAACGCAAGCTGCTCGCCGAGGCCCGCGAGCAGGCCGATGTGATCATCGACACCAGCCACCTGAACGTCAACCAGCTGCGCCGCCGGGTGGAGGAGCTGTTCGGCGGCGAGGATGTGCGGAAGCTTCGGGTCACGGTGCTTTCGTTCGGCTTCAAATACGGTCTTCCACCGGACGCGGACTATGTGTTGGACGCCCGGTTCCTGCCCAATCCGTTCTGGGTGCCCGATCTGCGCGACCACACCGGGCTGGAGGACGCGGTCAGCACCTACGTGCTCGACCAGGAGGGCGCGCACGACTTCGTGTCCACCTATGCGGGCCTGATCGCGGCGACCGCGCCCGGCTTCGAGCGGGAGGGCAAGCGCTATCTGACCGTCGCCGTCGGCTGTACCGGTGGCAAGCACCGCAGCGTGGCGATCGCCGAGGAGCTGACCGCCCAGCTGCGCGACATGCGCCTCTCCGCGCACTCATCGCACCGCGACCTGGGACGGGAGTGACGATGCGGGACCCGCGACCCCGGGCGGGGACGGCACTGCCATACCCGGCGGCAGCCGGGTCGGGCACGCGGGCGGCGGCGACCGCACCGGGCACGCGGGCGGCGGCGCGGCCAGGTACCCGGACGGCGGCCGGGCCGAGCACGCGGGCGGCGGCGGCCACACCAGGCACGCGGGCGGCAGCGACCACACCGGGCACGCGGGCGGCGGCCGGATCGGGCACGCGGGTGGCGGGGGTGCCGCAGCCGCGCGCCGGGTCGGGAGCGACCGGGCCGGTGGCGCGGGATTCGGGCGGTGGGACGACGACGGGTGTGGCCGCTGCGACGGTGGCGGTGGCACCGGGCGCGCGCGCCCGGGCCGGGGTGGTGTTGCCGGAGCCGCGGCCCGCGGGTGACGCGGCGCCGCGGCCGCTCAAGGTGGTGGCTTTCGGCGGGGGGCATGGGCTCAGTGCCTCGCTGCGGGGGCTGCTGCGATGTTCCGCGGATGTGGCCCTGGAGATCACGGCGATCGTCACGGTCGGTGATGACGGTGGGTCGAGCGGGCGGCTGCGGGCCGAGCGGGACGCGCTGCTGCCGCCCGGCGATCTGCGGCAGGCGCTCGCGGCGCTCGCGGCCGGCGAGCCGACCATGCAACGCACCGCGGATGTCCTGCAGTACCGGTTCGCGGCGATGCCGGCGTCCGCCGACGGCGGGGCCGATCCGCTCGCCGGGCACGCGGTCGGCAATCTTCTGCTGCTCGGTCTCATGGAGATGCTCGGCGACCCGGTCGTCGCGCTCGACCACGCGGCCGCCATGGTGGGCGCGCGCGGCCGGGTGCTGCCGATGGCCCGGCACGCGGTCGAGATCGAGGCGGACATCCGCGGCGCCGATCCGAACCGGCCCGCCGAGATCGTCACGGTGAGTGGTCAGCACGCGGTGGCGGTGGCGCTGGGTCACGTGGAGGCGGTGCGGATCACCCCGGTGGACCCGCCGACCTGTCCGCAGGCGATCGATGCGATCGGTGAGGCGGACTGGTTGATCTTCGGGCCGGGGAGCTGGTACACGAGCGTACTGCCGCACCTGCTGGTGCCCCGGCTGGCCGAGGCGATCACGAAGAGCCGGGCCAGGCGCCTGGTGACGCTCAACCTGGCCGCCGAGAACGAGACGCTGGGCCTGTCGGTCGCCGACCACCTGGCGGCGCTGCACTGGTATCTGCCCGGCCTGCGGGTGGACACCGTCCTCGCCGACGCCAAATGGGTGGGCGAGCCCGAACCGGTGCACCACGCCGCCGAATCGCTCGGCGCCCAACTCGTCCTGGCCCCACTGGCCGTTGCGGACGGCAGCCCCAGGCATGATCCTGAGTCGTTGGGCGTTGCCCTGGTGCCAGTATTGGGCGCCGCTCGTTAAGCACAGGCGTACTGCGGCACACATTGTTCAAGATCCGGCGCATGAGGTGACAACACGATGGCGATGACGGCAGCGGTCAAGGACGAGCTGAGCCGGGTCGACGTGCCCAAGCCGTGTTGCCGGCGGGCCGAGATGGCGGCTCTGCTGCGCTTCGCCGGGGGCCTGCACATCGTGTCCGGCCGGGTCGTGGTCGAGGCCGAGCTCGACACCGGGGCGGTCGCCCGGCGGCTGCGGCGGGAGATCGCGGACGTCTACGGCTACCCGAGCGAGGTGCACGTGCTCGCCTCCGGCGGGCTACGCAAGGGCAGCCACTACATCGTCCGGATCGTGAAGGACGGCGAGGCGCTGGCCCGCCAGACCGGGCTGCTCGACGTGCGCGGGCGGCCGGTGCGTGGCCTGCCGCCGCACGTCGTCTCCGCGAACGTCTGCTGCGCGGTCGCCGCCTGGCGCGGCGCCTTCATGGCGCACGGCTCGCTCACCGAGCCGGGCCGCTCCAGCGCCCTGGAGATCACCTGCCCGGGTCCGGAGGCGGCGCTCGCGCTGCGCGGCGCCGCCCGCCGCATCGGCATCACCGCCAAGGAGCGCGAGGTGCGCGGCGTCGACCGGGTGGTCATCAAGGACGGCGACGCGATCGCGGCGCTGCTCACCCGCATCGGCGCCCATGCCAGCGTGCTGGCCTGGGAGGAGCGACGGGTACGCCGGGAGGTCCGCGCCACGGCCAACCGACTCGCCAACTTCGACGACGCCAACCTGCGCCGCTCCGCCCGCGCGGCGGTGGCCGCCGCCGCCCGGGTCACCCGTGCCCTGGAGATCCTCGCCGACGAGGCCCCCAACCACCTCACCTCGGCCGGCCAGCTGCGGCTGGAGCACCGCCAGGCGTCGCTGGAGGAGCTGGGAGCGCTGGCCGACCCGCCGCTGACCAAGGACGCGATCGCCGGCCGCATCCGGCGGCTGCTGGCGCTGGCCGACAAGCGCGCCCGCGACCTGGGCATTCCGGACACCGAGGCCGCGGTCACGCCGGAGATGATGGCCTGCTGAGGCGCGGGCGTGGCGGGCCGCCGTCGCCTTGTGGTGCCCTCCGCGGGGCCCACGCCGGGTGAGGTGTGCGCGTTTTGCGGTTGGGTGGCTGCTTGTTGCGTACGTTGTGGGTGGGGTTTCCTTAGTCAAGGTTAGGTAACGCACCCGGCGCAGGCTCGGCCGATGGGCTCCGATAGGGTCGTGGTGACGGCGACGGTGCCGGCAGCTCGGCCGACCCGCGCCGTGACGCCGCCGAGTCAGTCGCGGCGCCTCCTCTGCCCGGGCGCGGCGGCCGGACGCCCCTTTGCCGGCCCTCGAACCGGTCGGCAACGCAGACCCTCCGCCGGTCGCATAATCCGGCGGACCGAAACGAGGAGATCCACCTGTGACCATCCGGGTTGGCATCAACGGCTTCGGCCGTATCGGCCGCAACTTCTTCCGGGCGGTTCTCGCCTCCGGCGCGGACATCGAGATCGTCGCCGTGAACGACCTGACCGACAACGCGACCCTCGCGCACCTGCTCAAGTACGACTCGATCCTCGGCCGCCTGCCGCACGAGGTGAAGGCGACCGCCGACGAGATCACCGTGGGTGGCAAGACGTTCAAGGCGTTCGCCGACCGTGACCCGGGCAACCTGAAGTGGTCGGACGTCGGCGCCGACGTCGTCATCGAGTCGACCGGCTTCTTCACCGACGCCACCAAGGCCAAGGTGCACGCCGACAACGGCGCCAAGAAGGTCATCATCTCGGCCCCGGCCAAGAACGAGGACATCACGATCGTGATGGGCGTCAACGACAACCTGTACGACGCCGCCAAGCACACGGTCATCTCGAACGCCTCCTGCACCACCAACTGCCTCGCGCCGATGGCCAAGGCCCTGCACGACGCGATCGGGATCGAGAAGGGTCTGATGACCACGATCCACGCGTACACCCAGGACCAGAACCTGCAGGACGGCCCGCACAAGGACCTGCGCCGCGCCCGCGCCGCCGCGCTCAACGTGGTACCCACCTCGACCGGTGCCGCCAAGGCGATCGGCCTGGTCATGCCGGAGCTCAAGGGCAAGCTGGACGGTTTCGCGATGCGCGTGCCGATCCCGACCGGCTCGGCCACCGACCTGACCTTCACCGCGTCCCGGGAGACCACGGTCGACGAGGTCAACGCCGCCGTCAAGGCCGCCGCCGAGGGCGCGCTCAAGGGCTACCTGACCTACACCGAGGACGAGATCGTGTCGGCCGACATCGTCACCGACCCGGCGTCCTGCATCTTCGACGCCGGCCTCACCAAGGTCATCGGCAACCAGGTCAAGGTCGTCGGCTGGTACGACAACGAGTGGGGCTACTCGAACCGCCTCGTCGACCTGGTCAAGCTGGTCGGCTGACGCATCGTGAAGACTCTCGACGACCTGCTCGGCGAGGGTGTCTCGGGTCGGCGCGTGCTGGTGCGCGCCGACCTGAACGTCCCGTTCGACAAGAGCAACCCGGGCGTGATCAGCGACGACGGGCGGGCCCGGGCGGTGCTTCCGACGCTGGTCGCGCTGCGCGACGCCGGCGCCAAGGTGATCGTCTGCTCGCACCTCGGGCGGCCGAAGGGCGCACCGGACCCGAAATACACGCTCGCGCCGGTCGCGGCGCGGCTCGGTGAGCTGCTGAAGTCGCCGGTCGTCTTCGCCGACGACACGGTGGGCCCGGCGGCGCGGGAGGCGGTGGCCGCGCTGGCCGACGGCCAGGTGCTGCTGCTGGAAAACCTGCGCTTCAACGCGGGCGAGACCGCAAAGGACGACGCCGAGCGGGGTGCCTTCGCCGACCAGCTGGCCGCGTTCGCCGACGTCTACGTCGACGACGCGTTCGGCGCGGTGCACCGCAAGCACGCCTCGGTCTTCGACGTTCCGGCCCGGCTCCCGCGCTACGCGGGCGGCCTGGTCATCAAGGAGGTCGAGGTGCTCCGCAAGGTCACCGAGACCCCCGAGCAGCCGTACGTCGTGGTGCTCGGCGGTTCGAAGGTGTCCGACAAGCTGGCGGTGATCAAGGCGCTGCTGCCTAAGGTGGACAAGCTCCTGGTCGGCGGCGGCATGTGCTTCACCTTCCTCAAGGCGCAGGGCCACGAGGTCGGCAAGTCGCTGCTTGAGGACGAGATGGTCGGCACCTGCCGCGACCTGCTGTCCGAGGCGCAGGGCCGGATCGTGCTGCCGGTCGACGTCGTCGCGGCGTCCGAGTTCTCGGCGGATGCCGACCACGTCACCGTGCCGGCCGCGGAGATCCCGGCCGACCGGCTCGGGCTCGACATCGGTCCCGAGTCGGTGGCGCTGTTCGCCGAGGCGATCGGGTCGGCCAGGACGGTGTTCTGGAACGGCCCGATGGGCGTGTTCGAGCTGGCGCCGTTCGCGGCCGGCACCCGGGGCGT
>Ga0070668_100000748_pt1 | contig 22290 bp, 17 predicted proteins | sample KBSS43metaG_FD_64661 | JGI IMG/M metagenome (GOLD analysis project Ga0070668, IMG submission 64661) | Switchgrass rhizosphere microbial communities from Kellogg Biological Station, Michigan, USA - KBS S4-3 metaG | ecosystem: Host-associated > Plants > Roots > Rhizosphere > Soil ...
ACGATGGCCATCGTCCCGAAGGCCAAGGCCAACAGCATCCGATCCGTCGAGACGGCTCGTGGTCGGATCGGCGCGGGCTATCACGAGATGGCCGAGACCCTACGCTACGCAGTCCCTTCGGAGGTGGCCAAGGTGCTTGCCGCGACAGGCGCCGGCGATGTGGTGCTGCACACCGACGACAGGCTAGGCCTGATCGTGCTCGGCGGCACATCGGAAGAGCTGGCGACCGCCCGCCAAACCATTGCGCTGTTCGATCGGAGCCGCCTCTCGAACTCACATGTGCGGATCGTCACCTTGCAAGCGGCGTCACCGGACGCGGTGGCGGTGGACCTCGAGCGCCTCGCAAAAGCCGCCGACCTCGGCGGCGCGGCGATCGTGCCGATGCAACAGCTCAGCGCGGTCGTGCTGCTGGCGCGGTCGACGGCGCTGCTCGACGAGCTGCAGGACTGGGCCTTGCGGCTGGACCGCCCGGCGACCAACGAGCCGACCACGCTGTGGATCTATCGGCCGAACAATGTGCCTGCTGAAGCGCTGGCCGTGGCCTTGCGCGCGCTTACGACGACGCAGTCGAAAACAACGATCCTGAGCGCCGCCTTCACGCCTATGACTAAGCCCTCGCCGGAAGCGATGGGCGCTGCAGCAGGCGCCCTGCAGCGTTACCCTACAGGCGAGCCGCAAGCCCAAGCCGCCTCTGGCGACGCGACCACGGAATTCAACAGTGACGTTCTGCGCGTGAGCGTCGAGCGCACGACTAATAGCCTTCTGGTCATGGCGCCGGCGTCGCGGTGGCGCTCGCTGAAGGTCGCCCTCGACCAGCTCGACCGTCCGCCCGACCAGATCCTCATCGAGGCCACCGTGCTCGAGGTGACGCTCAATCGCGACTTCCGCTTCGGCGTCGACTGGTCCTATGTCGGAAAGAACGGCAAGGTGAGCGTCACCCAATCGCAGTTCCAGACAGGCGCCGTGCGGCCAGTCTACCCGGGCATCTCGCTCACCTACCTCAACGGCGGGGTGACGGCAGTCGTCGACGCACTCGCGGCAAAAACCGACGTCGAAGTGGTCTCGGCGCCCAAGCTGATGGCGCTCAACAATCAATCGGCCTCGCTGCAGGTCGGCGATCAGGTGCCGATCATCGTGCAGCAGGCGCAGGGAACGGCGGCTGCCGGCGCGCCGCTGGTCGTCTCGACCGACTATCGCGACACCGGCGTGATCTTGAAGATCAAGCCGCGGATCAACGGCGTGCACTCCGTCCTGCTCGACCTCTCCCAGGAGGTGAGCAATGTGGCGCCGACGACCACCTCGGGAATCAATTCCCCGACGATCCAGCAGCGCAAGTTCGACTCGTCGCTGCAGATCGAGGAGGGTGAGACCATCGCACTTGGCGGCCTGATCAGCTCAAGCCGCAGCAACGGCGACGTAGGCATTCCGCTGCTCAGCCGAATCCCGATCGCCGGATCCATCTTCAAGACCAACACCAAGTCCGGCGCGCGGACTGAGCTGATCGTGCTTTTGAGCGCCCGGATCATCAGGGCGGGCCAGCCGCATCCGCATCAAGCCGAAGGCCTGCAGGAGGAAATGCGTGAAATCCACAAGCGGGACCTCAAGTCCCGCTGATGCGGGATTTCTCACCGCCGTCTTCGGCGCGAGCGCCTTGGCGCTGAGCGTCATCGCACTGGCGTCCTTGCAGCTGGCGAGATCGGACTACATCGCCTCGCGTCGGAATTGGGAGCGGCTGAACGAACACTATCGCGCAGAGTCGCTCGCGACGCTCACGGCCTGGCGGCTCATGCACACCGACCAGCTCGCGGCTCTGCATTGGCGCGAACGGTTCGGAGATGACGCCGCCGACATTGTCGCTGAGCCCGAAGGCCGCAAACTAAGCCTCAGCGCCATAGACGAGCTCCGCGGCCGGCGGCGCCTCGTGCAGATCTTCGGCCAGGAGACGACGGACCGGGTCCTTCCGCGGCTCCTCGACCTCAGCCGTCAAGCTCGGCCGCCGTCCCGCTCGGAAATGCTGGCCGCGGATGAGGCCCGAGAATGGCGCGCCTGCGGCCTGAGCGTCGTCTCCGTTCATTCGCAATTGACCGATGATGCCCTCGTCAGGACCACACCGATCACCACGGGGACCTATGGGAGCCGTGCCGGCGAGGTCTGGCGGATCGCCGTCGCCGTGAATGGCCGCCTGCTGCTTGACGAACTCATCCGGTTCACCGGCGACGCGGGTCAGCCGATCGCCGTGATCGATCAGACCGCCGGCGCCACGAGCCCGGTCGATTGCACGGCACCCAAGGCAGGGGGGACCCGCCAATGAAGCTGCGCCGCCACGAGGAAGGCTACACGCTTACGGAAATGCTGGTCGTAATCGCGATCATCGGCCTTTTGGCCGCGGTCCTCACGCCGGTCATCGCCGGTCAGCTGTCCCGGGCGAGGGCCAAGGCGGCACGCCTGCAGGTCGACAACGTAATCACCGCTGTGGAGATGTTCCGATCGGATGTGGGACGCTACCCCACCCCTCAGGAAGGGCTGTCCGCGCTGGCCACCCAACCGAAGGAGGCCGAGGGCTGGGTGGGCCCCTATGTCCGCAACACCAAGGACTTGCGCGATCCCTGGGGCCGTCCCCTGCAATATCGGCTGAACGGTCAGGCCGCCGGACCGCAGGTTGTCAGTCTTGGCGCCGATGGCAAGGAAGGCGGCGCGGGCGTCGACGCCGACATCGTCGCGCCGTGACGCCGCTCCCAGCCTCTCCCCTCGTGGCGGCGCTGGCGTTCACCCTCGGCGCGATCGGCGCGAGTTTCGCCTCGACGGCGGCGATGCGCGGCCTGGTGGGTGAAAGCGCCATCCTCGGGCGCTCATACTGCGAGGGATGTCGCGCTGAGCTGCCTTTCGCTGCCACCGTGCCGATCGTCTCGTTCCTGGTGCGGCGCGGCAGATGTTCCCGCTGCAACAGCGCCATCTCTTTGATTCACCCCGCGTCTGAGCTGGCCGGCGGGCTGGCCTTGTCGCTGACCGCGCTTCTGGTCCCGCCAATCGTCTGGGCGCCGCTAACCTTCACCGCCATGCTGCTCGTCTATGCTGCGGTCGTCGATATCCGATCGCTGCGCATACCTGATTTGGCTGTCCTCGGTGTGGCGATCAGCGGCGGTCTCGTCGCCTCTAGTTCCGGCGAGCTCGGAGATGCGCTGGCGACGGGCGGTGCGACGGGCGGCGTGCTGACCCTTGTCGCCATGCTCTTCGAACGGATCCGAGGCCGTCCTGGGCTTGGTTTTGGCGACGTCAAACTGTTGGCGGCGCTTTCGATCTGGACCGGACCGAGCCTGACGCCGATCGCTCTCGTCCTATCCTGTGCCGCCGGACTTGCCTGGACCCACCTCGCGCCCAGCGACCAGCCTGACCGCCGCGTCCCATTCGGGCCCTTTATCGCTGCTGTCTTCTGGCCGTTCGCACTGGGGAGGCTCGCCTGATGAACTTGATACTCCCATCCTCCCGATCAGACCCTCGTCGTGACCGGGTGGTCGAGGCGCTCCTTGCCGGGAACAACATCGAGCCCACCGTGCGGGCGCGGGCGGAGCAGCTTGCGAGCCACACCCGTCGCCCCGCCGAGCAGGTCCTCAACCAGATGGGCGTGGTGTCTGACCGTGACCTTGCCAAGGCCTACGCTAGCGTCTGCGGCTGCGAGGTGTGGGATCCCGAGCTCGAGCCGCCGCTCGAGGTCGACAACTCGCAAATCCAGCACGCTTTCCTCGAGGAGCACCGGCTGATTGTGCTGGACATCCAGCCCGAGATCGTCGTGGTGGCGGCTTCGGATCCGCTGGATGACGAGGGTTTTGCCGGCCTAGCGTTCGCCACAGGGCGTAACGTCCTCATCAAGGCGGCGCTGCCCGGCGACTACCGACGCGCAGCTCATGATCGCCGCGGCGCGCCAGAACCCGAAGGTCGGCTCGACGACCTAAAGCTCCAGGCCGATGTCGAGCGGGTTCTCGATATCGGCGCGGACAGCCAAGCCGCGCGGCTCGTCGGAGCTGTGCTGGAAGCGGCGCTCGCACGGCGGGCGTCGGACATTCATTTTGAGCCTTGGCGGCATGATTTCCGCATTCGACTACGCATCGACGGACGCCTTGCCGAATATCAGGTCGCAGCGAGTGACTTGGCCGCCCCGGTCATCAGCCGCATCAAGGTCTTAGCCAACCTCGACCTCGGCGAGCGCCGCCTACCGCAGGACGGGCGAGCGACCTTCGTGGTCGAAGGTCGATCGATGGAGACGCGCGTTTCCATCGTACCCTCAGTGTTCGGCGAAACGGCCGTGCTCCGCGTGCTCGACAGGGTCGGCGTCGACTTCGATCTGGCGCGGCTCGGCGTCGCGGATCCGGAAGCCGCGATCCTCACGCGCGCCGCCCACGCGAACCATGGCATCTTCCTGCTCGCCGGCCCGACCGGGAGCGGCAAGACCACGACGCTGTACGCCCTGCTCAACAGCTTGGCGGGCGCCGAGAAGAAGATCCTCAGCATTGAGGATCCGGTCGAGCATCACTTCAGACACGTCAATCAGATCCAGGTCGCGCCGCAGATCGGCCTGACCTTCGCCCACGCTCTTCGATCCTTCCTCCGACAGGACCCTGACGTGATCCTGGTGGGCGAGATCCGCGATGCGGAGACCGCCGCGGTCGCGATCCAAGCGGCCATGACCGGCCATTTGGTCCTGGCCTCCACCCACGCCAATGACGCCGTCCGCGCTGTGCCGCGGCTCGTGGACATGGGCGTCGAGCCCTACCAGATGGGAGCCGCGCTTCTCGGCTCCGCCGCGCAGCGGCTGGTCCGTCGCCTTTGCACGCATTGCCGCACGCAGCGGTCACCGCGCGATGCCGAACAGGTCTTTGTCGCGGCGATCGGCGGGGAACCTCCAGAACAGGCGTGGCAGGCGCACGGCTGCGACCTGTGCGGCGGAACGGGGTACGCGGGCCGCGTTGCCCTGCTCGAAGCTTTCATCTGCGATGACGCCCTGAGCAGCGCGATTGCGCGTGGAGAGCCGATAACGGTCCTGGCGGAGCTTTCCCGCGCCTGCGGACGTCGCAGCATGGAACAGGACGGCGTCGCCAAGGCGGCGGCGGGCCTGACAACGCTCTCGGAGATCATGGCTGTGGTGGGCGCATGACCCACGCCTTCAGCTATGCGGCGCTCGACGTGCGCGGGGCCCTTCGGCGTGGGTCGGTCGCCGCCCAATCCCGGGATGAGGCGATCCAGCTGCTGCGCGCCGAAGGCCTCTCGGTCGTGCGGGTGCGCCCTGCGAGCCGTGCTCTGATCGGCCTGCGCGCTCGTCTCAGCTCGGCGCAACTTGCCGAACTCCTGCTTCTGCTGGCCCAACTGCTTGGCTCCGGCAGCAATGTCACGATGGCGCTGAGCATGTTGCGCGCCCAGCAGCAGCGCGGCCGGATCACCAGTGTGATTGAAGCCGTCCAGCGGCGGATCGCCAGTGGCGACAGCGTGGCCGACGCCTTCGCCTACGCCTTGGGGAGACAGGGAGGATCCGTGTCCGCTCTCATCGCCGCCGGCGAACTGTCGGGCGATATCCCTGGCGTCCTTCGGACGGCCGCGACACAGATCGAGCGCGACCAGGCGCTCCGAGCGGCCTTCTGGTCTGCTGTCAGCTATCCGGCGTTCATTCTCTGTGCCACGGTGATCGCGCTCATCATCATCCTGGGCGTGGTGGTTCCGTCACTGGAACCACTGGTGGCGGATGCGACGGCGAGACCTGGCGCGAGTATTCGCCTGCTCCTCGCCGTCAGCCAATTCCTTCGGGGGGGATGGCCTTGGCTGGCGGCGATCGCCGCGAGCTTCCTCGTCGGCGGGATCGTGCTGTGGCGCGCCGGCATTCTGGAACCGCACGTCGAACGTGCCCTTCTCGATGGGATACTGCGTCGCCTGACGAGGCGCCTGATCTTCGGACGGACCGCCGCGGTGCTGGGGAGGTTGTTGTCGGCCGGGGTTCCGGCGTCACAAGCCCTAAAATTAGCCGCCGCCGCCATGCCGGTGGACCTGGCTCGCGCGCGTCTCGAAGCGGCGGGAGCCGCAATCTATGAGGGCGCGTCAGTGTCTCGGGCGCTCCAGGCCTGCAAGGGCATGCCGCCGATCGTGTTGCGGATGGCCGAAGTGGGTGAGCAGTCCGGCTCGCTAGGCGCCTTGCTCGAAAGAGCCGGAGACTTTGAGCAGGCGGCGGCTCTACGGGACATTCAAAGCATCGCGAAATGGCTTGGTCCGGTGCTCATCGTTTTGCTTGGCGGTCTGATCGGCGCAGTGATGGCGTCGTTGCTCGGCGCGATCTCTGGGATTGGATCAGCCGTTCTTTCCTGAGGTGCTCGACGACCGCGCCTGGGCCTACGCGCCGAAGCCCATCGCCATCGCGCCCTGCCCGAACGCGAGCCGCTCCGTGTGCTCGCATCGGCCTCGATGTAGCGACCGAGGCTGGGGTCATAGTCGCGGAACCAGTTCTGATGCAGGCCGCCGGCCTTGGCCTGGCGCCATTGGCCAGGCAAGCAGGTACGTAGGCGTTCCAGACAGTCGATCCGGTGCTGTCGGTCATCACCTGCGGCTCATCGATTTGGCCGGCGTGGATGTAGTAGCCCCGCGGCGTGCTCAAGGAGCTGTCGTCGAGCCAGCCCTGCTCACGCAGGGCCGTGGTCCCGAACACGGAGCGCAGACGCGGCGGCGACCAAGGCGAGGGTCGCTGCGAGCATATGTCAGTTGAAATTGAACGGAAGGTTCTAGCATTATTGAAATAAACGTCGCCGACGAAACCAGCAGAGCACCGAAAATGGTGGTCAGAGTGATTGCAACAAAACGCCGAATCCGCAAACAGTTCAAAAATGACAACCCCGAAACCGATCGAAAATAGGCCTATCGACCAAAGACATCATCATGATGTGTTGTATGTGTTATTAAGTGGATGTAACATCGATTCAACATCCAATAATCTCACACAATTTCGGGTCACATCGTAGAGTCAACGTATTTTTCTAATCTACTCCTAGCTGAAGGATCATCTATGCGAGCAATAGCCGTTCGCATTTTTGAAATGAGCTCGAACTTTTTTGCCGAGTCCAATTTATGTCGATCCGACATTATCTGCATGAGAAACGAAATATCTCTAATCTCTTCATAGCTATTTGAAACACCAAGTCTTTCATATATGATATTTATCATGTCGGATCCAATCATTGAGACGCAAAACGTATATCTCATGTCTGGGGGTTTATAGTGATCCATTCCATATCTATAAACCTCATATTGTCTCGCCCCTGATAAGCGTCCGAATTCATTGCAATCATAATGGGGCGATTTGTAAAACGATCTAAGGCTGTTGTTTTCTGGCTTGCTGCATGCCGCCGGTAACGCGAGAGCGGCCAGTAGAATTATCGACATCCGCATTTCACGTTTCTCCCGGAAAGAGCCCTCGCAATCGCAGCCTGCCTCGCGAACGCCTCCATCTCATACTTATTCTGGTCATAGCCGCGCCCGCGGATCGCGTTGAGGTCCTCAATCCCACTCATACCCAGATTCAGGTTAGCTGCTCGCGCGGATTCGGATAAATAGGTTATAGGGTTTAGACCATTGCGGTACTGACCCACATGAACTAACTCATGACCCAGCAATACCAGCCAATTGACTCCGCATTGAGCTATGTCGCTGCGCACATATATATTTCTGTACAATGTCGCGGCGTTCACTCCTTCTGTAAGCATCCATCCCGGAACCGTGTAGATTCTGGCTCGAGTTAGATCATCCCCTGGGATAAATGGCGAGAGCGCTTGGGCCTCTGTTCCGAGGAGAGGGCGGAGACCAGAAGCGTCTGCTTTGAGCTCCGGCCTACCATCGACGTATGCATAGACGTTCTGCCCGGCGTCGATGCCGAGGGGATCGGCCTCGATGTAGCGGCCGAGGCTGGGATCGTAGTCGCGGAACCAGTTCTGATGCAGGCCGCCGGTCTCGGCCTGGCTCCATTGGCCAGGCAAGCGCAGGTCGAGGCCGGCGCTGGGCGTGCCAAACACCTGCGCCTGTCCGAACGGCTCGACGTAGGCGTTCCAGACGGTGGACCCGGTGCTGTCGGTCATCACCTGCGGCTCGTCGATCTGGCCGGCGTGGATGTAGTAGAGCTGCGGGGTGCCCGGCGAGCTGTCGATCATCGCCACCGGCATGTCGTCCAGCCAGACATACTCGCGCACGACACTCCCGGTTGAGCCATCGTGCTCTGCTAGAAGATGGCCCTGGTGGTCGAAGATGTAGTGGGTCTGGACGGTGGTGGAGCCAAACACCGAGCGCCAGACGCGGTGGCCCTCGAAGTCGTAGCCGTACCAGCCGGCGTCCGTGCCGTTGTTCTTGACCACGGCCAATCGTTTGCGGGCGTCGTACTGGTAGGTGTAGGTCGGCCCGCCGGTGTAGGCGGCCTGCGAGATGTCCCCGCCGGTGCGATAGGTCAGGGTCCGCAAGGCCGCCCCAGCTCCATCGTTCACCCGTTGGACCTGGTTGCTCGCGCTGGCGAGGACCGGCGTCTCGTGGCTGGTGACCCCGCCGATCGTGCGGGCCTTGTCGGTGCGGTTGCCGGCGGCGTCATAGGCGTAGGCGTCGGCGCCCCAGGGCCCCGTCGCGGCGTTCAGCCGGCCGGCGTCGGTGTAGCCGAAGGTGGCGCCCCGGCCGCTGGAGGCGTTGTCCGTGGTGGTGGTGAGGTTGCCGTCGGCGTCGCGGCCGTAGCTGAGGTCCAGGCTGGCCGTCGTCCCGTTGGTCACCTGGATCCGGCTCAGCCAGTAGTTCTGGTCGTAGCTGCGGCTCAAAACCAGGCCGTTGCCGTAGGTGAGGCCGGCGAGCGGTCCGTACGGCTCATAGGTCACGCCCGAGGCCAGGGTCTGGGCCGAGCCGCCAGCTGGCGTGGTCGAGATCGCCGTCACCAGCCCGTCCGTGGCGCGGGTGAACGACACCGCCCGGCCCGAGGGCAAGGTGATCTGGGTGACCTGGCCGTTGGCGTCGTAGCCATAGCCCACGGTGTAGCTGTGGCCCTGGAGGGTCTTGATATCCTGGGTGAGGCGGCCCTGCGCGTCATAGGTGAAGGCGCTGGACCCGGACTCCTCGGTGACCGAGGTCAGCCGGCCGACGCCCTTGTTGCCGCTGGTGGTATCGTCGTAGCCGTAGGTGATGGTCTCCGCCGCCGCGCCCGGGAAAGTCGCCGAGAGCAACCGGCCGGCGTTGTCGTAGGCGTAGTCGGTCTCCTGGCCGTCGCCGTCGACCACCTTGGTGAGGTGGTCGGCCAGGTCGTACCAATAGCTGATGGTGCCGCGGTCGGGACTGGTCTCCTGGATGGTGCGGCCGAAGCCGTCGACCACGCGGGTGGTCTGCAGGCTGCGCCCGTCGGTATGGCTGGTGAGCTTGTTCTGGCCGTTGTAGGCGAGCTGGACGGTGTGGCTCTCGGGATCGGTCCTAGTGATCACCCGGTTCAGCGGATCGAAGGTCGTGCCGAACACCTTGCCCCGCGCGTCGGTGACCTGGGTTCGGTTGCTGACCTTGTCGTAGGCCATGGCCGTCGTCTGCGAGCCGGCCCCGATCGACTGGATGATGCGGCCAAGCTCGTCATACGCCGCCGTCTGCTGCGCCGTGATCACCGAGCCAGAGGTCTTGACGGTGGTGCCCGTCGCCTGCCCCATCGCATTCACCGCGTAGATGATCTGCTCGCCCCGGTGGTTGGTGACTGAAATGAGCCGATTTGCGACGTCATATCCGTATTGCAGGTAGCCACCCGCCGGCAGCGTGATCTGCGTCAGGTTGCCCACGTTGTCGTAAGCGAACTGATACTGAGATTGGTTTGCGCCGGGATTGATCGTGGCGGTCAGCAACCGCCCCCTGACATCATACGTGAAGGTAGTGGAGATGCCATTGGCGTCCACCATCGTCCCTGGCTGCCCGCGCCAGTTCACCGCCGCAATGGTGGTGGTCTGTCCGACTTCGTTGGTGACAGTGTGCAGATAGCCCGAGGTGTCATAGCCGAAGGACAGGGTGTCGCCGGAGCCCGAGAGCGGACCGTCCACGCTCTGAAGCTGGCCCGTCGTGCTCCAACCATAGGTCCAGGTTCGCGTCCGGCCGTTGGTTGAATAGGGCGTGGTGTAGCTCGTAGTGTCCGTTTCGGTCTTGGAGGTCAGCCGACCCTGGGTGTCATAGACGAAATCGATCGTCCGACCGGGCCGGACAATCTGCGCGGGAACATTGAAGCTCGAGTTCCACGTGATGTTCGTGGTTCGCTGGGCGCTTGTCCCGTATGCTTCGACGATCTGCGTCGGCCGGCCCCGACCGTCGCGTGTGTAGTGCGTCACACGCCCTTCTTCGTCCGTACCGCTTGTGACGAAGTAACCGCTATAGCTCATCGAGCTGGACGCTGCCGGGCAGTGCGCCGTCGCCTGACCATCGACCTGCTTCAACACAGGGTCGTAGCTATAGGAGTAGGTCGACGAATAGTTGTAGACGCCACTGTGGCCCAAGGCGTCGGTGACTGTGCGCGTAAAGTTCTGACCCGGCGTTCCGTAGGCGACCGTATAAGAAAATTCGCCGTTCGGCCCCTGACTCTGCGTTGCCCGTCCTTGACTGTCGTAAGCGATCGTCCAGCGAGTCGTGCCGGCACCGTCGAGCACCGATGTTATCTGGTAGGGGAAACGTGCGTCGTTGTAGCGGTACTGTTCGGCCTCCTGCACGACGCTTGACGAGTCGAGCCATTCCACCTTGATCAGGCGCTCGTATTGTCCGCCCGTCGAGACACCCTCGTAGGTGTAATGGATCGAATAGCCGCCAGGCAGGTGGGCGACGGAAATGGCGGCGGGCGTCGACCCGCTGCTTGGATCGGTGAAGTAACGGGGCGCCCAGTCGAAGGTTACCTGTTTGCCGTTGGCGTCGGTGATGGATGTGAGTTGGTTCTGCGACCCGTAGGCGAAGGTCAGAACGCGGCCGTCTTTATCAACCACCTGCGTTGGCAGGCCTGTATCGTATTTTCCGGTGAACGGATTGAGCACAGTCTGGACCGTCCAGATTCGCCCGTCCGCCCCTTTCACTTGCCATTGCGAGGTGCTCGCACCGATGTTCCACGGCGATGAAGGCCAAGACCCAACAAGGCTTATTTGGTAGTCCGTGTTGGAGATGTAATAAAAATTATTATCATAATACATCGATCCGTCGCCTGCTTTCGCGAAGGGCAACGCGGATTGATCGGGCGCATATAGAATTACGTGACCATAGCCGTTGATCATTGGGGTAAGGTCAAGGTTGAGGCTTGTCGTCAAATTCCAGGTCGCGAATGGGCTGACCGGGGCCTGTCTTTGCCAATTAGGGAATCCACCCCCAGGGAGGGTCTCAAATGTCCTGGCCAAGACAATGCTTCGATCCGCGGTGGCGAAATCCTCACGATCGAAGTGTTTGGATCCAGTAAGAACGTCGATGGGGAATGGCGTCGAGGGATTCGGCGTGCCGCCACTGTTGGCGCTGCAATGCAGCAGGCGAAAATTTTGCTGGACGCACCGGCCCGGGGCTTCGGCAGTCCACCCACTGGCGCACTGCCAATAGATCGCTGTTGGCGCACTCGCGCCCAGTCTCATGTTCCAGGTGCAAAGCCGCGTATTCCAAGAGACGTACGGCTTGTAGCCGGGGCTATTTCCCGGCCAGCCATAGACCGTAAACTGCTTGACGCATGCCGACTGCGGATCGCCGAAGCATTCGCTCGCGCCCGGCCCGACCACCGTGCACCAGCCAAGGGTACCGGTCGGAGCGCTCCAACTCACGGTCTGGGCGTGTGACGCTGAAGGCGCGATCAGGTTGCCGACCAGGGCGGCGCTCAGGAAGGCGAGCGAGAACAAGAGCGAACGCACGCTCGCGCGCAAAATTGCCAAACCTGACATCGCAGCCCCCGCCCAATCCGTCGTTTAGGTAACCTTAACCGAGAAATCATCACAGCTCTAGATAGTATTTTCGTGAAACACCCTCTCTAATTGTGGAAAATTTTGCTGTTTTCGCGATGTCGGCTGCCGGCGACCGTCAGGATTTGTGGCGGATTGACCAGCCCTCGACCGGCTCCGCAGAGCCCTGCCGAGGCCGCAAGGATCACCACGTCCGATGCGACCCCGCCCGAATGCGAAGGGTCCGGGCGGCCAGGCTAGGGAGTTGTTGAAGGGCCGTGTCGCGCCAGGAGCCGACCTTCGGATCGCTCCGGCCTTAGGACGTTCAGGCCCGGCCCGAACATCGCTCTCCAACGCAGTTGGCCTGTGGATTGCCAAAGTCCCTGTAAAGATGCGGTCGCTTCACACGCTGCGCGCCGCTATGCTTAGGACTCAAATTAGTCGGGAGATCAGATGAGCGGCGAAGAGAACAACGTGATCGGGATGGCGGCTGACATCGTGTCCGCCTACGTCGCCCACAACAGCGTTTCGGCGAACGATCTGCCGAACTTCATCAGACAAGTTCACGATGCTCTGAAGGGTATCGAGACGGGCGCGTCCGAAGCTCCCGCGGCGCCGCAAACGCCAGCGGTGTCGGTGCGGAAGTCGATCAGCCCTGACTTCCTGATCTGCCTCGAAGACGGTCGGAAGTTCAAATCGCTGAAGCGTCACCTTCGGACGAAATACGACCTGAGTCCGGAGGACTACCGGGCGAAGTGGGGCTTGCCGAAAGACTACCCGATGGTGGCCCCCAACTACGCCGCGTCGCGGTCGGCGCTGGCGAAGAGCATGGGGCTCGGCCAAGGCGGCAGACGGTCCACAAAGGTGGCGGTTGCGACGAAGGCCGCAACCGTTCGAAAGCCCCGGGCTAAGTAGCCGGAGCCTGACCATCGACTGCGCCCCGCTAGCGATCGCGGGGCCGAAAAATTTGACCTCGCGGTCCAGGAAGGGCGCGAGTGTTTCTGTCCGGAAAGGGACCGCCTATGCAATTCGGCACAGTAAAATGGTTTAACCCCACCAAGGGCTTCGGTTTCATCCAGCCTGAAGATGGCACCGCGGACGTGTTCGTGCACATCTCCGCGGTGGAGCGGGCCGGCATGGCGACGCTCAACGAAGGCCAGCGTGTCGGATTCGAGCTCGAGCGCGACAAGCGTAGCGGGAAGATGTCGGCCGGCCAACTGCAAGCAGGCTAAGGCCCGCCAGGCCCAAAGGCGCTCGTCATTCGAAACTACATTCGGGCCGGCTCTGCCGGCCCGTCTTCGTCCGCGACGGAGCGAACGGGCCACCAGCGACGTCGGCTTGCCTCCAGCTTTCGGACCTACGGCCAGAGCGTCGGAATGTCAGCTGGGTACCTTTGGGGCGAGGTCGACCCTCCCCCGCTGTTGCGAAGGTCAGCTTTCCTATCGTGCGCGGGGCACACGCTCCGGTCCGAGTGCGCAAAATGAACCGACGTTGGCACCTCCAGGAACCGGACGTTGATCGCGGGCCGGAGCCGCAGGCGTCGCGGGGGGCGCTGAGCCGCGGCGATTCACCAGATCCTCGCGGACGCATGCGAGTGCGGAGATGCCGCGCAACTTTTGATAGTTACATGCCGCCCATTGCCGTGCCATGGCTAGGCCTAGCAAGGGGGGATTGGCATGGCGTTGTTCAGCTTCGGGCCTCAGGGGTCCGACATTCTCAATTTTGACCTGTCCCTGCTCCTGGACGGGACAGTTTTGCAGCAGAATACGACGGTCTACTCGCTGCACCTCGACACAGGCGAGACCGTCACCTTTAGCGGCTCGGGCTTTACGTATGGCAGCTCGGGCATACCGGCAGGCGGGATAATCACCAGCATTACGGACGCCTACCTGGGGCAAAACGTCTTCACGCTATCCCAGGTCGCTCTGCCCGTTTCCACCGTCGTGAACTGGGCCTTCAGCGGCGATAATGCCAGCGCACTGCTGACCATTCTGAGCGGCAACGACACCCTGACCGCCTCGGACATCGGCAACCGTCTGGTGGGACTGGCGGGCAACGACAGCATCGTCGGTGGCGCACTAGGGGACGTGCTTGATGGGGGACCCGGCAACAACACCATCACCGGCGGCGGTGGCGACGATTTGATCGCAGTGCTCGATGGAAACAGCGTCCTCGACGGCGACGCCGGTAACGACACAATGACGGGTGGTTCGGGCGCCGACACCGTTCGCGGGCTCGATGACAATGACTCTATCGATGGCGGAGCTGGGGCGGACGACCTCAACGGCAACCGAGGCCAGGACACTGTCCGAGGCGGCGCGGACGCCGACTTCGTCCGCGGTGGCCAAGGCAACGACGTCGTGGTCGGCGACGATGGCGACGACGTGCATGTCAACGGGAACATCGGCGACGATACGGTGCATGGCGGAAACGGCGCCGACACCGTCTTTGGCGGTCAAGGAAACGATCAGGTCTATGGCGATGAGGGAAATGACTACCTGTCGGGTGACCTCGGCTCAGACACCCTGACCGGGGGTAACGGAGCGGATAGCTTCCACCTCGGTGCAAACAGCGGCCACGACTACGTCACCGACTTCAACGCCACCCAAAGTGATCGCGTGGTTCTCGACCACGGCGCGACGTACACGGTCAGCCAGGCGGGGGCGGATACCCTCGTGACCTTGAGCACCGGCGAGCAGCTCACCCTACAGGGGGTGACCGCAGCCAACCTGCCAAGCGGATGGATCGTCGTCAGCTAATCGGACCGGTCTTGCAGACCGCCGCATCGAATGACACCGTTCCTCATCCGTAAGGAGGAAGCGATGTCCCTACTGGTTCGTGCGCTCGCCGCGTCTGCGGTCCTGGCTCTAGCCTCGCCCGCCTTTGCTGATGCAGGCGGTCCGTACAAGCTCGACGCCAAGGGCAAGTGTCACGACGCGAAGGGGGCCTTTACGAAGGCGGACATGTGCAAAGCCCCAGGCGCTGCGGCCAAGCCGCAGAAGTGCCGGGATGCGAAGGGCAAGTTCGCCAAGTGCGGAACAGCAGGCGCTCAACCGGCCAAATAACGCTTGCGCCTGGCTCGACGCCGCGTAAGTGCCAACACAGCGATTTTCTGGCCCGAGATCCTTATCCGCCGCTTAGGCGCCGCTCCCATCGTCGAGAGCCCCAGAGACGGATGAACGGAAGCGCGCCGCATGGTAGCGGTGCGCCATGCCGACGTTCACGAATTACCACAAGCCTTACGAGGCAACCTGGGAAAACCTGCTGTTCGGAGCGCTGCGATGGGACCCGGCCGCGCCTCGGACTGTCGTCGAGGTGGGCTCATATGAGGGCTCCTCCGCTTATTGGATCATGCATCGTCTGATGGGCTCGGCCGAAAGCCGCCTGTACTGCATCGACGCTTGGCCTGATGAGGAAGGTGAAGCCCGCTACGATCGATTCCTCGCCAACATCGCCGAGTTGCCAGGACGAGACCGGATCGAGGTCATCCGGGACTGGTCGCAGAACGCTCTTCGCCGTCTCCTGAGCCAGGGTGTGAAGGCCGACTTGCTCTACATTGATGGCGGACACGACGCGCCCACGGTTCTGCGTGACGTGGTCACGGGCTTCGACCTCCTAAAGGTCGGCGGCCTGATGATTTGCGACGACTATTTGTGGGACGATCCAAGGTTCGGGGGCGGCACGACGCTCGGCCGCCCGAAGATCGCCTTGGACTCCTTCACCACCATCTATGCCGATAAGATCCGAATGGTCCGCGGGGCGTCGAACGTCCAAGTCTATTTCCAGAAGATTTCGGACTAGGACAGGCGATTCGACGGGCGGCCGACCGCCTCAAGCACCCGATCGACCACCGCTGACCAGTCGCCCGGCGCAGGCTGCCGCCATAGGCGCGCGGTCGGATACCAGGGCGTGCGGTGGGGATCGCGCAGCCAGCGCCAGTCGGAGGGGGTTGGGAGCAAAACCCAGACGGGTTTTCCCAATGCGCCTGCAAGGTGGGCGGCCGCGGTGTCGACGGTGATCACGAGGTCGAGGCTGGCGATGATCCGGGCAGTGTCCTGGAGATCCTGCGCGCCCGTTCGGGCAGGGTCCAGGTCCACGGCGCCCGGCAGTGCCAGCAGGCGCGCCGCCTGCTCCGGCGGAAGAGTGCGGTTCTGTGCCCCCTGTAGGCCGGCCGCGGTCATGACGCCGATGCGGCCCCGGCGCGGCTGTTCCGCCTCCGCGACGAGGTAGGGCGCGTCGGGGAGGGTCTCCAGCGTCAGGCCCACCCGTGCCGGGAGCGACATGGCCGGGACCCAATAGTCGAACCGGCCGGAAACCTCGCCGATGCGGCTGAGCGTGGGGCAGAGCTGACGAAAGAGCCGAAGGAGCGGGGGCATGACCGCCCAGGTCAGGAGCTCGGCCGGCAGGCGGGGCAGGAGCCTGGCCATCATGATCTGGTCGCCCAGGCCCTCGTCATGCCAGACGAGCAGCGACTTCCCGTCCAGCGGCTCGCCCCGCCATTCGGGCACGCTCGTCACGGGTGGGATCTTGCGCGGGCGCTGCTCGAAGTGTGGCCAGGCCTCGGCGTAACGGCCGAGGCTCAGGAGCGCAGTGGCGAGACGCCAATGCAGATCCGCGCTGGGCTCCAGCTCCACCAGGGCGCTGAGCACCGGAATCAGGTCCGCCTCGCGGGCCTGGCCCGCCAGGATCATACCGAGGTTGTGCAAGGCCGGCGCCGTCCGCGGCGCATGAGCGAGCACCTCGCGATAGCCGGCCTCGGCCGCGGCCAGGTCACCGGCCCGATGCGCGGCGACGGCGGCGCGGAAGCGGCTCTCGGCGTCGAAGCGCGTCATACCGTTGCTGGTAGCGTGAGGCTGGCCGGAGGCCAATCCGATCGCATTGACCCTCCACCCGAACCAGCGGCGAGTCCCGCGCCCCGAAGCAGTCTGGATGGAGGCTGCCAAGCCTGGAGATGATGGATGCACTTGGAGCCGGCCACGCTCACCGCGATCTCTCTAATCATCGGTGCTGCCGCTCAGCTGGTCTGGAGCCTGCGCCGTAGAAGATAGAAGACGGCCATTGTATCGTCGGCACATGGCGACGGTAAAAAAAGGGCCAGGTGACCGCGTCCAAAGAGTGGGCGCGCCACCTGCGTCCACTCCTCAAGCGGCTGTTCTGGAAAGCCGAGCGCCGCGAGGCGACCAAAGCTGCGCATAAAGAAGCGCGCGACGGCTGACTGGCCGCAGTCAGCGCAACGGCAGTGTCATGAAGCCCTGCTAGCTTGACCGTTATCGTAAAAGTTGTGCTGAATATCTAATGCAAATGAGCGACGACGCCCCGTCGTGGCTCAATGGTCATCCGAACGGGAGCGCCGGATGCCGCACTACAAGGTCAATTATCTGGACCGTCAGGGCCGCATCGTGGGCCGGTTCGAGTTCCACTGCCCTAGCGACGCCGAGGCCGAACAGGCCTGCGAGGAGCTAAGCGATGCCCGGCCCAAGGAACTTTGGTGCGGCCCGCGCTGGATCCGCGCTTGGGCCGCGCCGCTGGAGGCTCTGCGTAGCGCCTAGACACCGCCGCATGGGATGTGTCGCGCAGGGGCACGCGGCAACTCAGCTTAGGTTATGATCTCGCCTTGAAATCGCGCATGCCGCCGAATGGCGGCAAGCCTCTGCCTGTCCTGTAAGCCAGCCACGATGCCTGCGGCCTCGTAGGCACGGGACAACGTCCCGAACCGCTCGTAGAAAAGGCTAAGGCTGGGCGCATCGGGTTCCGCTCGCAACGTCCGTCCGCTGACATAGCCGTCTCGCAGGTGAAGTCTGCGAAGGTAAGCCAGCAAGTCGTCATTCGAAAATGGCGAACGCCGTCGATTTACTGCGTCACGCTGCCTCGGACGAAGCTGCGGCAGCGCCTCTTGCGACTTGCCGACCGAACTCGGCCCTCCGCGAGGGATGCCAGCAAGCCTGAACGCTTCCGCCAGGGAGCCAAAGCGCTTGCGATAGCTATGTTCGGACGGAAGTGCAGGATCGGCATCTATCATGGCGGTAGACAGGCATCCGTGCCGCGCATGAGCCTCGCGCAGCATTTCCAGGAGACGGTCGTTCTCAGCGAGAGACTTGTGGCGCGTCGGACCCCAGCGCGATTTCCGCACATAGCCGATGGCGTCATAGGCCGCCCTCAGGCTTCCGAAGTAACGGACATAACTGGACACGCAGGGCGCCTCGGGACTGTCGTCGACGATTTGGGCATTGAGCCGACCTTCGCGGGCGAGCACCGCTCGGAGCGCCTGCAACATCTCCCTTTTGTCGCACAGCCAGTGAGTGCGCTTTCCCCGCCGCGCCTGCGCACTAGCGAACTGTCTTAGGGACACGATTGGCTTTAGGATCTTGACGCGTATCCAGTCCTCCTGCGGCTGCGGGCGAGAGCCCGCTTTGAGCGCCTGTGTGGTGCGATTGAACACCATCACGCCCGTAACCAGCTCATTCCTCAAGATCGAGCGTACGAGGTCCGGGGTCCAAACATTGCGGAGACCAGTCGAGATTCCTTCGCGCTCGAAGCGTCTCGCGATCGCCGTGGCGCCCCAGCGCTCATCGACGTGCAGACGGAAGATGCGCCGCATCGCTGCGATTTCTTCTCCCGGGCCATGGGTGATGACGACGTGATCATCTGGAATCGATCTTCTGTCGCCGTCGGCCATTAGCCGGCGCGGCTTGCCCTGATGATCCACGAGAAGCCGCCGGAAACCGTAAGGTGCGCGCCCGCCGCAATGATAGCCGAGGCGCGCATTGCGTAGCTTAGCGTTGGTGACCTTGACGGAGAGTTCGCGGCTAAACTCCGCGGCCATGAGCCTCTTGAGCATTTTGAGGATGTTGGCTTCAGCCGTCCCGTCGTTCCGAAAGGGCTCGGCGCAATAGACCACCGGGACGCCGGCGTTGCGGCACAGGAATTCGTAGTGCGCCGCTTGATCGAGGTCCTGGAAGCGCCCCCAGCGGCTGACGTCCAAGACGAGGATCGTGTTGAACTCCGGTTCGGGCTTTAACGCATCCGATAGCAGCGCCTGGAGACCGAAGCGCTCCCGGTAGGTCAGACCGCTGACGCCGGGATCAAAATAGGTCCGATTGATCTCGTAGCCGTGCGCGGCTGCATAAGTCGCGATGGCCTCAGCCTGATTGGCCAGGGAGTACTTTTGATGCTCGGTGGACATGCGCAGGTATTGCGCTGCGGCCATCGGCTGAGGTTGGCCCATAGCTCACCTCGAAAAGCCCCCGACGCTCGCGAGCTTATGCGCCGCCAAGGCGGAGCGCCACCGGGCGAGACGAATAAGCGCCCCGGTGGTCGGCTGGTCGCCGCCGGGTCGTTGACGTCGTCGGCCCGCCGGGGCAGCAAGGACGTCCAACGGGGCGGGGCGGGAAGGCAGCAAAGATGGACTTCACCGGCCGTCGAAGTGTCGGGGCCCTACGGCTGGCCGTGGCGGCGGCGATGCTGAGCTTGGCGGCGGCGGCCGCCCGGGCCGATCCGTGCGAAGCGCCGCTGCCGAGGTTCGGCGAGAGCTTCGTCGGGGTGGTGCGCTATGTGGGCGACGGCGACAGCCTCTGCGTGGGGCCGACATTGGACCCGACAAGCTGGATCGAGGTGCGGTTGGCCGATTTTTAAGCGCCGGAGCTGCATGAGGCAGGCGGGCCGGAGGCCAAGGCGGCGCTGGAAGCGCTAGTGCTTGGCCAGACGCTCAGCTGCGTGGCCGGGCGTCGCTCCTACGACCGAGCGGTGGCGCGGTGCGCTCGCCGCCACCAGTCGGTCGGCGATCTGATGCGCGCCCGCGGCGTGTCCGAGGGCGGCCGCGGCCGCTAAACCAAACCTGGGCGCCAAGGGGCTCGTGAAGCCCGGAAATACCGGCTGGCATTAGCGACCACGGTAAGGTTCGCAGCCGACCCCATCGCCATCACGGTCGAGGTGTGCGCCGTACCCAGGATCACCTCGATAGACGGGCGCCGCGCCAGCGGCGCGAGCCGCGGCGCAGTTTCGGAACGCGGCCGTCGGCGCGGCGAAAGCGTTTATCGGCGAGCTTTCGTGACGAGCCGGACCGCCGCGGCTGCCATGGCAGTGGTAGGAGCCGGTTCGGCGATTATTGTGACAACCTTCAGCATTGAGCCCACCCGGATGGGCCTGGGCGCTCGAACTCAACAGCACCGTCGACGCGACGAGCAGCATCACCGTTGGTCCGACCTTCGTCGCTAGAGTCAGCCGTCGCACGCTCTCAGGCCGCGCTCTTCAGCAATGCCTCGATCTCCCCTTCTGTGGCGGCGAAGTAGTGCTCCTTCGGCGCGAGAAACAAGATCAGATAGAGTTTACCGCCGGCGACAGCCGCCTGAGCGGTGCCGGCGACGTCCAGCCCGCTATCCGTCTGCGCCGACAACTCGAAACGAAGCGCCTGAGCCCCTCCAAACGTGCCTGGCCGCAGTCGTGAGGTGTCGACGCGCTGGTAGCCGAGGGCCACCACGCTATCTGTGACGAACTCGACCACTTCGGTCGGCGACATGTCAGAGCGGAAGGTCGGCGCCGGCTTCTCCTTCGAGATCCGCTTGATCAGTCCCTGCCCGGGCGCCAGGCCTTGCGCTAGATAAAGCCGGTTGAGCAACGGGCCGTCCAAGGTCAGCACCCGCACGTTGCTCTGCCGTTGCGGCATCAGCGCCGAGATATCGGACCAATCTCGCGACGTCGTCACCTGATGTCCTCCACCCAGGGGGACAGGACCCGCCGGAACCCGGCCGATGGAGGTGCAAGCGCTGGCAAGCAGCAGCAGGGTGACAGCGCTGAAGCGCACAATCGCTCTCATGGAGCCTCCGGGAGCAAGGATTTCAGGCTGGCCTCGACGAGCCACCGATCCTCGGCAGCAGGCGCGGCGAGAAGATAGCGTTCGAAAGCGGCCCGGGCGCCGGTCTTGTCTCCGCCCTTCCGGCGCAGCTCGGCCAACTCGCGCCACGCCGTCGGCGGGGCATCGGGATGAGTGATGGCGAGTTCGTAAGCCGCTCGCGCCCGTACGGCGTCACCGTCACCGCGCCGCAGCCGATAAGCTTCACCGCGATAAAACGCGAGCAGCCCAGCATCCTCGCCGACCGTTTCCAACCGCTCGATCACGTAGAGGCTTTGGCCGTAATCGCGACGGCGGAGGTCGTCTTTAAGCCAGCCGGCAAGATGCGGGCGTACAGCGGCGCGGTAGCGCCGCGCAGCGTCCAGATCCAGCGCGCCGGGGGCGCGGCCCACATGTTTCTTGAGCGCCGCAATGCGATCGGCGGTCAAGGGGTGGGTATCAAACATGCTCGCCCGAGCCTCGCTCTTGCGAACCTTCGCGAAGTCGGAGTTTTGGGTCTCTGCGGTGACGGCCGACCAGATGCTGATGCCGGCGGTTGGGTCATACCCAGCGGCGCTGGCGCGGCCTTGCCCCAGAAGATCCGCTTCGGTTTCTTGTTCCCGCCCATAGGCGAATATCGAGGCGATCCCCTGTAGATAGATGAGGTTGTTGAGCGACTGTGCGGTCTGGGAGATCGAGTCGATCGTCTGACTTGCATTCGGGGCGCTGGTTGACGCCGCTGAGTACATCGCGGCCGCCGCGCCGAGGGTCACGCCCACCTGCAGCGCCAACATGACGTTGGCCGTCGTCTTTTGCCGCCTCCAACTGTTGAGGCTGTGGTTACGCCCGAAGTGGCTCACCTCATGGCCCAAAACATAGGCGAGCTCGTCTTCGGTGCGGGCGCGCAACAGCAGCCCCGAATTGACTTCGAGGTAGCCGTTGGGCGCCGCGGTGGCGTTCATCGGCGGACGATCAAGCACATAGACCCGCAGCTCCGGGCAGTACTCCCTCGCAACACGGCAGACGACACGCCGCACATAGTCGGCGAGAGCTGGATCCCGATCGAGATCGGCGGAGGTCTTGAGGTATGCCTCGGCGCGATCGGCCCAGCCCCAGAGGCCCGCCTCAGCGGAACTCAGATCCGCCGGCTTGAGATTCGGCGCGCGCAGGTTTGACGCCGGCGCGGCCTCGGCCGGTATGGCCAGCTGCGCCGCGACGAGCGTCGCCGCGGCGAGCTTCGCGGCCCGACCTCGCATCAAATCGGCGCGCCCTTCAGGAGGCTCTTGGCAAGCGCCGCGGCGCCCTCAGCGGTGCGAATGTCGGCAGATGGGCCGGCGTTGGCGACGTTGAACCAAACCAGGCGGCCGGTTCGAAGATCGACAAGCGAGGCGAACACCTGTTGTTTGCCAAGCGGCACGCCAACGCCAAACAGCGCCGCGCCGACCATCAGCGCCTTGCGCCCGGCGCTAGCGTAGGTGCCACGACCGGTGACGAACAGCGCGTAGTCAGCCCCGTATTGGTCACGGATCACCTTGGCGCCCTCGCCGAGCG
>Ga0070668_100000752_pt1 | contig 22213 bp, 20 predicted proteins | sample KBSS43metaG_FD_64661 | JGI IMG/M metagenome (GOLD analysis project Ga0070668, IMG submission 64661) | Switchgrass rhizosphere microbial communities from Kellogg Biological Station, Michigan, USA - KBS S4-3 metaG | ecosystem: Host-associated > Plants > Roots > Rhizosphere > Soil ...
CTGGTCCGGCCCACGGCGTCCTGAGTAGGGTGGAACGGCCGATCACGAGGGGGAGCCTCATGAGCACACCGACCGATACCGGACCGGACGAACGCTTTCCCGAGGACCGCGACTGGGACGAGGAGCCGTCAGCGCCCCGGGTTCGTCCCACCGATGGCCCGCCCCGGCCGGAGCTCGACTCCGAAACCGGCCCGCCGCCCCGGCGTGGTGGGCCGACCGGCTGACCGTGGTGATTCCCCAGACCCTCGGCGCTTTCGCCGCGTTCCTGGCGCTCGTCGCGCCCGGGATCGTCTTCGAGCTGCGCCGTGAACGCCGTCGCGGACGCCATCAGGAGACAGCGTTCCGCGAGGCGTCGCGCGTCGCGCTCGGCAGCCTGGTCTTCACGCTGGCCTCGCTGCTGGCCCTCACCGGGGTGCAGGGATTGGCGAGCCTGGGCGGGCTCCGGTTGTTCGTCGGTCCGGCGGACTGGCTGACCCGCGGCGAGGTCTACGCCCGCGAGCACCTCACGCTGATCGTCGTCAGCGTCGCGGTCGAACTGGCGCTGGCCTGCGCGCTCGCGACGGCGTTCGAAACGTTCTTCGCCCGTCGCCGCGGGGAGGCCGCCACCGTGCAGCAGCGCTCGGCGTGGGCCCAGGCTCTGCGCGCCGACCGGCCCCGCGGAACCCGCGCGTGGGCGCACGCGCAGCTGGAGAACGGCACGTCGTTCTACGGTTACGTCCGCTCGTACACGCCGTCGGGCCCGCTCGCCGAGCGCGAGCTGGTGCTCGAAGGCGAGGCGCTGAGCTGCGAAACCGACTCGGGGACGAAGGTCATCGGCGAGGACTGGCGCCGCGTGGTCATCCCGGGCTCGAAGATCACCTACCTGCGCGTCACCTACCTGGACGCCGTCACCGGCGAACCCCTCAGCCCACCGCCCGGGTGAACGGCGCGAACCGCATCGAGGGCTCGCCGGGGAGCGGGCGGCCGTCCAGGACCAGCCGTGGCGCCGGGGCCGACGGGACCAATCCCCGCTCGCGCACCCAGGTGACGAGCCCGGGGAAGCGGACGTCCGGGTCCACCCGGACCTCGCCGGACACCGACCGCGCCACCCCGCGGATCAGCGCCTTCGCCTGCTCCTCGGTCTCCGCGACGACCGGGCCGATCACCGTCACGTGGCCGATGTCGACCCCGAACGCGAAGCCGCCGTCGACCACGAAGGGCGTCCCCAGCCGCTCCAGCAGCGGTCGCCGGTCCACGCCCTGAGCACGCAGGTCCAGCGCGAAGACGTCGGACAGCGATCCCGGCGAGGCACCCGGCCCGCCGTCGTCGGCGAAGGTCCCGGCGTGGCCCTGGCAGCCGCCGTCGGGCACGAAGCCCATCGACTCGTACAGCGGCCGGCCGTACTTCGACGCGTGGAGCCAGACGACCCGGTCCCCCGCCGCCGCAAGCGTTTGCGCCGTGATCGCGCGGCCCAGTCCCCGCCGCTCGTACCGGGGCGCGACCAGCACCATCGAGATCGACGCCACCGTCCCGAACGACACCAGGGCGGCACAAGCCGCCAGGCCATCGCCGTCCGGCGCGTCCACCCCGAACACCCGCCCGACGGAGTGCAGCAACGCCCACTTCGGCGGCTCGCGCGGCCAGGAGCGGGATTCCGCCAGGTCGGAGCAGGCGGACAGATCAGCGGTACTCAAGGTCCGGAAGTCCATGGACGTTGCCTACGCCACACGCGAAGTGACCGGCAAGTAGCTAAGCTCCCGTGGCATGAGCAGTGCGACGGAGCCGCTCGGGACGCCGCCCGAGGATGAACCGGACATCCACACCACGGCCGGCAAGCTGGCCGACCTGTATCGCCGGTACGACGAGGCGGTGCACGCGGGCTCGGCCCGCGCGGTGGAGAAGCAGCACGCCAAGGGCAAGAAGACCGCGCGCGAGCGGATCGAGCTGCTGCTCGACGAGAACTCGTTCGTCGAGCTCGACGAGCTGGCCCGGCACCGCTCGACCAACTTCGGCCAGGAGAAGAACCGCCCCTACGGCGACGGCGTCGTCACCGGCTACGGCACCGTCGACGGCCGCCCGGTGTGCGTGTTCAGCCAGGACGTGACGGTCTTCGGCGGCAGCCTCGGCGAGGTGTACGGCGAGAAGATCGTCAAGGTGATGGACCTGGCGATCAAGACCGGCCGCCCGATCGTCGGCATCAACGAAGGCGGCGGCGCGCGCATCCAGGAAGGCGTCGTGTCGCTCGGCCTGTACGGCGAGATCTTCAACCGCAACGTCAAGGCGTCCGGCGTCATCCCGCAGATTTCGCTGATCATGGGCGCGAACGCGGGCGGGCACGTCTACTCCCCCGCGCTCACCGACTTCGTCGTGATGGTCGACGAGACCTCGCAGATGTTCATCACCGGCCCGGACGTCGTCAAGACGGTCACCGGCGAGGACGTCACCTTCGAGGAGCTCGGCGGCGGCCGCACCCACAACACGAAGTCCGGCGTCGCGCACTACCTCGGTTCCGACGACGAGGACGCCATCGCCTACGTCAAGGAACTGCTCTCCTACCTGCCGCAGAACAACCTTTCGGACGCGCCGGTGTTCGAGTCCCCGGATGCCCCGGCCGGGTTCTTCGACGACGTCACCGATTCCGACCGCGAGCTCGACACGCTCATCCCGGACTCGCCGAACACGCCGTACGACATGCACGAGGTGATCAACCGCGTCGTCGACGACGGCGAGTTCCTCGAGGTCCACGAGCTGTTCGCGCCGAACATCATCGTCGGCTTCGGCCGCGTCGACGGCCAGAGCGTCGGCGTCGTCGCCAACCAGCCGACGCAGTTCGCCGGTTGCCTCGACATCGACGCGTCCGAGAAGGCCGCGCGGTTCGTGCGCACCTGCGACGCGTTCAACATCCCGGTGCTCACCTTCGTCGACGTCCCGGGTTTCCTCCCGGGCACCGACCAGGAGTGGAACGGCATCATCCGCCGCGGCGCGAAGCTGATCTACGCCTACGCGGAGGCGACGGTCCCGCTGGTCACCGTCATCACGCGCAAGGCGTACGGCGGCGCGTACGACGTCATGGGCTCCAAGCACCTCGGCGCCGACCTCAACCTCGCCTGGCCGACCGCGCAGGTCGCGGTGATGGGTGCCCAGGGCGCGGCGAACATCGTCCACCGCAAGACCTTGGCGAACGCGGCCAACGAGGGGCGCGATGTGGACGCCCTGCGGGCCGAGCTGATCCAGGAGTACGAGGACACGCTGCTGAACCCGTACGCGGCGGCCGAGCGGGGATACGTCGACTCGGTGATCGTGCCGGCGCACACCCGCGGGCACGTCGCGCGGGCGCTGACGCTGCTGCGCGACAAGCGCGAATCGCTGCCGCCCAAGAAGCACGGGAACATCCCGCTGTGAGCGACGAAAGCAAGCCCCTGTTGCGGGTGGTCCGAGGGAACCCGAGCGACGCCGAGCTGGCGGCGCTGACGGCGGTCGTCGCCGCGGCGTCGGCGGCTCCGCCTGCGCGGAAGCCGAAGCCGCGTACGTCGTGGTGGGGCGATCACGCGGCTTCGCTGCGAAAGCCGCTTCACCCCGGCGAAGGTGCTTGGCGCGCTTCGGGTTTCCCTCGGGGCTGACGCTCAGCGCTGGACCGTGTCCAGGAAGACCGTCGGGGCTTCGTTCTCCCGCACGATCGTGCCCAGCAGGGTCGCGAGCCGGTCGCGGGCCGGGGTGCTCAGGCCCGCGGCCAGCTCGTCGACGCGCCGGCACGTCGCCGCGTAGAAGTCCTCCGCCAGTTCGCGGCCTTCCTCCGTCAGGACCACGTGGACGGCCCGGCGGTCGTCCGGGTCGGGCTCGCGGTGCACGAGCCCGCGCCGGACCGCGCGGTCGACCAGGCCGGTGAGGCTCGATTTTTCGAGGCCGAGCGTCGCGCCGAGGTCGCCCATGCCGTACGGCCGGCCCATCAGCACGCACAGCAGCTGCCCCTGCTGCACGGTGAGCCCGTACTCGCGGGCGGACTCGGCGTAGACGGCGTTCACCAGGAACGACGCCCGCACGAGCCCGGCCACCACGCCGAGGTCCTCCCCGCTCTTCCCCATCCCGTCAGCCTACTTCGCGACCGCTTCCCGCACGGCGGGCACGATCTCATCGGCCCAGCGCGCGAGGGCGGTCTCGTCGGGCGTGCTGCCGCCGGGCCCGAACAGCACGAACCCGGCGGCGCCGTGCTCCAGCACCGCGCCGGTCAGCTCCTCGATCCACTGGTCCGGCGAGCCGCCGATCCAGCGTCCGTCCTCGGCGCGGGTGTTCGGAAGCGGCTCCGCCGTGATGCGGCCGGGGAAGTTGTAGACGGTGGCGATGTCGGCGGGGTCGCGGCCGGCGTCCACCGCGGCCTTGTCGATCACCGGACGAGACGTGCGGTAGCGCTCGCTGAGCCAGTCGGCGGCGCGACCGGGCATCCAGCCGTCGGCGACGCGGCCGGTGACGGCGAGGGACTTCGGCCCGACCGAGCCGGTCCACACCGGCGGCATCTCTTCCCGGGCGGGCTCGAGGGCGTCGACGTGGTAGAACTCGCCGTCGAAGGTGACCGGCTCGCCGCCCCCGCCGAGCAGCTTCACCAGCCGGATCCCCTCTTCGAAGGCACGGACGGCCTGTCCCGGGGTGAGCTTGGTGAAGCCGAGCCGGGCGATGTCGTCCCAGAGCCCGCCGACGCCCATGCCGAGCACGATCCGGCCACCGGTCAGCGCGGACAGCGACGTGACCGTGCGGGCGAGCATCGACGCGTGCCGCGTGGGCAGGTTGGTGACGCTGACCAGGCCCGACACGCGTTCGGTCCGCCCGAGCAGGACACCGATTTCGGCGTACGCGTCGAGCCGGTCGGCGTAGTAGGGGTGATCGGACACCGTGACCAGGTCGAGCCCGGCACGGTCGGCCTGGACGGCCAGCCGCAGGGTGTCCGGCGCCGCGGCCACCGCCGTGGACACGCCGATCCCGAAGTGCACCATGATTCCTCCCAGTTTTAGTTCGTACTACGAACATAGCATAAGTAGTTCGTGGAACGAACTTATTCCTCCTTGCCGGACGCCCCCGGCCCGGGCGGCGGCTTCCGCTGCGCTTACGGACCGTCACAGAACTGGACGTGGACGCCTCCATAGCCTGCGCCGTATAGTCCACGTGGAATAACCGACCTGGACTCATCCGGAGGGACCAAAGATCATGGCTTCGGCCAAGCTGACCCCGCTCGGTCTCGCCGTGCTGGAGCTGCTCCACGAGAAACCCATGCACCCGTACGAGATGGCCCAGCTCATGCGCGAGCGGTACGTCGACACCCGGGTCAACGTGAAGGCGGGCTCGCTCTACCACACCGTGGAACGCCTGCAGCGCAACGGCTTCCTCGAAGTCGTCGACACGCAGCGCGACGGCAGGCGGCCCGAACGGACCGTCTACGGCATGACCCAGGCCGGGCTGGACGAGTTCAACCAGCGCGGCCGCGAACTCCTGGGGGATCTCGTCAAGGAGTTCCCCGCGTACCTGTCCGGGCTGGCCGTCGTCGACGAGCTGGGCAAGGAAGCGTCCCTGCTCGAACTCGACCACCGGGTCACCCGCCTGCGCGCCGGCGTGGCCGCCGACCAGGCCGTCCTCGACCGCCTCACCGCGGACGAGACGCCGGAGGTCTACTGGCTGGACTGGCGCTACCAGTGCGACCACCGGAAGTTCGAGCTCGAGTGGACCGAGCGGCTCCTCGAAGACCTGAAGTCCGGGCGGATCCCGTTCCAGGACAACCACCAAGAACCGCACCTGACCCTCATCACCAGGGAAGACGACGATGAACGCCAGACAAGCTAACCCGTGGGCCGCGCTCGGCGCGCTGTGCCTCGGCTTCTTCATGATCCTGCTCGACACGACGATCGTGTCGATCGCGATCCCGACCATGCTGCGTGAGCTGAACGCCGGGCTGAACTCGATCGTCTGGGTGATCAGCGTCTACCTGCTCACCTACGCCGTGCCGATGCTGTTCACCAGCCGGCTCGGTGACCGCTTCGGGCCGAAGCGCGTGTTCCTCGCCGGGCTCGTCGTCTTCACCGGCGCGTCGCTGTGGTGCGGGTTGTCCGGCAACGCCGAGATGCTCATCGCCGCGCGGGCCGTGCAAGGACTCGGCGCCGCGCTGATGACGCCGCAGACGCTCGCGTTCATCACGCACCTGTTCCCGCCGGCCAAGCGCGGCCCGGCGATGGGCATGTGGGGCGGCGTCGCCGGGCTGGCGACGATCGCGGGCCCGCTGCTCGGCGGCGTGCTGGTGGACCACCTCGGCTGGGAGTGGATCTTCTTCGTCAACGTGCCGATCGGCGTCGTCGCCATCGTGCTCACCCTGCTCCTGGTGCCGGACTGGCAGCCGAAGCACTCGCACTCGTTCGACTTGCTGGGGATCGTGCTTTCGAGCGCGGCACTGCTCTGCATCGTGTTCGGTGTCCAGAACGGCCAGCAGTACGACTGGGGCACGGTCTTCGGCGGGATCACCGTGTTCGAGATCATCGGCGCCGGTGTGCTGCTGCTGGCGGCTTTCGTGCTGTGGCAACGGTTCAACAAGCGTGAGCCGCTGCTGCCGCTGCGGGTGTTCGCGAACCGGAACTTCTCCGCCGGGACGCTCACCGCGACCACCGTCGGCTTCGCGATGACCGGCATGTTCCTGCCGCTGGTCATCTACATCCAGTCGGTGCTCGGGCTGACCCCGACCATGGCCGGTCTGCTCACCGCGCCGATGTCACTGCTGGCGGGGATCGTGGCGCCGTTCGTCGGGCACGCGTCGGACAAGATGAACGGCAAGTACCTGGTCATGTTCGGCCTCACCGCGCTCGCGGCCGGGCTGGGGATCATCGCGCTGCAGGCGTCGCCGTCGAGCAACGCGTGGAGCTTCGTCCCGGCGCTGCTGGTGTGCGGGCTCGGCATCGGCTGCATCTTCTCGCCGATGAGCAACCTGACGATGGGGGCGGTCGAGCCGCGGCTGGCCGGGACCGCGTCGGGCATCTTCAACACCGCGCGCCAGGTGGGCGGCGTGCTCGGCAGCGCGGCGATCGGCGTGCTGCTGCAGGCGCGGATCAGCGCGTCCATCGCGGACGAAGCGGCGAAGGCGGCCTCGCAGCTGCCCGAGCAGTATCGGGCACCTTTCGCGGAGGGGATCGCGAAGGCGGCGGCGAGCACGGGCGAGTTCGGTTCGGCCGGCGGGCCGTCGCCGATGGCGGGGCTGCCGGCGGACATCGCCGCGCAGGCGGGGAAGCTCGCCACCGAAGCCGTCCACAGTGGACTGACGGACGCGGCGCGCGTCACCATGCTGCTGCCGATGGTGGTCCTGCTGCTGGGCGTGATTTCGGCCGCCGTCATGCGGCGCGTGAAGCCGGCCTGGGAAACCCCGGCTCCGGCTCCCGAAGCCGCGGCGGCCTGAGGAATACGTGCAGGCCTCCGCTCCGGGTGTCGGGACCGGAGCGGAGGCCTGCACGGACCGCGGGAGCGGTGGTCTAGCGGCGGCGGTAGGACAGGCCGTAGCCGTACGGGAACAGCCCTTGCTTCCCGTCACCGGCGTTGATCGGTTCCTGGGACGAGCTCGCCGGCCACGTGAAGCTCAGCTTCCCGGTCGGGTTGTAGTCGCCGTAGAGGACATCCGCGACGCCGGCGCCCTCGGACCCCGGCAGCCACGCCGCCACCAGGCCGTTGAACGAGGGCAGCGCACCCGCGAGGTCCAGCGGCCGCCCGGAGACCGTCACCACGACCAGCGGCACGCCCGACGCTTTCAGCTTGCCGAGGAGGGCGACGTCTTCGGCGTCGAGGCCGAGTCCGGCCGGCCGGTCTCCCTTCCCTTCGGCGTACGGCGTTTCGCCCACCACGGCGACCGCGACCTTGTAGCCGGAGCCGATTCCGTTACCCGCACGGTCATAGGTCACCTCCGTGCCCTTCCCGGCACCGGCTTTGATGCCGTCGAGGATGGTCGTGCCCGGGATGACGCGCTCGCCGCTCTGGCCCTGCCAGGTGAGCGTCCAGCCACCCGCCTGGTTGCCCAGGTCGTTCGCGTTCTTCCCGGCCACGAAGATCTTGTTGTTCTTCTTGGCCAGCGGCAGCACGCCGTCGTTCTTCAGCAGCACCTGCGACTCGCGCACCGCCTGCCGGGCCAGTGCGCGGTGTGCCGCGCTGCCGAAGTCCTTCTGCGGCGAGCGGTCGGTGTACGGGTGCTCGAACAGGCCGAGCTGGAACTTCTTCGTGAGGATCCGCCGGGTGGCGTCGTCGATGCGCGACATCGGGACGTCTCCGTTGAGGACCTCGGCGCGCAGCGTGTCGACGAACTTCCGGTAGTCGTTGGGGACCATCACCATGTCGATCCCGGCGTTGACGGCCTGCTTGACCTCGGCGGCGGTGAACCCTTCCTGACCGTCGATCTGGTCGATGCCGTTCCAGTCGGAGACCACGAAGCCGGAGAAGCGCAGCTCGCCCTTGAGCAGGTCGGTGATCAGGAACTTGTTGCCGTGGTCCTTGACGCCGTTCCAGCTGTTGAAGCTGATCATCACCGAGCCGACGCCGTGGTCGATCGCGGCCCGGAAGGGCGGCAGGTGGATGCTCCGCAGCTCGTCGAGGCCGATCTGGGTGTTCCCCTGGTCGACGCCGCCGGTGGTGCCGCCGTCGCCGATGAAGTGCTTGGCGCTGGCGAGGACCGACGTCGTGGCGTCGAGCCGGCCGCCCTGCAGGCCCTTGACGATCACGGAGTTCGCCACGGCGTTGCCGGGGACCTCGCCGTAGGACTCGTATGTCCGTCCCCAGCGGTCGTCGCGGGCGACGCACAGACAGGGCGCGAAAGCCCACTTGACGCCGGTGGCGGCGGTTTCGCCGGCGGTGACCGCGCCGATCTTTTCGACCAGCTGCGGGTCGTTCGCGGCGCCAAGGCCGATGTTGTGCGGGAAGACCGTGGCGCCGTGGACGTTGTTGTGGCCGTGCACGGCGTCGGAGCCGTAGATGATCGGGATGCCGAGGCCGGTCGACGTGGCCGCCTTCTGGTAGGCGTCGATCATGTCCGCCCACCCGGCCGGGGTGTTCGGCGTCGGCGTGGAGCCGCCGCCGGAGAGGATGGAGCCGAGCCGGGCGGCGGCGGACTGGGCGGGCGTCGCGGCTTGGCGCTCGCCCTGGGTCATCTGCCCGATCTTGTCGTCGAGGGTCATCCGCACCATCAGGTCCTTGACGCGCTCGGACACTGGAGCGTACGGATTCCTGTACAGCGGCGTGGCGGTCCCGGTCGCCGACGCCGTCGGCACGAGCACCGTGCCCGTGAGGAGGAGACCGGCCAGGACGGCGGTGCGAATGGCGCGCAGTGATCTCGTGGAGCGGAGGAGCGGCATTGGTTCTCTCCGGTGACGATCCGTCGATCTATATGTTGCGAGCCACAACAAAATAACCTCTTCCAGACTGTGGTGCCGGTCACAATTCGGTCACGACGGACGGCCGGGTACGTTTCCGGTGTGCAGTTCGTCCTCGCCTCCCAGTCCCCCGCCCGGCTCGCCCTCCTGCGCTCCGCGGGCGTCGATCCGGCCGTGTTCGTCTCCGGCGTCGACGAAGACGCCGTCGCCGCTTCGCTGACCGATCCGTCGCCGTCGGAACTGGTCACCGCCCTCGCCGCGGCCAAGGCCGAAGCGGTCCTCGACCAGGTCGCCGCGGCGCACCCGGACGCCGTCGTGGTCGCCTGCGACTCGATGCTGAACATCGGCGGGCAGATGGTCGGCAAACCGGGCGATCCGGACATCGCGCGGCGCCGCTGGGCCGCGATGGCGGGGACATCCGGTGAACTCCTCACCGGGCACGCGGTCGTCCGGCTCGACGGCGGGACGCGCGCGAAGGACACGACCGGCTGGGAAACGACCACCGTCCGGTTCGGCACGCCGAGCCCCGCCGAGATCGACGCCTACGTCGCCAGCGGCGAGCCGCTGCAGGTGGCCGGCGGGTTCACGATCGACGGCCTGGGCGGCTGGTTCGTCGAAGGTCTCGGCGGGGGCCACACCAGCGTCATCGGCATCAGCCTCCCGCTGACGCGCCGGCTGCTGAGCGAGGTCGGCGTCAGCGTCGTGGACCTCTGGCGCCGTCCCGCATCCTGAGAAGAGCGCCACACGAACGGGTGATCCGGAAGAGTGCTCGCTTGCCTAACGTTCTCTTCACGAGGCAAGACCAGAAATTTTCGAGCACCGGAGTCGCCCCGTGTCTTTCGTCCGGACCTACACCAAGCCGCGGGTGTTCGCGGCCGCGGTTCTCGGCTCGCTCGTCGTCGGCGCCCTCCTCGGCGTCGTCGCACGGCAGACCGAAGCCGGCTGGCTGACCGATCTCCTCGACCAGATCGGCACCATCTTCACCACGCTCCTGCAGATCGCGGTGATCCCGCTGGTCTTCACGGCGATCGTGGTCGGCATCAACAGCCTCCGGAAGCTCGGCGGCGGCCGCACCGCCGCGCGCCTGGGCGGCAAGACGGTGCTGTGGTTCGCGATCACGTCGTTCATCGCGTCGCTGATCGGCATCGCCGTCGGCCGGATCTTCGACCCCGGTTCCGGCGGGCTCGGCGGCGTCACGGCGACCGCCAAGAACGCGGACAAGGCCGCCGCCAGTGTCGACCACTGGGGCTCGTGGAGCGCGTTCGTGAACGGGTTCCTGCCGGAGAACTTCGTGAAAGCGTTTGCCGACGGCGAAACGCTGCAGGTGCTGTTCCTCGCGCTGGTCATCGGCGCGGCCGCGTACAGCCTCGGTGACAAGGCGAAGCCGTTCGTGGACTTCACGACGAGCGTCTTCGAGATCATCCAGCGCTACCTCGGCTGGATCGTCCGGCTGGCCCCGATCGGCATCATCGGCCTGATCGGCGCGGCGGTGTCCAACTACGGCGACGCGCTGTTCCGGCCGCTGTTCTCCACCACGCTCGCGGTGTACGTCGGCTGCCTGCTCGTGCTGTTCGTCGTCTACCCGATCCTGCTGCAGTTCGTGGCGAAGGTCAGCCCGCTGAAGTTCTTCGCGAAGGCGGGCACCGCGATCCAGTTCGCGTTCGCCTCGCAGTCTTCGGCGGCGACACTGCCGCTGACCCGCCAGTCCGCGGTGAACCTCGGCGTCCAGCCGGCGTACGCGGCCTTCGCGACCCCGCTCGGCAGCGCGACGAAGATGGACGGCTGCGCGGCGGTGTTCCCGGCGATCGCGGCGATCTTCGTGGCGAACCTCGCCGGGGTGTCGCTGAACTTCTGGCAGTACGCCGGCATCGTCGTGGTCGCCGTGGTCGGCGCACTGGCGACCGCCGGGACCACGGGCTGGCTGACGGCGTTCACGCTGACGACGTCGTTCATCGGCCTCGACGCCAAGCAGGTGGCACTCGGCCTGGCGCTGATCTACTCGGTCAACCCGATCATGGACATGATGCGGACGGCGACGAACGTCGCGGGCCAGATCGCGGTCCCGACGATCGTGGCGCGCGGCGAGGGTCTCCTCGACGACGAGGTCCTCAACGCCCCGACGGACAACCCGCTGCACACCGACGACGGCTCGACGGCCCGCCACGCGGAACCCGCCCCCGCCTGACCTCAAGCGCCCCAATGTGGCGTTGGTTGCGTCCAACGCACCCAATGTGGCGTTCGGTGCGTCTGACGCACCGAACGCCACATTGGGGCGCTTGGTCAGGGACAGGCGCGCAGGTCGGCGCGAGTCAGGCGGATGTCCGGCCAGCCGCGGAGGTCCGACGGCGACGTCACCCGCCGCGTGCAGCCCACCGAGTTGCCCGTGAGGTCGTACACCTCGCCCAGCACCGGCGCCGCCTCGCACCTGGGGGTTCCGGACGTCGCGCCCTGGCAGTCGTGGCGGACCACGATCACGTCGGGGCGGCCGTCGGCCGTGACGTCGTAGAGCGACAGCGTCCCGGCGTCCGAGTAGTACGGCTTTCCCGCGTCGCGCCACACTCCCCCGCCGGCCACCAGCAGCTCGCCGTAAGCGGCCGTGCCGTCGTCGCCGACGTCGCCGCGGACCAGGCACGCCGGGGCCGCGCCGTCGATGCAGCGCAACGAGTTCTGGTCCAGCCGCACGCCCAGCTGGGCGACCGACAGCTCGAACACCGTCCCCGGCTCGGGCCCGATGCGCAGCTGCGCCGAGCCACCCGCCGCGTCGGTGAGCAGTACCACCGGCGTCCCGCCGACGGTCACCGCGGCCAGCTGCCGGCACGGGCCGCCGCCACAGGTCACCACGGACGTCACCGGCCCGGCGGCGGGTTCGGCCGCGCCGGACGGCGCCTGCGGCCGCGGCCGCAGCAGGAACACCGCACTGATCGCGCCGACGGCCACCACGGCGGCCAGCACCGCGGTGAGCAGCGCCGACCGGGGCGCCCGCACCGCCGTAGTCCGCATAAGACAGAGCGTAAGCCGCTTCGCGACGGTGCGTGGGCAGTGCCCCGGCGCGGTGTGGTTGAAATCCCCCGGCCGTGGAACAACCGATCCGGCCGACGGGGTGGGGGTGGCGGAGCGTGTCCGTCTATGTTGTCCGGGTGACGAACCCCAACCTGCCCCCCGCCCTGTACCTGCCGACCGGCCCGGTGAGCGTCGAGACCGAAGGCGCGTCGATCGAACTGCGCCGCACGCCGGACGGCCGCACCGCGCTGGTCGCGTTCACCGCGCTGGACCGGCTGATCGAGTGCTGCGGCGAGCACCAGCCGTGGGTGCTGGTGAACACCGAGCACCTGCCCAAGATCCATGCGGGGAACCCCTACGACGTGATCGTGCTCGACTCGCCGCTGCCCGACGAGCTGCGCCACCGCCCGGCGCACATCTGAGCGTGGTTCAGCTCTCACTCCAGAGACTCGCGACGTCATATCCGTAGACTTCCCAGGTGCCGCGCAGGCGGTCAGCAATGCAGCTGTCGGACACAGGAGGTGCGGGGTGGCCGAGCAGGTCGGCGAATCCACGGGTGGTCCGGTGACCAGGATCCTGGTCGCCAACCGGGGCGAGATCGCGGTACGCGTGATCAGAGCCGCCAAGGACGCTGGGCTGACCAGTGTCGCGGTGTACGCCGACCCGGATCGCGACGCGCCCCACGTGCGCCTGGCCGACGAAGCCTTCGCGCTCGGCGGCACCACGGCCGCCGAGAGCTACCTCAACTTCGACAAGCTGCTCGACGCCGCCAAGCGGTCGGGCGCCGACTCGGTGCACCCCGGCTACGGCTTCCTCTCCGAGAACGCGGACTTCGCCCAGGCCGTCCTCGACGCCGGGCTGACCTGGATCGGGCCGAGCCCGCAGGCCATCCGCGACCTCGGCGACAAGGTCACCGCCCGCCACATCGCCCTGCGCGCGGGCGCGCCGCTGGTGCCGGGCACCAAGGAACCGGCCAAGGACGCCGCCGAGATCGTCGCGTTCGCCGACGAGCACGGCCTGCCGGTGGCCATCAAGGCCGCGTTCGGCGGCGGTGGCCGCGGCCTCAAGGTCGCGCGCACCCGCGAAGAGATCCCCGAGCTGTTCGAATCGGCCACGCGCGAGGCCGTCGCCGCCTTCGGGCGCGGCGAGTGCTTCGTCGAGCGTTACCTGGACAAGCCGCGGCACGTCGAGGCGCAGGTGCTGGCCGACCAGCACGGCAACGCGATCGTCGTCGGCACCCGCGACTGCTCGCTGCAGCGCCGGCACCAGAAGCTCGTCGAGGAGGCGCCCGCGCCGTTCCTGAGCGACGAGCAGCGCAAGCGCATCCACGAATCCGCGAAGGCGATCTGCAAGGAAGCCGGGTACTACGGCGCCGGCACGGTCGAATACCTCGTGGCCGTCGACGGCACCATCTCCTTCCTCGAGGTCAACACCCGGCTGCAGGTCGAGCACCCGGTGTCCGAGGAAACCACCGGCATCGACCTCGTCCGCGAAATGTTCCGCATCGCGCGCGGCGAAAAGCTGCGGATCACCGAAGACCCGGAGCCGCGCGGCCACTCGATCGAGTTCCGCATCAACGGCGAGGACGCCGGCCGCGGCTTCCTGCCCGCGCCGGGCACGGTGACGAAGTTCGTCGCGCCGAGCGGGCCGGGCGTGCGCGTCGACTCCGGCGTCGAGTCCGGCAGCGTGATCGGCGGGCAGTTCGACTCGATGCTGGCGAAGCTGATCGTCACCGGCTCGGACCGGAACAACGCTCTCGAGCGCAGCCGTCGCGCGCTGGCCGAGATGGTCGTCGAGGGCATGGCGACGGTGCTGCCGTTCGACCGCGTGATCGTCGACGACCCGGCGTTCATCGGTGACGAGAACGGCTTCAGCGTGCACACGCGCTGGATCGAGACGGAGTTCGACAACAAGATCGAGCCGTTCGTGGCGCCGGACGTCGAGGCCGCGGAAGAAGAGCCGCGCCACAACGTCGTCGTCGAGGTCGGCGGGCGGCGCCTGGAAGTGTCGCTGCCGGGCGGGTTCGCGCTCGAAGGCGGCGGCGGGGGCGGCACCGCCGTCAAGGCGAAGCCGCGCAAGCGCGCCGGCGGCGGCAAGGCCGCGGTGAGCGGCGACGCCGTCACGGCGCCGATGCAGGGCACCATCGTGAAGGTGGCCGTCGAAGAGGGCCAGACGGTCGAAGCCGGTGAGCTGATCGTCGTCCTCGAGGCGATGAAGATGGAGAACCCGGTCACCGCACACAAAGCGGGCACCGTCACCGGCCTTTCGGTCGAGGTGGGCGCCGCCGTGACGCAGGGCACGCAGCTTCTCGAGATCAAGTAGCGCAGTTCGTTACAGATGTCGTGGTGGGCCGCCCCCGAGGCGGCCTACCATCGACCAGGTGACCGAAGTCCCGTCTCCGCAGCTGCGGATCAGCGACCAGAACCGCGAGTCCGCGCTGTCCGCGCTCGGTGAGCACATGACAGCGGGGCGGATCGACATCGACGAGTACGGCGAGCGCTCGGCGCGGATCACCGCGGCCAAGACGCGCGGCGAGCTCGGCGAGATCTTCGCGGACCTGCCCACACCACACCCCCGCTACGACGACGTCCCGCAGGCCGTCGCGGCGCCCGAACCGGACGTCGAGTCGTCGCCGGCGCCGGTGCCGCAGCGCTCGGGAGCGCCCGACAACTGGTCGCCGCCGCAGCGGTTCGTCGCCGCGATCGTGCCGCTGGCCTTCATCGCCGCGATCGCACTGATCGCCACCGGCACGCTGGCCTGGCCGATCATCTTCGTCCCGATCGGGCTGACCGTGTTCGGCAAGTCGATGTGGGGCCACGACTGGAACCACGACCAGCGCCACCGCGACCGCCGGGATCGCCACCTCCATGACCGGGACCGGCGGCGGGAGCTGCGCGACTCCTACCGCGACCGCCGGCGCGAACTGGGCGGCTGACCCCGCCGTGAGCGACATCCGGTTGAGCGACGCCGAACGCCAGGACGCCCTGGACGTCCTCGAGGAGCACGTCCGCAACGGACGGCTCGACATCGACGAATTCGGAACCCGCTCCGCGAAGGTCACCGCGGCCAAGCGGGTCAGCGAACTCGTCCCGCTGTTCGACGACCTGCCCTCGCCGCGCCCGAGCGCCCTGCTCAACGGGGCCTCGGCGCCGCAGGTGCCGGTGATGGCCGGCGAGAACGGGCTGTCGCGCTGGCTGACCGCGAGCGCGGTGCCGATCGCGATCGTCCTCGCGATCGTGGTGCTCATCCTGTCCCGCGGCAGGCTGCTGATCATTTCGGTCGCGCTGCCTTTGGTGGTCGCGATGCTCGCGAGGGTCCAGCGGCGGCGTTGAGCCGTCGGTTCCGGCCTTGATCGCTGTCGTGCTCCGGGCCTGGCTAGGCTGGGCTGGGTGGAACCGGTGGAGATCAACGCGGGCACCTACTACCTGCGCCAGCTGCGCGCCGACCGGCACCTCGACGACCGCGCGGTGCTGATGGAGGCGTTCGCCGACCCGACGCACCGCAAGTACGTGCTGAACTACCGCCTGCGCACGGTCGACGAGGCAACGGAGTACGTGGCGCTGCGAGCGGCCCAGTGGGCGGGCGACGAGCGCTGTTCGTGGGCGATCGCCGAGCCGACATCGGGCAGGCTGCTGGGCGAGGTGGGCCTGCGCGAGCTGAACCTCGACGCGGCGTACGCGGAGGCGACGGTCTGGGTCCACCCGGCGGAGCGAGGCAAGGGCATCGCGACGACGGCGTTGAACGCGGCCCTGCGGTTCGGCTTCGGCGGCCTCGGGCTGACCGAAGTGAGTTACCGGTACGAGGAGAGCAACACGGCGTCGGCGATCGTGGCGGAACGCTGCGGATTCACCCTGGTCGGCCCGGAGCCCGACCCCGCCCCGACGGGGGAACGCCTGATCCGCTGGCACCGGACGTCCTGAAAACATCCCCCGCCGCTCCCAGGGGGGCGGCCCCGAGGCCAGTCTATCGGCCCCGCCGGACGAAACCCGGTCCGAAGGCGCTCGGCAGCGTCGCTTCTCCACAACCTCGCGGGGCTGTGGACAACACCTCTCAGCTCACCGGTTCCACGAGCCCCGCCCGGGCCTCCGGGGCCGCCGACCTCAGTGCGTCCGCCGCTTCGTCGCTCGGCTGGGACTGGGACTCGCGCTCCGCCTCGACCCGGGCGCGGTAGACCTCGATCTCGCGCTTCACCGTTTCCGGTGACCAGTCGAGGACTTCACCCACCAGCGTCGCCACCTGCTCGGCGCAGTCGACGCCGCGGTGCGCGTACTCGATCGAGATGCGCGTCCGGCGGGCCAGGACGTCCTCCAGGTGCAGCGCCCCTTCGTGCGAAGCCGCGTACACCACTTCGACGCCGAGGTAGTCCGGGGCGTGCTCGATCGGCTTGAGCAGCTCCGGGCGGTCGTTCGCGCAGGCCAGGACCTCGTGGACCAGCGAGCCGTAGCGGTCCAGCAGGTGCCGCACCCGGTAGGGGTGCAGGCCGTGCTCGGCGGCCAGGTGGTCGGCCTGGTTGACCAGCGCGTGGTAGCCGTCCGCGCCCAGCAGCGGGACCTTGTCCGTGATCGACGGCTGCGAGCGGCCCGGCAGGTCCACCGCCGCCGCGTCGACGGCGTCCGCCGCCATCACCCGGTACGTCGTGTACTTGCCGCCCGCGATCGCGACCAGGCCCGGCGCCACCCGCGCCACCGCGTGCTCGCGCGAAAGCTTCGACGTCTCTTCGCTCTCCCCCGCCAGCAACGGGCGAAGGCCCGCGTACACGCCTTCGATGTCGTCGTGCGTCAGCGGTGTCGCCAGGACGCTGTTGACGTGCTCGAGGAGGTAGTCGATGTCGTGCTTCGTCGCCGCCGGGTGCGCCAGGTCCAGGTTCCAGTCGGTGTCGGTGGTCCCGACGATCCAATGGTTGCCCCACGGGATCACGAACAGCACCGACTTCTCCGTGCGCAGGATCATCCCCGACTCCGAGACGATCCGGTCGCGCGGGACGACGATGTGCACGCCCTTGCTCGCCCGCACCCGGAACCGCCCGCGCCCACCGGACAGCCGCTGCAGCTCGTCGGTCCACACGCCGGTGCAGTTGATCACCGCGGCCGCCGAGATCTCCGTCTCGCGGCCGTCCTCGACGTCGCGCACGCGCACGCCCGACACCCGGTCCGCCTCGCGCAGGAACCCGACGACCTGCGTCGACGTCCGCACGACGGCGCCGTAGTGCGCGGCCGTCCGCGCCACCGTCATCGTGTGGCGGGCGTCGTCGGACTGCGCGTCGTAGTAGCGGATCCCGCCGATCAGCGCGGACCGCTTGAGCGCCGGCACCATCCGCAGCGCGCCCGCGCGGGTCAGGTGCTTCTGGCCGGGGACGCTGCGGGCGCCGCCCATCGTGTCGTACATCAGCAGGCCCGCGGCGGTGTACGGCCGCTCCCACACGCGGCGCGTCAGCGGGTACAGGAAGCTGACCGGCTTCACCAGGTGCGGCGCGATCGTCGTCAGCATCAGCTCGCGCTCGCGCAGCGCTTCCCGGACCAGGCCGAACTCGAGCTGCTCCAGGTACCGCAGGCCGCCGTGGAAGAGCTTGCTCGACCGGCTCGACGTCCCGGACGCGAGGTCGCGGGCCTCGACGAGCGCGACCCGCAGCCCGCGCGTCGCGGCGTCCAGCGCCGTACCCGCCCCGACCACGCCACCACCGATGACGACGAGGTCGAAGGTTTCGCCGCCGAGCCGCTGCCAGGTCTCTTCCCGCCGGAGCGGGCCCAGTCGAGCCGGGTTCGTCCCCGCTGCGTGCTGCGCACTGGCCACGTGACACTCCTCCTCGTGCTGGCGAGGCTTCCAGCATCGCACGACCTGGTGATCATCCGCCCGTCCACGGATGACACTTGTGGCGTAACCCTCCGCGATCTTGAAAAGATTCGGCTACCCGGTGCTTGGATCGGGCTTCTACGCCCGGGTAACGTCGCCCGGACGTGGGTCGGCAACGGTGCCGTGGCACGCCGTGATCGACCCTGCGCAGAGTGTCCAGTGTGGAGGTGCAGCGGTGAGTGCTGGGGCAATAATCGTCTGGGAACTACTGGGAACGGCAGCGCTGATCCTGCTCGGCAACGGCGTGGTGGCCAACCACGTGCTACGGAAGAACAACGGTCACAACGCAGGCTTCCTGTTCATCAACTTCGGCTGGGCGTTCGCGGTCTTCACCGGCGCCAGCATCGCCGCACCGAGCGGCGCCCACCTCAACCCGGCGGTGACCCTCGGGCTCGCCATCGCCGACAAGACCCCGTGGGCCGACGTCCCCTTCTACTTCATCGGCCAGATGGCCGGGGCCATCATCGGCGCCGTGCTCTGCTGGGCCAGCTACAAGCTGCAGTTCGACGACCACCCCGAGCCCGAGAACACGCTCGGCATCTTCTCCACCGCACCGCAGATCCCGAACACCGCGTGGAACCTCGTCACCGAGATCATCGGTACCTTCGTGCTGGTCGCCTGGATCCTGCTCAGCCCGAACTACGCCATGGGCGACGGCGGCACCCCGAACTTCGGCAACTCCGCGCTGGGCTATGCGGGTGTCTCGTTCGTGGTGCTCGTGATCGGCACCTCGCTCGGTGGGCCGACGGGCTACGCCATCAACCCGGCCCGCGACCTCGGCCCGCGGATCGCGTACGCGTTCCTCCTGCCGATCAAGAACAAGGCGAACGCCAATTGGGGTTATTCGTGGATCCCCGTCGTCGGCCCGCTCGTCGGCGGCGCCCTCGCCGCGCTGGTCTACCTCCTCGTCCACAACCTGACCTGATCGCCCGACCGACCGAATTCCTGGAGCACACATGACTTCGTACGTAGCCGCGATCGACCAGGGCACCACGTCGACCCGGTGCATGATCTTCAACCACGAAGGGCGCGTGGTCTCGGTCGACCAGCGCGAGCACGAGCAGATCTTCCCGAAGGCCGGCTGGGTCGAGCACAACGCCGAAGAGATCTGGGAGAACACCCGCCGGGTCGCCGCGGGGGCGCTGGCCAAGGCCGACCTCACCGCGGCCGACATCGCCGCCGTCGGCATCACCAACCAGCGCGAAACCGCGCTCGTCTGGGACAAGACGACCGGCAAGCCGGTGTACAACGCGATCGTCTGGCAGGACACCCGAACCGACAAGATCGTCACCGACCTCGGGAACCTCGGCGGCGGCCAGGAGCGCTACCGCGACAAGGTCGGCCTCCCGCTCGCGACCTACTTCTCCGGCCCCAAGGTCAAGTGGATCCTGGACAACGTCGAGGGCGCGCGCGAGAAGGCCGAAGCCGGTGACCTGATCTTCGGCAACATGGACACCTGGGTGCTCTGGAACATGACCGGCGGGGCCGACGGCGGCGTGCACGTCACCGACCCGACCAACGCCTCCCGCACCATGCTGATGGACCTCGACACGCTGCAGTGGGACCCCGAGATCGCCGCCGAAATGACGATCCCGCTGTCCATGCTGCCGGAGATCCGCTCCTCGTCCGAGGAGTACGGCAAGGTCCGCGAGAAGGGCGCGCTGGCCGGCGTGCCGATCGCGGGCATCCTGGGCGACCAGCAGGCCGCGACGTTCGGCCAGGCCTGCCTTTCGCCCGGCGAGGCCAAGAACACCTACGGCACCGGCAACTTCATGCTGCTGAACACCGGCACCGAAAAGGTCATGTCGCAGAACGGGCTGCTCACCACGGTCTGCTACAAGATCGGCTCGAACGACACGATCTACGCTCTGGAAGGCTCCATCGCCGTCACCGGTTCGCTGGTGCAGTGGCTGCGCGACAACCTCGGCATGATCACGACCGCCGCCGAGATCGAGGACTACGCGCGCACCGTCGAGGACAACGGCGGCGCGTACTTCGTCCCGGCGTTCTCGGGTCTGTTCGCTCCTTACTGGCGATCCGACGCTCGCGGCGCGATCGTCGGGCTCACCCGGTTCGTCAACAAGGGCCACCTCGCCCGCGCGGTGCTGGAGGCGACCGCCTTCCAGACGCGCGAGGTGCTCGACGCGATGAACGCCGACTCCGGAGTCCCGCTGAAGGCGCTCAAGGTCGACGGCGGGATGGTCGTCAACGAGCTGCTCATGCAGTTCCAGGCCGACATCCTGGGCGTGCCGGTGGTCCGCCCGGTGGTCAACGAGACCACCGCGCTGGGTGCCGCGTACGCCGCCGGCCTCGCCGTCGGGTTCTGGAAGTCCGAGGACGACATCCGCACCAACTGGGCCCAGGACAAGCAGTGGGATCCGTCGATGGACGACTCCCGCCGCGAGCGCGAGTACCGCAACTGGAAGAAGGCCGTCACCAAGACCTTCGACTGGGTCTCCGAAGAGGACTGACCGGCGAGGGCCGGGGGCGCGGCCAAGTGCGCTCCCGGCTCACCCGCCGGGTCAGTCCTCCCAGCCCTCCGGCTTGCCGGACTGCTCGTTGGGCGCGACGATCAGGAACGGCACTCCCTGGTCGTCCGCGACCCGCACCTGCCGGCCGTACGGCGAGTCGAACGCCTGGCCCAGCGCCTGGCCGCCGAGCTCGGCCACCTTGGCCGCGCTCGCGTCGGCGTCCGCCACCGAGAAGTACACCGACCAGTTCGACGGCACCTCCGCCGGCACCGACCCGGGCAGCGTGCCCAGCCCGCCGACCGGGCGGCCGTCGAGCAGCAGCACCGCGTACGTGAAGTCGTCGTTCGACAGGTCCTGGAAGCCGTAGCCGAAGACCTGCTCGTAGAACGCCTTCGCCGCCGGGAAGTCGTGGCTCATGCACTCGTTCCAGGCCAGCGTGCCCGGCGCCGCCGTGACCTGCGTGCCGATGTGGTTGCCGGCCTCCCAGAGGCCGAAGACCGCGCCCGCCGGATCGGCCGCGACGGCCATCCGGCCTTCCTTCATCACCTCCATCGCCGGCATGACGATGCGCCCGCCGGCCTCGGTGATCGCCGCCGCCGTCTTGTCCACATCGGACACCGAGAGGTACGTCGTCCACACCGCGGGCATTTCCTGCCCCGGTGGGGTCTGGCCGATCCCGGCGACCGGGCGGCCCCGCAGCATCGCCATGCCGTAGAAGCCGGTCTCCTCACCGCCCGTCTGCACGTCCCAACCGAACAGGCCGCTGTAGAAGGCCACCGCCTTCGCCTGGTCGGGCACCATCAGGTCCACCCAGCTGGGCGTACCGTCGGGCCACCGCTCGTCCCGGAACAACATTCCGACTCCCAACCCCTCGTCCGCGTCGCCTCGGGTGACGACCGACACAGTCTCGCACCGGGCACCGACAAAACCAGGGCCGAAGGACTCCCACCACGGAGCCGGGCCGGCCGGCGACGGTCGGTGAACGACGTCAGCCCTGGACCAGGCGGGCGTAGACGACGATGTTGTCGACGTAGTTGTGCGCGCTCCGGTCGAAGACGCCGCCGCACGTGATCAGCCGCAGCTCGGGGCCGGGCGTGTCGTCGTAGACGCCTTCGCCCTCGAAGTCCTTCTTGGGCACCTGGTGCACCTTCGTCACCTCGAACGACGCCGTGGAGCCGTCCTTGCGGGCGATCGAGACGCGGTCGCCGGCGGCCAGCTCCTTGAGGCGGAAGAAGATGCCCTTCTGGTGGTTGCCGTCGACGTGCCCGAGGACGACGGCCGGGCCGATCTCGCCCGGCGTCGGCGCGTAGGTGTACCAGCCCGCCTGCAGCGGCGTGGTCACCGGCGGCACCTGGACGGTGTTGTCCGGGTTGAGCCCCAGCGGGACCAGCGACGAGTGCGCGCCGATCTTCGGGATGTCGATCGAAACCGGCTCGGACTTCGGCAACGCCGCGACGGCGTTGTGGTCTTCGGACCGGGGTTCCGGGTTCACCGCGACCGGCTGGGCCGGCGGCGGCTGCGCGGTCGACGGCTCGGGCC
>Ga0070668_100000753_pt1 | contig 22209 bp, 17 predicted proteins | sample KBSS43metaG_FD_64661 | JGI IMG/M metagenome (GOLD analysis project Ga0070668, IMG submission 64661) | Switchgrass rhizosphere microbial communities from Kellogg Biological Station, Michigan, USA - KBS S4-3 metaG | ecosystem: Host-associated > Plants > Roots > Rhizosphere > Soil ...
CTCACCCTCGAGGACGGGCGAGTACTTCCCGCATCGGCGGCCGGTCGGCGACCCGGACGGTCGTGACGTCCGGCAGCCACTCCTCGTCGACCTGCACGAACTGCGTGAACGGCGCGTCCGCGGCCGGGACCCCGCAGCGCGCGAGCGCCGTGCCGAGGATCTGCCGGGACATCGCGCCGAGCTGCGGCAGCGACCGGTTCCGGTGCTTGCGGACGCCGAGGTTGACCTGCGCGAGCCCGTCGAGGCCGTACCGCGCCTCGGCGTCGAGCAGCAGCCCGATCTCGACGCCGTACCCGGCGGCGAACGGCACCGACTCGAGGAACTCGCGGGTGCCCGCGTACTCGCCGCCGAGTGGCTGGATCAACCCGCCGAGCGACGGGCGCAGCGCCGAGAGCACCGGCCGCGCGAGCAGCTCGGTGACGCGCCCGCCGCCGCTGCTCTCCAGCCGCAGCGGGCGGCGGTAGAAACCCTTGACCAGGTGGACGCCGGTTCGGGAGACCAGCGGGCCGAGCAGCGACGGCACGAACGCCGGGTCCGGGTCGACGAGGTCGGAGTCGAGGAACACGACGAGGTCGCCGCTGGTCGCCGCCAGCGAGCGCCACAGCACCTCGCCCTTGCCGGGCACCGGCGGCAGGTCCGGCAGGACGTCCTCGCGGCGGACCACCCGCGCGCCGGCGGCCTCGGCGGTTCGCGCGGTGGCATCCGTGGAACCCGAATCCATGACGACGAGCTCGTCGACGACCCCGCCGACCAGCGGCCGCACCGAGGCGACGACGTCGCCCACGGTCCGCTCTTCGTCCAGTGCCGGTAGCACGACCGAAACCGTCCGGTCACCCTTCGCGGTCAGGATGTCGTCGGGCGTCCAACCGGGCTCCTGCCACGTACGCCGCTCGAACCAACTCACGAGTAGCGATCGTGCCATGCTGGTGGCACCGCATCCGAGGAGGAGGACCACTTGATCGCGCTGCTTGTCCGGTTCGTGCTGGGACCGCTGGCCAGGGCGGTGTACCGGCCCGAAGTGCACGGCGTGGAAAACGTGCCCCTGACGGGCCCGGTGCTCCTGGCGGCCAACCACCGGGCGGCCCTCGACACCGGCGTGATCACGTTCGCGACCCCGCGGCAGGTCAAGTTCCTGGGCAAGGCGGAGTACTTCGTCGGCAAGGGCGTCAAGGGCAAGCTCCTGGCCGGGTTCCTCGGCGGCCTCGGTTACGTCCCGGTCGAGCGCGGCAACGCCCAGGCGGGCCTCGCGGCCCTCGAGGCGGCCCGCAAGGTGCTGGACGCGGGCGGCGTCTTCGCGATCTACCCCGAGGGCACCCGCTCCCTGGACGGCCGCCTGCACCGCGGCCACACGGGCGTCGCGGCGCTGGCGCTGGCGACCGGCGCGAAGGTGGTGCCGGTCGCGCTGACCGGCACCGAGAACCTCCAGCCGAAGGGCGCGAAGATCCCCCGTCCGGCCAAGATCGGCATCACGTTCGGCAAGCCGCTGGACTTCTCACGCTACGAAGGCCAGGACTACTCGCCGGCGATCCGCCGGTCGGTCACCGACGAGGTGATGTACCAGATCCTGGAGCTCTCGGGCCAGGAGTACGTCGACACCTACCACAAGCGGCCCAGCGAGGGCGTCGCCTGAGGCGCGCGGGTCAGCCGATCACCTGCACGACGACCTGCTCGTGGTCGATCGTGTAGGCCCGGTACTCGAACCGCAGCCCGGTCTTCTCGACGTGCTCGAGCCACGCCCGGTGCTCGTGCTCCTGCCAGCCGGGGTAGTTGAAGTACTCGTCGAACACCACGATCGACCCCGGCCGCAACCGCGGGCCGACGAGGTCGAGGACGGTCTTCGTCGACGAGTAGAGGTCGCAGTCCACGTGCAGGAGGTCCACCGGCCCGGGGTGCGCGTCGAGGAAGCCGGGGAGCACGTCGTCGAACCAGCCGACGACCAGCTCGGCACCCGGCACGTCGGGCAGGCCTTCCATGTCGAACGTCCCGGCGGGATAGCCCGAGCGCCAGGTCTCCGGCAGCCCCTCGAACGAGTCGAAGCCATAGACCGACTCGCCGCCGCGGGCGGCCGCGATGATCTTCAGCGTGGTTCCCGAGTACACCCCGAACTCGAGCGCCAGACCGCCCGCGGGGGCGAGCGTCAGCGCGTGTTCCAGCGTGCTGTGCGGCGAGGGGAACGCACGGGCGGCCGTCATGTGGTCGCGGACGAACGCGGCACTGCGCTGCGCGGCCTCGGCTTCACCGGCGAACATCAGGTCGCGCCGCGCGCGGTGCTCGACGTGCCCGATGTGCTCGATCACCCGCCCGATCACCCGGTCGGCCTGGCCGCCGGTCTCGGCGGGCAGCTGCTGCCGCAGGTCGGCGACCTCGCGGCTCAGTTCGTCCAGCTTGGCGGACTGCTCGGCGAAGTGCCGGCCGACCGCTTCCTCGACAGCCCGCGAGAACTTGTCACGCAGAGATCGACGAAGCCGATCGGCGCGCAGGCTCCGGCGAATGGCATCGCGCATGGAAATGTCCCTTCCGTAGCTCGGACCTCATCGACGAGGGAAGCGACGCCAGGTCACTTCAGTTCGACCACCGAGAAGACCACACGGCCGGATGCGCTCATCGAGAGGGTCCCCGCTGCCAGTGGCTGCCCGGCCAGCGCGACCGACGGTTCCTGCGGTGCCGAAACCATCAGCGGGGCGTCCTGGTGCGTCCAGGGCAGCCTGAACGACTCGCCGTCGAGACCGATCATCAGGTCGTCGGGCTTGAAGAGGAACGCCCACGCGCGCTCGGTGAACGACTGCTCGGGGTACACCCTGGCGACGACCACGCCGTGGTCCGCCTTGGGCACCGGAACGGACTGACCCGCGGCCACCTGGGTGCTGGACAGTTCCCGCTCGGCGCCGCAGCGGTTCGGGCCGCGCTCGAGCAACTGCCAGTGGTCGGTCGAGTCCACCAGCCGGTACCGGCAGGTCTCGGCGAGTTCGGTCCGCGGCGGGTCCCAGAGCGCGAACCGGCTGTCGAGCGTGAGCCTGCTGGTGTTCTCCCGGACGATGAACCGGGGGCCGTTGACGTCGTCGGCGATCCAGGACTCGTTCATCTTGTCGAGCAGCTCGGTGTAGGCGCCGTAGTTCAGCAGCGTCGGCAGGATCGCCGGGGTCAGCCCGTAGGTCCAGGCGATGGCCTGGTCGAACGGCTCGGTCCGGACCGGCTCCCGGCCGATCCGGGTCAGGAACCGCTGCGGGATGTCGGTGCGCTTGCGCAGCGCCGCCCGCGCCTCCTCCTGGACGGTGTCCCGGTGGGAGCCGGACGCGACGATCGTGGCGCCCTCGGCGAAGGTGCGCAGAGAACGGGCGGGGTCGATCACCCACAAGCCCCCGCCGAAGCTGGCCGCTTGCGCCAGCAACGACACGGCGGCGACCACCGCCAGCACCGCGCTGCGCCGCAGGACGGCGACCAGCACGGCGAGGGCGAACAGCATGGCGAGGTACTGCGCGGAGTGCGAGTCGTGCCGCACGAACCCCTGCTTGAACATCAGCCACATGCCGGCGAGCAGGCCCAGCCACAGCGGCCAGCGCCAACCGTCGATCTCGAGCCTGGCCACGCAGACGGCGAGCACGATCGTCACCGCGGCGGCGACCAGGTACTCCCACGCGTTGTTCGTCATCTCGTAGCCCATGGACTGCGCGTGCCCGCTGCCGACCGAGATCGCGCGGACGACGTACTGCACCACCTGCGTGGGCGGCTGGCCCACGGCGATCCAGAACCCGACCAAGCCGACGAGACCGGACACGGCGTACTCGGCGAACTCCCGCAGCCGCCTGCCCGGCCGGACGAGCACCGCGCCCAGCACGATCGGGCCGCACATCAGCCCGACCGAAAACTTGGTCAGCAGCATGGCCGCGACCACCAGGCCCATCACGACCGGGAAGGCACGTTCCGCCCACTTCGGCAGCAGACCCATCGCGTGGCAGACCGCCAGCACCGCGACGAACCCGGGGGTGGCGGTGATGACGCTGGTCAGGGGCACGATGCTGAAGCTCAGCGCGATCGCGCCGCAGGCCACCCACGCCCACCGGGTGCCGATCCGGCCCTGGAAGGCCTGGAAGCAGGCGGCGAGGCAGCCGGTGACGAACACGAACCAGCAGAGGAAGCCGACGGCCACCTCGGCCCGGACGGTGGTGGACGGGATCGCCAGGAAGTACAGCGGCCCGTAGGTCGTCGCGATCCGGTCGCCGAAACTCAGGCCGAGGTACCGCGCCATCGCGATGGCGAGCCCGTAGTCGTTGTCGCCCTTGGGTTCGATGGGCGAGAACGCCGGCACCTCCCAGGTGAGGATCGTGATCAGCCCGCTGATCAGGAGCGTCGCCCGGGACGGGGCATCGGCCCTGAGCCGCCAGGCGCGGAACCGGTCACCGAGCCTCCGCGAGCCGGTTCTCCCGGTGGGTGCCTCGTCGGCCGGATCGCTGTCCTGGCCGATCGTCGGCGCCGGGTCCTTGACCAGGTCCTTCATCGCGCTTCTCCTGAACGCCAGCACGCCCCGCGACGGTGGTCGCGGGGCGGTTCGAGCTGTTTCAGAGCACCGAGCGCGGGAATCGCGGCTTCGGGTCGAACTTCACGCCACGCAGGAGGCTCTTCACGACGCGCAGCCGCAGCGAGCGGGCCACGTGACCCTGCGCCATGCCCCGGAGCACGCGGATGGCGAAGCCGAGGGCCGCGAACGGGCTCTCGTGGTGCAGCCGGTACGAAAGCTCGTTGCGGGCGCCGTACTCGTACTTCCAGACGTTCTGGTGGTTCACCTGGCCGAAGTTGACCCCCTGGTTCACCGGGAGGTCGTGCACCACGACGCTGGTCAGCACCTGGAGCCCGGGCGCGGCCTTGGAGACGCGCAGCGTGTACTCCATGTCGTCGAACCAGATGAAGTAGTCGGTCAGCGGCAGCCCGAACCGGGTCACCGCCCAGCGCGGGACCAGCACGGACACGAAAGAGCAGTGGTTGACGAGCACCGCCTGCTGCCCGAGCGAGAGCAGCCGCCCCCAGTCCCAGGTCGTGCCGGGGTTGTTCATCTCGCAGATGCCGCCGTCGGTCCACTTCACCACCGAGCAGGCGAAGGGCATCTGGTGGCCGAGGGTCTGTTCGGCCTTGTCGAGCCCGTTGACCAGCTCCTCGAGCGCGTCCGGACGCGGGTAGCAGTCGTCGTCCATGATCCAGAGGAAGTCGGCGCCCAGCTCGTACCCCTTGGCCATGCCCGCCGAGAAGCCGCCGGCGCCGCCGGTGTTCTCGGCCAGGCGCAGCACGCTCACCCGCTGGTCGGTCTCGTACGACGCGAGCAGCTCACCGGTGCCGTCGGTCGACGCGTTGTCGACGACGACGACCCACTCGGGGGCGTGGCTCTGGGCGAGGATGTGGTCGAGCACCTTGCCGAGCTTGTCCTTGCGGTTATAGGTGACGACGACCGCGGCGACCTTGTTCACTACTTCCATCCCTGGTACAGCTCTCGGGCCCAGGCCTTGGCCCGTGGCAGTTTCGCGAAGGCTTCGCTCTTGGCAGACTGCTCTTCGAACCAGTGCTTCCGCTGCTCCGGCGAAGACATCATGGTCCGGATCTTCTCGGCCGCCTGCCGGACGAAGGGGTAGGGGTGCCTCGGGCACAGCAGATCGTCGGCGACGACCGAAGCCTGCGAGCCCACGTCGGCGGAGACGACCGGGACCCCGGCCGCGGTGGCCTCGAACGTGGTCAGGGTCAGGCCCTCGTTCTCCGAGGTGACGACCAGGACGTCGGACTCGGCCAGTGTCTCCTTGACCGGGTGGCCCGGTCCGCGGACCTCGAGCACGTCGGTCAGCCCCAGCCTGCCGCGCAGGCTGTGCACCTCGTCCTCCAGCTCGCCCTCGCCCTGCACGATGAACCGCACCGGAACCGGCGAGGACGCCTTGAGCTCGGCCGCGAGCTTGAGGAAGACCTGGGGGCGCTTCTGCTGGTGGAAGCGCCCGATGTAAGTCACCGTGAACGGCGTGGACTTCGCCTCGGCCTCGACGGTGTCGGGGGTGATCCCGGCGGTGGTCGCGCCCGCGAGCGTGGCGAGCACGACCTTGCTCGCCGCGATGCCCTGCCGGTGGACGAGGTAGTCGCGCAGCTGCGGGGAGATCACGTGGTGCGTGTCGATCATCGCCGACACCCGCACGCCGTGGTCGACGAAGCCGCCGGTCCGCCACTCCAGGACGTGCTGCGAGTCGACCACCGGGACGTCCGGCCAGACCGACTTGACCCAGGGCAGCCGGTCGTAGAGCCAGGTGTTGTGGTGCACGTGGATGCCGCGGATGTCGAAGGCCGAGAACAGCCCGCCGAACAGCGCGGAGTCGTTGCCCAGCCGGATCGGGTGGGTGATCGGGATGACGACGGCGCCGTCGAACTCGGGCCTGGTGATCCAGGGGTGGTTCGACGCCCGGTCGGTGACGACGATCGGGACGAAGCCGAGCTCCTTGGCCATCTGGACGCAGTCCAGTGCCCAGCGCTCCGCGCCACCGAGCTCGAGCCAGTGCAGGCCGAACAGGATGGCGGGCTGGGTGGTGGCGGCCTGGCGGTGGTAGTTCGTGTTGCCGGCCACCGGCACCCGCCGCGGCAGCTGCTCGGTGCGCATGCGCCGCTCGACGACGTCGGTCCGCAGCTGACGCAGGTGGTCGTACTGGAACGGCAGGCGCGACCGGACCAGCTTCTTGGCCTTGCCGATCGGGCCGCCGAGCTGGCGGTAGCTGTTCTGCACCTCTGGCTTGCCGCCGACGTCGATGACGAGGTCCTGCGTCCCGCCCGACGCCGGCGCCCCGGCGTCGGGAGCGACCAGGCTGCGCACGATCACGGACCCGACCGACTCGCGGTCCTCGGTCCAGCCGATGTGCAGGCAGCGCTCGTCGGTCAGCGAGGGGTGGCCCCCGTGCAACGCCCGGACGACGGTCAGGCGAAGTGTCGCGCCGCGTCGCACCAGGGCGTGGTAGTTGGCCGCGCCGATGACGAGGCGGCGTTCGCGTTCGTCGAGGGCACCGTCCCCGACGAGACCGACGCCACGGTCTTCGACCACCTCGAACGTCTCACTCAGTAAGTCAGTTGCCACGCCCGCCCCATCAGCCTTTTCCCTTATCGGGAAACTTCGACCCGACGACAAATACTTGCGCATCCTCACAAAACCGAGCAGAAACGTCTGGCCGGCCTCAGGCGGACGCCGAACTGCCCCCTTGCAGTGGCCCGCGGGGTCACTATAGAGCGGACAAAACAGCCGACTGCACGGTGGTCCCCGTGTACCCGGCGTAACCACCGATCCCATGACAGAAACCGGTCTGCTGCTACTGAAAGCGATATCTGATCACCCTCCGCAGCAAACCCGAGGCGGAGCAAGGGATTCCGCGGCGAGCCCGGCGGTCACCTTGGTCGAGACCACGGCGACCGCGCCGATCAGATGCCCGGCGGCTCCTTGGCCCACTTCGGCGGGGCCGGCGGCTCGTACGTCTCGAACCGGTCCAGCAGCACCGCCGGGTCGGCGTCGATGAGGAGCAGGTCGCGGTATTCCGGCTTGACGAACCCTTCGGTCACCATGTGGTCGGCGAAGGCCGTCAACGGCCGGTAGTACCCGTCGACGTCGACCAGGCCGATCGGCTTGCCGTGCAGGCCGAGCTGGGCCCACGTCCAGACCTCGAACAGCTCCTCCAGCGTGCCCGCGCCGCCCGGGAGGGCGAGGAAGCCGTCCGACAGGGCCGCCATCTTGGCCTTGCGCTCGTGCATGTCGGCGACCACGTGCAGTTCGGTGAGCCCCGCGTGGGAGATCTCGACCGAGGACAGCGCCTCCGGGATCACGCCGATCACCTCACCGCCCGCGGACAGGGCCGCGTCGGCGACCACGCCCATCGTGCCGACGCTCGCGCCGCCGTAGACCAGGCCGATGCCGCGCTGGGCCAGCAGCTTGCCGAGCGCCGCCGCCTGTTCCGCGTAGCGCGGCGAGAACCCCATCGACGAGCCGCAGAACACGCAGATCCGGGTCATCAGTGCGTGTCCTCCCAGGCCTGGTAGGACTCCTGGACCACGCGGACGGCGTCGTCGATGTCGTCGGTGACGTGCAGCAGATCCAGGTCGTGCGGGCTGATCTTGCCCTCGGCCTGCACGGTCTTGGCGATCCAGTCGTAGAGCCCGCCCCAGTAGTCGCTGCCGAAGAGCACCACCGGGAACTTCGTGACCTTCTTGGTCTGCACCAGGGTCAGCGCCTCGAACAGCTCGTCGAGCGTGCCGAAGCCGCCGGGCAGGCAGATGAAGGCCTGCGAGTACTTGATGAACATGGTCTTGCGGGCGAAGAAGTAGCGGAAGTTGACGCCGAGGTCGACCCACGGGTTCAGGCCCTGCTCGAACGGCAGCTCGATGCCGAGCCCGACGGAGAACCCGCCGGCCTCGGCCGCGCCGCGGTTGACCGCCTCCATCGCGCCGGGGCCGCCGCCGGTCATCACGGCGAAACCGGCGTTGGCCAGCGCGGCGCCGATCTTGCGGCCGAGCTCGTACTCCGGGTTGTCGCGTTTGGTGCGCGCGGAGCCGAACACGGTGACCGCGCGCGGGACCTCGGCGAGGGCGCCGAAGCCCTCGACGAACTCGGCCTGGATCCGCAGCACCCGCCACGGGTCGGTGTGCACCCAGTCGCTCGGGCCGCGCGAGTCCAGCAGCCGCTGGTCGGTGGTGCTGCCCTGGTCGCGGCGGTCGCGACGCAGCACGACCGGGCCCTTGTGGCGCTCTACCGGGCGTTCGGGGTACTGGCCGTCCGGCCATTCAGACTGTTCGCTCACCTCGCCATGCTACGGCCTGTCCGCCAATGAAAATGCCAAGAGTGCCGACGATGGCGGGCGTGTTACCGGGCCATGAAAACCCGGGTACCGATCGATTCATCCGGACGGGTGCACGCGCCCGGCCGGTCCACAGTAGACAGGTCGCGGCCGGACACCGCCGAACCGGCAACGATGACCTACCGTGGGGAGATGACCGGCGAACCGCTCGGCACGCGGATCCGGCGGCTGCGCACCGAGCGCGGCTGGACCCAGCGCGAACTGGCCGAACCGGGCTACGACCGCGGATTCCTGGCGAAGGTCGAGACCGGCAGCCGTCCGCCGTCGGAGGAAATGCTGGCGTACCTGGCGGGGCGGCTCGGTCTCACCGTCGACGAGCTGCGGTTCGGCCGCCCGCCCGGGATCGCCGTCCGGCTGCGCGCCGCGCTGGACGAGGGCTACCGCGATCTGGAACAAGGGCGGGTGTCCGACGCCGAGGCGCGGTTCGCCGACGCCGGGACGCAGGCCGCCCGCTACCGCCTCGAAGACGTCGAGTGCTACGCGCGGTTCTGCCAGGCCGAGGTGAAGTGGCAGCTGTTCGACGTCGAGGGGGCGCAGCGGGCGCTGGAGCACGCCGAGGAACTGGCCGGCGCGGCGCCGCCGTGGCTGCGGGCGATGATCGTGCACCGCTGGTCCGGCTGCCGGTACCTGAGCGGTGACGCGGGCGCGGCGATCGCGCGGGTCGAGGCGGCGCTCGACGCGCGGCCCGCCGACCCCGATGCCGAGTTGTGCCTGCTCAGCGCGTTGCTCCACCCGCTGGTGGAGATGGGCGGGCTGCACCGGGCGCGGCGGGCGGCCGAGGACGGCCGGCGGCTGGCCCGGTCGGCCCGGCGGCCCGACTTCGTGGCGCGGTTCCACCGGCAGGCGGCGCAGGTGTGGCAGGCGATCGGCCGTACGGACCGGGCGGAGCAGGACCTGACCGAGGCGGGCCGGCTGTTCACGTCCGTGGGCTTCGACCGCGACGCGGCCCGGTGCCACTGGGCCCGCGGGTACCTGCTGCGACGCCTGGGCCGGCTGGCCGAAGCGCGGGAGGAGCTGACGTCGGCGCGGGACCGGCTGGCCGCGATCGGCTCGAAGGAAGGCGTCGCCGGGGCGACGGTCGAGCTGGCCGAGGTCCGGCTGCGGCAGGGGGCGCCCGCGGAGGCGGCTTCGCTGGCCGAGGAGGTCCGGCCCCTGCTGGCACGGGACGTCGAGTCGCTCGGCGAGGTGACGGGCCTGCTGGGCCGGATCGCCCGCGTCCAGGGCGACCTGGAGTCCGCGACGAAGCTCCTGCGCGAGGCGGCGGACATCCAGACCCGGGCGGCACTCCACGGGGCGGCGGTCTCGACGGCCCTGCGCCTCGGCGACGTGCTCCGCGAGCGCGGTCTGCTCGCGGAGGCGATCGAGGCCTACCGGCGCGGCCTCGACTCGGCGTCGACCACCGCCCCGTAACGGAAGAAAACGGTGGTACGGCGGCCACACCTCGATGATCTTGGCGGGGCGTACCAGCAGCCCCTGTGAGTGCGCTATGCGCGATCTGTGGATATCCTGCGCGGCATACCGGGTCATCACCCGATGACGTGGGAGCCCGTCACGCAGGGGGATCTCATTCCAACCGTCGAAGAGAACCACAACCGCTGGACGAACTACGAATGGTCCGACAAGGGCGATGAATGGTCGGTCGGCTACGGTGGCACCGAGAGCATGTGGTCTTGGGCCATTCAGCCGAGGATCAGTTCCTTCCTGCCGTCGGCGCACACCCTGGAGATCGCGCCCGGGTTCGGCCGCGCGACGCAGTTCATCCTGCCCGCCAGCGACAAGTTGACCTTGGTCGACCTCGCCGAGCCGTGCATCGAAGCCTGCAAAAAGCGCTTCGAGGGGCACGACAACATCGAATACCACGTGAACGACGGACGTTCACTCGACATGGTCGCCGACGGCACGATCGACTTCGTGTTCAGCTGGGATTCCCTGATCCACGTCGAGGACGACGTGATCGAAGCCTACCTGGCGCAGCTCGGCCGCAAGCTGCGGCCCGGCGGCACCGGTGTTTTCCACCATTCCAACATGGACTCCTATCGTGACCGGAAAACCGGCGAGCTCACCATCGGGAACGAGCATTGGCGCGCGACGAGCATGTCGGCCGCCAAGTTCCAGCAGTTCTCGTCGGCGGCCGGCCTGCGGTGCGTCGCCCAGGAGCTGATCCCGTGGGGTGGCACCGACTTCACCGACTGCATCTCGGTCTTCCGGCGTGACGCCGGGCGATCCCCGCGCAAGCGCACCACCCAGGTCCGCAACAGCCGCTTCTTCGAGCAGGTGCAGCAGCGGCTCGCGGGTGAAATCCGCGAAGTGACGAGCCTTTACCGCAACGCTTCCTGACCGACGGCCGCCACCAGTTTCGCGCAGCTGGTGGCGGCCGGTGCCAGCGTTGTCCCCCGCGGACGCACGTTGTGGACGACGTGAAAATACGTGCGGAGAACGGCGGCGCCACGGCGGTATTCGACATGTTCGACGGCGACGAGAACGGTGACCAGCTCGCACGCGGAATGCCGGCCTTGGTGCGCCTCGCCTGCCGTCGCCGTACCGGCGATGCCGGCCGGCGTCGTCAGCAGGACGAGAATCGCGGCGAGCAATCGTTTCGTCCGCATCTCGCGTCCCTCCTGCCCGCACCTCGCGCCCGGCACAGCTCAGACCTTCTGACAGGCGTGCCGCAGCTCGACGGAGCGTGCCGGAGTTCACTGCAGTGGCACTGCAGTCTTACGGAACGTGGCCGGTCGGAGGTACTCTCGATCTCGGGAGGGGGCTTTCGCATGCCTGAGGTTCGATTCGGGGTGCTCGGACCGGTCACTGCCTGGCGCGGCGCGAACCTGGTCGGGGTGGGTTCCGACAAGTGTCATCAGGTCCTCGGAGTGCTGTTGCTGCACGCCAACCAGCGGGTGGAGCGGGACCAGATCATCGAGGGCGCCTGGGGCGGGAAGCCGCCGAGGAGCGCGGTCAACCTCGTCCAGAAGTACGTCGGTGACGTCCGCAGGTCGCTGGACCTCGACGACGGTTCGCTGCAGACGGTGGGCACCGGGTACCTGCTGCGCGTGGCGCCCGACCAGCTCGACAGCACCCAGTTCGCTTCGGGGCTCGCCCGGGCGCGGGAGACGAAGAACGAGGGCGACCTGCTCGCCGCGCGGCAGTGCCTCGCCGACGCGATGGCGCTGTGGCGAGGGCCCGCCTTCAGCGGCATCGACACCCCGGCGGCCGCCACCGAACGCGCCAGGCTGGACGAATACCGCTCCGGTGCGCGGGAAGACCTCGCCGAGCTCGACCTGCTCCGCGGCGAGCACGCGCTGGCGATCCCCGAGCTGTCCCGGCTCGCGACCGAGCACCCGTACCGCGAACGCGTGCGTGAGCTGCTGATGCTCGCGCTCTACCGCAGCGGCCGCCAGGGCGACGCGCTCGCCGTGTTCCACGACATCCGGCGCCTGCTGGCCGACGAACTCGGCGCCAATCCCGGGCACGGGCTGCAGCGCGTGCACGCCCAGATCCTGCGTGCGGACCCGGCGCTCGACCTGGTCACCGCGACCAGGGAACAGCGGCCGATCGCCCAGCTCCCCGCGGACATCCCCGACTTCACCGGCCGGGCCGCACCACTCGGCGAGCTGCTCGGCCTGCTGGCCGATCGCCGGGTGGTGGTCATCGCGGGCGCGCCGGGCACCGGGAAGTCCACGTTGGCGGTGCGCGCGCTCTACCACGCCCGTGACGCGTTTCCCGACGGACAGCTCTACCTCGACCTCGCCGGCACCTCCGCGGTGCCGCGCGACCCGTCGATGATGCTGGCCGAGTTGCTGCGCGCGCTGGGGGTGACGGACGCGGTCATGCCGGCCGGCCTGCACGAACGAGCCGCCCTGTACCGGTCCCGGCTGGCCGATCGCCGGATGGTGGTGCTGCTCGACGACGCGGCCGACGCGCGGCAGGTGCGGCCGCTGCTGCCCCCGTCGGGCGGCTGCGCGGTGGTGGTCACGAGCAGGCACCGGCTGGCGAACCTGGCCGGCGCCGAGCACGTCGAGCTGGACGTGCTGTCCGCCGAGGACGCCCGCGGCCTGCTCGCCCGCATCATCGGGCCGGAGCGGGTCGAGCGGGAACCGGAGTCGGCGGACGCGATCGTCCGGCTGTGCGGGCATCTCCCGCTGGCCATCCGGATCACCGGGGCGAAGCTCGCCGGCCGCCGCGCGTGGACGTTGCAGGTGTTGCGCGACCGGCTGGCGGACGAGTCCCAGCGCCTGCGCGAGCTGCGCGTCGGCGACCTCGACGTGCGGGCCAACTACGACCTCAGCCTGCGCCTGCTCCCCGCGGAGACCGTCCGGGCGTTCCGGCTGCTGGGCCTGCTGGGCGCGGAGACCCTGCCCGCGTGGGTGATCGGGCCGCTGCTCGGCGGGCCGGACCCGGACGACGTGCTGGACGTCCTGGTCGACGCCTATCTCGTGCGGCTCGTGGCCACCGACCGCGTCGGCCAGCCGAGGTACCGGCTGCACGATTTGCTGCGCACCTACGCGGCGAAAGGCGCGGAAGACTGCTACCCGATCGAAGAACGGCGAGCGGCCGTCGAACGGGTCCTGTCCGCCTGGCTCGCACTCGCGGAGCAGGCGAGGGATCTGTGCTACCCCAGTCTTTTCCGGCCGACGCCGGGACGTTCACCGCGGTGGGCCCCGGACTACACGGTGGTCGACCCCATCGCCTGGTTCGACGCCGAGCGCGGGACGTTGCTGCGCGCGATGCAGCTCGCGGCGGACTGGGGCCTGGACGAGCTGGCCTGGGAGCTGGCGATCGCCGCGGTGCCGTACTACGACCACCGAAGCCTGTACCAGGACTGGAACCGCAGCCACCAGATCGCGCTGGCGGCCACCAGGGCGGCGGGCAATGCCCACGGTGAAGCGGCTTTGCTGCAGGGACTCGGCCAGGTGCACATCTATCTCGACGAACTGGACGAAGCCCGCCACGACCTGAACCGTTGCCTGGAGCTGTACCGGACCATCGGCGATCGGCGAGGCGAGGGGCTCGCGCTGGCGAGCCTGGGCACCGTCCACCGCGTGCTCGGCGAGCTCGGCGCGGCCTTGGTGGTCGACAAGGAAGCGCTCGAACACGTGGTGGCCGCCGGGCACCGGCAGGCGGAAGCGCAGCTCCGGACCGCCATCGGCATCATCGGCTTCGAACGGGGCATCGACGACGCGGGTCCGTGGATCGAAGACGGGCTGAACATCGCCCGGCAGCTCGGTGACCGGCACCGGCAGGCGGTGATCCTCCGGACGCTCAGCCGGTACCACCTGGGGATGGGTGACACACCGGCCGCACTGCGTGATCTCACCGAAGCGTTGACGATCTTCACCGAGATCAGCGACGAGCGCTGTGCCGCCTACTCCGAGCAACGGCTGGGCGGGGTCTACGCCGAGCTCGGCGACGACGCACGGGCGGGTTCGGCTCTGCACCGCGCGGCGCACGTGTTCCGCCTCAACGGCGACCGCAGCAACGAGGCGGCCTGCTGGGAGCAACTCGGCAAGGTGGAGGGCGAACACGGCGACGCCGAGGCGGCGCGGCGTCACTTGGGCCTGGCGCTCGAATTGTGGCGAGCCATCGGTGTGCCCGAGCGTGCCGAGGCCACCCGGGTCGCACTGGACAAGGTCGCCGACGAGTAACTGAACCGAATTGGTTCAGACCGGTCTTCGGTCCACCGCCGGGCTTACCCTGGACGTCCACGGCGGAAGGGCACCCGGGTGAGCGAGAGCGTCGGCGAGCGCTTGCGTGCGCTGCGCACCGAACGCGGGCTCACGCAGCGGGCACTGGCCGGACCGCGGTACTCGGCGGCATACGTGTCGTCAGTCGAGACCGGTGCGCGGACGCCGTCCGGTGACGCGCTGCGGTTCTTCGCCCAGCAGCTGGGCATCGATCCCGGCGAACTGCTCGGCGGGAGCTCGCCGCGCGAACTGATCGAACTCGACCTCGAGCTGATCGAGACGGCGGAACGGTTCCTGGCCGGCGACGCCCGCCGCGCCACGCCGCGGATGCGGCGGATCCGGCGCCGCGCCGAGAGCCTGGACCGGCCGCGGCAGGCCGGGATCGCCCTGCTGTGGCTGGCCGGGTACTCGACCGGCGACGTCCGCACGAAGTACGTCGCCGAGGCCGAAACCGCGCTGTCGGGTGAGCCGCCGCCGGTGCGGGCGATGGTCGTTCCCCTCCGCGCGGCGGTGCTCGGCGACTGGGGCGAAGCGCAGTATTCCTTGCACCTGCTGGAAACCTGCCACGCGGAGCTGCTGCGCGACGGCTACCCGCAGCCGTCGATGCTGCTGACGCTGCGAGCCTGCCTGGCCGAGCGGCACCTGCGCCAGGGCGACCTGACGCGGGCCGCCGGATACGCCGACGCGGCGCTGCGGCTCACCCGCGGCGGCCCGGCGGTGCTGGCCGAGCTGACCCGCAGCCACGTCGAGGTGTGCCGCAGCCACCTGGCGGCGGACCGGTTCGCCGACGCGGCCGCGTCGGTCGCCGCGGCCTACGACCTGATGCAGGAACGGGCACTGCACCCGGCGATGGCGCACTGCTTCCTGGCCAGGGCCCGGACCCGCGGCCGGTCGGGTGACGTCGAGGGCGCGCTGGCCGACCTCGCGGCGGCCCGGGAGACGGCGTGGCCGGACGACGTCCCGGCGATCACCGTCGAGCTGGCCGCGGAGTACCTCGCGGCGGGCCGGCCGGAGACGGCGGGCGCGCTGCTCGACCAGGTCCGCCCGGCCGTCGTCGCGGGCACGGCGCTGGCCGCGGAGCTGCGGCTGCAGCGGGGTTCGCTGGCACGGGCCCGCGGCGACGTGCGCCGCGCGGTCCAAGACCTGCGCGCCGCCGTCGACCTCGCCGCCGGCCTCGGGGCGCGGGGAGTCCTGACGCGCGCGCTGCGGGCACTGAGCGAGCTCCTCGGCGAAACCGGCCGCCAGGCGGAAGCGGCGGACGTGCTCCGGAACGGGTTGCTCGCCCTCGGCGCCGAAGCCGACTGACTCCTGAGCGGTGCTGACGATTCCCGTTGATCGAGATCGTCCGGCGTTCGGATGGTGTCCGGGACAATCCCTACGAAAGTCGTTCCGGGACGGAATGCTCCGAGAATCCCCTGCTGTGACGGGGTTTGTACGAATTGGGCCGCGAGTCCGGAACGCCGCGTTGGTCCGTTCGGCGCATTGACGCCCCGATCCACTGATCCTTTACTCGGATGCGTCCGGACGCATACCTCCTGTTAGCACGCCGGACACGTCTCCCTCTTCCCCTTACCGGTTCACGATTCTGCCTTCATGGAAGGAAGACCTCGATGACCCATCGTGGGTTCGGAACGGGCTTGGCGGCTGTCGCCGGGCTCGCCATGACACTCGCACTGCCGGTGACCCCGGCGAGCGCGACCCCCGCCGCCGCTCAACCGGCAGCCCCCGACGCGGTCGCCGCCCGCGCGGCCGACCAGGCCGCCGCGAGCGGTCTCGACGCGCTGCGCCGCGGCCCCGCCGAAGCGTTCCAGCGCGTCGGGCTGACCGCCGGCGGCGGTGGCCTGTTCTACGGTTCCTACCAGCGGACCTACCAGGGCCTGCGGGTCGTGGGCGGAGACGCGGTCGTCGTCGCCGACGGCGCCGGACGCGTCCGCGGCACCAGCGCGGCCGAGACCGCGCCGATCAGCGTCGCCACGCAGGCGCTCGTCGACGCCGCGAAGGCCGCCGCCACCGCGCGCGCTCAACTGCCCACTGTGGACAGTGTGAGCACGCCGGAGAAGGTGGTGCTGGCCGGGGCGAGCCCGAAGCTCGCCTACGAGGTGGTCGTCGCCGGGCGCACCGCCACGGCGCCGAGCAACCTGCACGTGTTCGTCGACGCGGCGACCGGCGCGGTGCTCGACAAGCGGGACGACGTCAGGACGTTCGACTCGGGTGCGAAGCGCCAGGCCCAGCCCGGCACGGTGAACCTCGCGGGCACCGGCAACAGCTACTACGTCGGCAACGTCGCCATCGACACGACGCAGTCCGGCACCACGTACACGATGCGCGACCCGGGCCGCGCCGGCATCAGCTGCGGCCGCGAAGGCGGCTCCGTCTACAGCGGCACCGACGACGCCTGGGGCAACGGCACCGGCACGGACCTCGAAACCGCCTGCGTCGACACGCTGTACAGCGTCCAGACCGAGTGGAAGATGCTGAGCGAGTGGCTCGGCCGCAACGGCATCAACGGCAGCGGCACCGGCTATCCCGCGAGCGTCGGCCTCAGCGACGTCAACGCCTACTGGAACGGCTCGTCGACCCACTTCGGCCACTCGCAGGACAACCAGCGCCAGGCCACTTCGATGGACGTCGTCGGCCACGAGTTCGGGCACGGCGTCTTCCAGTTCACCCCGGGCGGTGCCGGTTCCGGCAACGAGAACGGCGGCATGAACGAGTCGACCGGCGACATCTTCGGCGCGCTCACCGAGGCGTACGCGAACAACGCCAAGGACACACCGGACTACGAGGTCGGCGAGAGCGTCAACCTGGTCGGCCAGGGCCCGATCCGCTACATGTACCAGCCGTCGAAGGTCGGCGACCCGAACTGCTACACGTCGTCGATCCCGAGCACCGAGGTGCACGCCGCGGCCGGCCCGCAGAACCACTGGTTCTACCTGCTCGCCGAGGGTTCGAACCCGGGTGGCGGCAAGCCGGCCAGCCCGACCTGCAACAACTCCAGCGTCACCGGTGTCGGCATCCAGAAGGCCGGCAAGATCTTCTACAACGGCCTGCTGAAGAAGACCTCGTCGTGGAACCACAAGGCCGCCCGCAAGGCGACCCTCGAAGCCGCGATCGCGCTCTTCCCGGGCAGCTGCACCGAGTACAACGCCACCAAGGCCGCGTGGGACGCCGTCTCCGTCACCGCCGCGACCGGTGAGCCCACCTCGTGCAGCGGCGGCGGGCCGGACTTCTCGGTCGCGCTGAACCCGGCCTCGGCCACCGTGCAGCCGGGTGGCACGGCCACCACGACCGTCAGCACCGCGATCACCTCCGGCGCGGCGCAGTCGATCACGCTGTCCGCTTCGGGCCTGCCCGCCGGCGCGACCGCGACGTTCAGCCCGGCGACCGTGCAGTCGGGCGGTTCCTCGACGCTGACCATCGCGACTTCCGCGTCGACGCCGAACGGCACCAGCCAGGTGACCATCACCGCGGACGGGGCCAGCACCGACCACACCGCGCAGTACGCGCTGACCGTCGGCTCCGCGCCGCCGCCCTGCTCGGCGGTGACCAACTCGACCCAGCTCAACATCCCGGACTACCCGGGTGCCGCGGTCACCAGCACCAACACGGTCACCGGCTGCACCCGCAACGCCTCCAGCACCACCAAGGTCGAAGTCCACATCACCCACACCTACAGCGGTGACCTCGTCCTCGACCTCATCGCCCCCGACGGCACCAGCTACCGCATGAAGAACTCCAGCAGCAGCTCAACGCCGAACATCAACACCACCTACACCGTCAACGCCTCCACCGAGGTCGCGAACGGTGCGTGGAAACTCCAGATCAAGGACGTCGGCCCGGCCGACACCGGTTACCTGTCCTCCTGGACGCTGACCGTCTAGTTCCACCGGGGCGGCACTTTCACGGGAAAGTGCCGCCCCGGTCCTTTTCCCCACCTCAAAAGGAATTCACCGCCATGAAGTGGAAGACTGGAGTCGGCGCCGGGCTCACCGCCCTGGCCGCCGTGCTGGGTGTCGTCACCGCACCAACGGCCACCGCCGCGCCCGCCACCGCGCTCGCCGCGCCGGACATCTCGCTGGCCAACATCAAGACCCACCTCAACCAGCTGCAGACCATCGCGACCAACAACGGCGGGACGCGTTCCGCCCGCGGCGGCGGCTACGCGGCTTCGGTGTCCTATGTGGAAACCCTGCTCAAGAACGCCGGGTACACGACGACCCGGCAGACGTGCACCAGCTGCCTCGGGCAGTCGCAGAACCTGATCGCGGAGTGGCCGCAGGGCGACGCGAGCCAGGTGATCATGCTCGGCGCGCACCTCGACAGCGTGAGCGCCGGCCCCGGCATCAACGACAACGGCTCCGGCAGCGCGTCGATCCTCGAGACCGCGCTGACGCTGGCCCGCACCAACCCGGCGATGGCCAAGCGCGTCCGGTTCGGCTGGTGGGCCGACGAGGAGTCCGGCCTGGTCGGGTCCAAGTACTACGTCAACAACCTGCCGAGCGCCGAGCGCACGAAGATCAAGACCTACCTCAACTTCGACATGATCGGCTCCAAGAACTGGGGCTACTTCGTCTACGACGACGTCGCGTCGATCAAGGCGGTCTTCGACGAGTACTTCACCTCGATCGGCATCCAGACCGAGGGCGACAGCGAAGGCGACGGCCGGTCCGACCACGCGTCGTTCAAGAGCGCGGGCATCCCGGTCGGCGGCCTCGCCACCGGCGCCGGGGACATCAAGAGCTCGGCGCAGGCGCAGAAGTGGGGCGGCACCGCGGGTTCGCCGTTCGACAACTGCTACCACCGCGCCTGCGACACGACGGCGAACATCCCGGACGCGCCGCTGGAGAAGAACAGCGACGCCATCGGGTACGCGCTGTGGAAGCTGGCCGTCGCCGCGCCGCAGGGCAACGACTTCTCCGTCGCGCTGAACCCGGCCGCCGGGACCGTCCAACCCGGACAGTCGCTCCAGGTCGCCGTGACCACCGCGACGACGTCCGGCTCGGCCCAGTCGATCTCGCTGTCCGCTTCGGGCCTGCCCGCCGGCGCGACCGCGACGTTCAGCCCGGCGACCGTGCAGTCGGGCGGTTCCTCGACGCTGACCATCGCGACGACGGCGAGCACGCCGACCGGGACGTTCCCGATCACGGTGACCGCCGACGGCGCGGACGCCGACCACACGGCGTCGTTCTCCCTCGGCGTCGGCAGCTCGTCGTGCGCCCCGGCGACGAACGGGACCCGCCTCGACATCCCGGACTACCCGGGTGCCGCGGTCACCAGCACCAACACCGTCGCCGGCTGCACGCGCAACGCGTCTTCGACGACCAAGGTCGAGGTGCACATCACCCACACCTACAGCGGTGACCTCGTCCTCGACCTGATCGCCCCCGACGGCACCAGCTACCGCATGAAGAACTCCAGCAGCAGCTCCACCCCCAACATCAACACCACCTACACCGTCAACGCCTCCACCGAGGCCGCCAACGGCGCCTGGAAACTCCAGATCAAGGACGTCGGTCCCGCCGACACCGGTTACCTGTCCTCCTGGACGCTGACCGTCTGAGTTACGCGCCGGGGTGTCCCGCCCGGGCACCCCGGCGCGTAACTTGTCTAGACCACCCGATCGTCGGTAGGCAACGGTTCCCGGCGGCGCCTATCTTGAGCGGACACGCCGCGTTCGCCTCAACGACGATGGGAGCCGGTATGTCCGGTCGGAAAACCCGTTGGCTGGCAACCCTTCTGACGGCGCTGCTCGCCCTGCCCCTGCTCGTGCCGTCCTCCGCGCAGGGTGCGGCGCAGGCCGACACCTGCGCGGTGAAGTCGCGGCCCGCGGGGAAGGTCCTGCAGGGGTACTGGGAGAACTGGGACGGCGCCGCGAACGGCGTCCACCCCGGCCTGGGCTGGGTCCCGATCACCGACAGCCGCCTCGCGCAGCACGGCTACAACGTCGTCAACGCCGCCTTCCCGGTGATCCGGTCCGACGGGACCGTGCTGTGGGAGGACGGCATGGACGCCGGGGTCAAGGTCGCGACGCCCGCCGAGATGTGCGCGGCGAAGGCCGCGGGCGCGACGATCCTCCTGTCCATCGGCGGCGCGGCCGCCGGGATCGACCTCTCGTCGTCGACGGTGGCCGACCGGTTCGTCGCCACCGTCGTGCCGCTCCTGAAGAAGTACAACTTCGACGGGATCGACATCGACATCGAAACCGGGCTCGTCGGCAGCGGCAGCATCAAGACGCTCTCGGCGTCCCAGTCGAACCTGATCCGCATCATCGACGGCGTGCTCGCGCGGATGCCGTCGAACTTCGGGCTGACGATGGCGCCGGAAACCGCCTACGTGACCGGCGGCAGCATCACCTACGGCTCCATCTGGGGCGCGTACCTGCCGATCGTCAAGAAGTACGCGGACAACGGCCGCCTGTGGTGGCTGAACATGCAGTACTACAACGGCAGCATGTACGGCTGCTCCGGCGATTCCTACCAGGCCGGGACCGTGCAGGGCTTCACCGTGCAGACGCAGTGTCTGAACCAGGGCCTGGTCGTCCAGGGCACGACGATCCGCGTCCCCTACGACAAGCAGGTCCCCGGCCTGCCCGCCCAGCCCGGCGCCGGTGGCGGCTACCTGTCGCCGAGCCTGGTTTCCCAGGCGTGGCGGTCGGTTCCGGGCCTCAAGGGCCTGATGGACTGGTCGATCAACTGGGACGGCTCGAAGGGCTGGACGTTCGGCACCACCGTCAAGTCCCTGCAGGGCCGCTAGGCACTCACGACGTGCCCACCGGGATCGGGTCGTCGTACTCGCCGGCGGGGCCGGCGTACTCGCGGCCGTTCGGGAACGGCCAGGGGTTCGGGACGCAGCCGTGCAGGCCGAGCGTCTGCTGCTCCATCACCGGCGCCGGGCGGCCCTGCCCCGGGCACAGCTCGTGGCCGTGGCCCAGCCGGTGCCCGGTCTCGTGGGTGACCATGTACTGCCGGTAGACGTCGAGCGAGGCGCCGTAGTTCGGCACGGCGTTGGCCCAGCGGGCGACGTTGAGCACGACCATGCTGCCGTTGCGGCAGGACGTGTAGCCGTCCGGAGTGCCGCCGCACAGCTTGTCGCGGCTGGCCGGCGTCGCCAGGTAGATCGTGAAGTCGGCGGCGTCGTCGGGCCCGACCTGCTGCAGCCGCCACTGGCCGCCGCCGGTCCAGCCGCGCGGGTCGCCGAGGATGCCGCGGATCTCGCGCGCGAAGTCGGCGGGCCCGACGCCGTCGATGTCGGTTTCCAGGGCGATCCGGTAGCGCATCAGCCGGCCGGACCCGCCGGCGACCTCGTCGTTGCCCGGGGTGAACATCCACTGGCCCGACCCGGTCTGCGGGAACGTGATGGCGACCTCGACGGGCGCGACCTGCGGCACGGGCTCACGCTCGACGGCCGCCGGCGGCGGCGGGATCGAAGTGGCGTCCCCGATGGCCGTGACGATCGGGCCCGCCGCGGGCGCGGCGACGGGTTGCCCCTCACAGCCGGCCACGGCGCCGGTCACCGCCATGACGAGCACGGCGACGGCCGCGGCCCGCCTCGCGGTTTTCGGCATGGGTCCTCCCGAACAAAGTGCCTTCACCGGTGGATACGGCCCCCGCCCGGAAAAGGTTGCGATGCCCATGCGGACCGTTCGCCCGGATGGTTTCCCACTCTCGCCGGGCGGAACA
>Ga0070668_100000755_pt1 | contig 22185 bp, 18 predicted proteins | sample KBSS43metaG_FD_64661 | JGI IMG/M metagenome (GOLD analysis project Ga0070668, IMG submission 64661) | Switchgrass rhizosphere microbial communities from Kellogg Biological Station, Michigan, USA - KBS S4-3 metaG | ecosystem: Host-associated > Plants > Roots > Rhizosphere > Soil ...
CAAGCAGTTGTTCGCGCGCTGGGGTGTCTGGGCCGTGTTCTTCGGTCGCTTCATCGCATTGCTGCGCATCTTTGCCGGCCCACTGGCCGGGGCACTGCATATGAAGTACCCGAGGTTCTTGGCCGCCAACGCCACCGGAGGACTGATCTGGGCGGGCGGCACCACTGCGGTGGTCTACTACCTGGGCCTCGCCGCTGAACATTGGCTGTCCCGATTCTCCTGGGTCGCATTGGTCGTCGCCATCGTCATCGGGATCGGATGCACGATGCTGCTGCGCGAACGAACCTCACGTCTCATCCGGGACCTCGAAGGCGAGCACGACTGGGAAACGCTGCGCACGCCCTAGCGTTCACGGCGGACACTGGCTGATCGCCGGCTTTCCCGCGAATCGGTCTGCCATCCACTCGAATTGGTGAACGATGTCGATGTCGCCATGGCCCTTGTCGGGCTGCAGATCCCAGACGACGATGCCGCCGAGTGCGCACTGCCGGGCGATGGCGTCGGTGGTCCACTGCGCGTCGACGTAAGTGTCCCTGCCGCCATAGGTCACCGACAGTGGTGCCGACAAGGGTTGTTGGGGCAGTGCCCATTTCACGAGCACGGCGCGGAGTCGGTTGGCCGCGTCCTGGGTCCGCGGCGCGAACTCCTCCGGCTTTAGCCGCATCTTCTCCGTGCGCCGGTACGTGCTGGTGTCGGGGTTGCAGGACAGCAGCGGAACCCAGTAGGTCGCCGCGGCCCCAGAGCGGAAGTCGCCTCGATCGACGTCGGGGTGCAGTCGAGCGACCGCTTCGACGACGTTCAGGAACAGGGGCATTTGGTCGACGCTCAGCGTGGCGCGTTGCGCCTTGTCCACCATTCCGCTGAGGTCGGCAGCCGGTGAATTGGCCACGGCGCCTACGAGTTCGAGCTCGGGCGCATACGGCTTGGCTTGTTCGTTCGCGGCCCACGCTGCGGCACCGCCTTGCGAACCGCCGAACGCGAGCCACCGGGTGGAGGTCCCCGGAAGTGCGTGTCGGAGGGCACGAACGGAGTCGATCACGTTCAGCCCGGCGGTCTTGGCATCCATGTACGGATGGACGCCGTCCTCGCCGAGCCCTTCGTAGTCGGCCAGGGCCACGGCATAGCCGCTCTTGACGTAGTTCATCACCGGCTCGGCCAAGTCCCATAGGTCGTCGGTCTGCGACGGGGCACACTGTCTCAGGATGCCGGTGGTCCCGTGTGCCAGTGCGACGATCGGCCAGCCACCGGGCGGCGGCTCCCCGGTGGGAGTGAAAACCGAACCGGACACCTTCGTTTCGGTGCCGGTATCGCCGTTGGTGGACCGATAGACGACGCGGGCGGCCCGTAGGTTGGGATTGCCTGCGGCGTCGAGGAACTCCGGCATCGTCATGGCACTGATCAGGCTGCCGGGCCCAGCGCCGCCGAGGTCGGCCCCCGCGACTGGCACCGGTTTGGGCTCGTCGTCCGCCAGCCACGACCCTGCGACGTTCAGGCCGGCCGGTGACGCAACGAAGGCCACGCCGAGCGTGACGATGACGGCGAGACCGATCCACAGCGCGAGCTTTCGATTCACCTTCATTGCCACGCCCTGGCGGCGATGAGTTCGGGAACGAGCACCTCGGTGAGTAGCCGGACGACGTCGTCGTTGTCGCCGGGGTAGCGCAGTTCGCATCCTGCGCCAGGCACGGATCCGCCGATGCCGACCACGGTGCTGCCGCGCGCCGTGGTCCACTCCGCCAGCTGTTCCTCCCACGCCGACCCGGCGAAGACCAGCAACCGGTAGTCGGTGGTCTTCGTGAGGTAGACGTCGACGTGGCTCCAGTCGCCGGTTTCACACCCGACTGCAGGCAAGCGCGGTCCCTCGCGCAGCATCAGCGCGCCCTGCTGGGCCGAACAGAACCGGTGTGCGGGGGCTGCCAGGTGGGTGCCGGACGGCCCGAGCAATAGCTCGGAAACTGCTGGGCGCCAGTCGGACTCGGTGGACAAGAGGTGATCGGTTGCCTCCGCGGCGGCCGCAACCGAGTCCGCCAACGCGTCGGTGCTCTCGCCGGTGAGTTGGCACTCCAACGCCATCAGCAGCGCCAACGTGTGTTGATAGCTCCGGCATGCGACACCGCCCACCTCGGGTTCGGCCTGCAGGTCGACGACCGCGGTACTGCGCTCCGTGATCGCCGAACCGGGTGTGTTCGTCAATGCGACCACCCGCGCGTCCGTCGGCAACCGATCCAACGCATCAAGTGTCTCGACCGAACCACCACTGGCCGACGTCGCCACCACCAACGTGTCCGCACCCCACGCCGGGAGCAGTCGCGAGGACGCCAACTCCGAGGATGCGACGAGTCCACGTGCCCGCATGCGCGCCGCGGCAACACCTCCCGCATAGGCCGACGACCCCATGCCGAGCAGGACCACCCGCTCGACGTCCGGCGGCACGACGTCCGCCCACGGGTTGCCCACCGCGAGCGTCGCGGCGAGGCCGCGCAGCACTTCGGGCTTGCGGAGCAGATCGGCGGCGAAGCCATCCGGTTTCACGATCGCGTTCCTTCGTCGAGAAGTGCGGGCAGCGCCGCGTCGGGCACGTACATCCAGCGGGGGAGATGCCGTGCAGCGTAGATGATCTCGCGCAGTACCTGTTGGACCCGGAACGCGCGAAGCTGGCCGGGTGCGTACAGCCCGCCGTGTCCGAGGGACGCGAGGCGGTCCATGTAGGCGTGTTCGAAGGCCGCGCGGCCAGCCGCGTCGACGTCGGCGAGCGCCGCGGCGTCGAGGTCGGTGTACTTGCGGGCGACGATCGCGGCGTGGCTCAACGACTGGGCCAGCCCCGCGACGTCCAGCGCCGCCGGAATCGGCAGCATCCGCTCCGAGGCGGTGAGCACCGGATTGCCGTCGAAATCGGTCACCACGAACCGCGTGTCGGTGCGCAGGATCTGCCCGACGTGCAGATCGCCGTGGCCCTCGATGACGGGCGTCCCCGCAAGCCCACCGAGGCCGTCGAGCACGGCCTCGAGCTCGTCTCGGCGGTCCCGGGCGGTCAGCACGCTCGGCGAGTCATCCAGGGCACACACGGTTTTCAGGGTCTCCATTGCGGTCGCCTGCCAGCGGGTCGCGTCCTGTTGCGTCGCCCGCGTCTCGGTGGAGGCCAGCGCGGCATGCAGTTCGGCGATAAGCACGCCAACGGCGGTGGCCGCCGCGATGACTGGATCCCCCTCCCGCTTCAGGGCGCAGGCGGTGATGACGTCGACGGCCCACGTCCACCCGTCAACGGCGCCGGGCAGGTACTCGTCGACGCTGGCCACCAGCGTCTCGGCTCCGTCTCGTGGACGCCAGGTGACCAGTCCCCACGGCGTGGGCATGCCCGCGAACCCGGCGTCGCGTAACAGCCCGATCCGCCGGGGTGCCGGGTGCGGACCGTCGGCCAGGCGAGTAGCCCACTTGACCACGGCGGCTTCCCCGACGATCACCGATTCGTTGGTCTGGTCGACGCCGACCCCGCGCTCGTCCGTCGCGGTGCGCGGCACCCAGGATCGAATGGTGAAGTGTCCCAGCGTCGTCGGACCGTCGGCGAGCAGGCGCAGCAGCGCCTCGGCCACCCCGTCGCCCGGCACGGCGCGCCGCCACCCCTGATGCTCGCGCACCATCGGGACGACGGCGAGCCCGTCGGCGTCCAACTGGATCGCGAGCCGTCCGTCGTCGCCGAGGTCGAGCGCGTCGAGCGGCTCAATCAACCGACGACCGGTGTTGCGCGCCAACCCGCTCGATGACGTCTGCGCCGACACGAAGACCGTCGCGCCCGCGGATGGCCGCCCCGATGTCGGCGAGCCGGGCGCGCAACTCGGTATCCGCGAGCAGTCGTTCCACCGCATCGGTCAGCTCGGCGTCGGCGAAACCGTAGGTGTTCAACCTCACGCCGAACCCGAGTTCGTCGACGCGCTGGGCGTTTTCGTACTGATCCCAGAACAGCGGCAGCACGATCAATGGCTTGCCGAAGTGCAGCGTCTCGGTGACGGTGTTGTTGCCTCCGTGCGAGATCACCAGGTCGACCAGCGGAATCACCTTGGTCTGCGGCAGCATCTGCTCACCGACCATGTTGTTCGCCAACGTGATTCGATCCGCCTGCGGACCCTTGCTGACGATGACGCGGTGCCTGGTGGTGCCCAGCACGTCGACCAGCCGCTGCATGAGCTCCACGTCGGCGCCGCCGAGCGAACCGAGCGAGAGGTAGATCAGCGCGCTGTCGTCGGGCCGGTCGGCCACCGCGGCCGGCAGCGCGTACTCGTCGTCGGTCTGGCGGACGCTGGAATCCATGCGTGTCCAGCTGTCGTCGAGCGGACGGACGTCGAGGTAGTCGGCCTCGGCCGGGTAGACGTAGAGGTTGGCGGCGTTGGCGCGGGGCATGAACTCCAGTTCGGGCAGCGCCGGCGCGCCTTGAGCTTGCGCCCATGCGTCGAAGTCCGCCCACAACTCGCGGTGCGTGCGGTCGAACTCCTTGCGGTACGCCGCCCACTCGCCGGGGTCGGCGCTGGGCAGGCCGGAGAACGGCGGCGGAACGTTGGGCCCGCTGACCTCCAACGGGCTGCACGAGACGATCCGCACGAACGGCGCGCCGGAGGTCACCAGCGCCGGGAAGATCACGACGTTGTCCTCGACGATGACGTCCGGGTGGTGCTTGGCGATGATCTCGCGCAGCCGCGGCTCGCTGTACTTCGCCCCGTCGATGAGCGCCTGATAGGTCGGCTTGATGAACGACTCCAGTTGGTCGACCGTCGGCTTGCGAAACTCCGGCGCCGTCTCGGCGATGAAGTTGGTCCAGAACGCCCCGGCGTCCTCGTCGCCGGCGTCATCGGCGGGCGGCGCCAGGTCGACGAGCTCCTCGATGAAGCCGAACGGCGCCAGCTTGCCGGCCCACGAGCTCTCCGCGGCGAAGACGATGGTGTGGCCTCGTTCGCGCAGGATGTCCGCCAGGCCGATGCACTGGTTCGTGGGGCCGTACGCCGACTCCGGCCAGAACATGATGGTCAGGGGTGTCGGCGGTGTTGGCATGGACGGGCGATCCTTCGTGGTCGGGCGGCGATCCTGATGCGGACCATACTGCCCGTCCGGTCGCCGACACGCTTCCGGCTCACCCCTTGTTGGCGCGCAGGTGGAACGGTTTCAACCGTCGGCTGGGATGGGCAATCCCGGACAGACTTCGATGTAGTCGATGTCGGGCGATACCCACTCGCGCCACTGCTGGTGGCTCATGTTGGTGGTTAGCTTGGCGCACATCGCCGACAGCGTGTCGGGGAAGGCCGGCCACGTTCGCACGAAGTCATCTTCGCCGCCAGAGACGATGCGCGCGCCATCGGGAGTGAATGCCACGCTGCCCACCCTGTCGCCGTGACCCATCAACGGCTTTCCGATGGGTTGACCGGTGGCCGTGTCCCACAGGCGGATGGTCCCGTCGGCACCGCCGGAAGCGATTCGGGTGCCGTCCGGACTGAAGGCCACACTGAGCACGAGTCCGTGATGCTCGGCCATTGGGTTGCCGATGGCTCGGCCGGTTGTTGCGTCCCAGAGTCGCACCCCGCCGTCGTAGCTGCCCGAGGCGATGCGGGTGCCGTCGGGGCTGAACACCACTGAGCGCACATTGCTTGTGTGGCCGGTCATCGGCGGTCCGATGGGTTGACCGGTGGCAACCTCCCAGAGTCGGACAGTCTTGTCCCTGCTTCCCGAAGCCAGTCGGGTGCCGTCAGGGCTGAATGCCACTGAGCACACCGAGCTCGTATGGCCCTTGATGGGTTGGCCGATGGGTTGGCTGGCGGTTGCGTCCCAGATTCTGATCGTGTCGTCGTAACTGCCGGAGGCGATGCGGGTGCCGTCGGGGCTGAATGCCACCGAGCACACCGAGTCGGTGCGTCCGGTCATGGGTTGGCCGATGGGTTGACCGGTGGTTGCGTCCCAGATTCGGATGGAGTGGTCGCCGCCGGAAGCGATGCGGCTGCCATCGGGGCTGAACACCACCGACTCCACGGAGTCGGTGTGTCCGGTCATGGGTTGGCCGATGGGTTGGCCGGTGGTTGCGTCCCATAGCCGGACCGTCCTGTCGAAACTGCCCGAGACGATCCGGCTGCCGTCGGGGCTAACGGCGACACTCAGTAGGCCCTTGTGCCCGGTCAATGGTTGGCCGATGGGTTGGCCGGTGGATGCGTCCCAGAGTCTGATCGTTTCGTCGGAACTGCCGGAGGCGATGTGAGTGCCGTCGGGGCTGAACGCCATGTTGAGCACCAGGCTTGTGTGCCCGGTAATCGGTTGGCCGATGGGTTGGCCGTTACTTGCGTCCCAGAGTCTGACGGTGTTGTCGTAACTGCCCGAGGCAATGCGGGTGCCGTCGGGACTGAACGCAACCCTCCTTATCGGGCCCGTGTGTCCGGTCATCGGTTGGCCGATGGGTTGGCCGGTGGTTGCGTCCCAGAGCCGAACTGTCTTGTCAGAACTGCCGGAGGCGATGCGGGTGCTGTCGGGGCTAAAGACGGCACTGAATACAACATCCGTGTGCCCGGTGATCGGTTGGGCGATGGGTTGGCTGGTGGTTGTATCCCAGATTCGGATCGTGTCGTCGTGGCCGCTAGAGGCGATGCGGGTGCCGTCTGGACTGAACGCCACGCTCGTCACAGAACCCGTGTGTCCGGCCATCGGTTGGCCGATCGGTTGGCCGGTGGTTGCGTCCCAGAGTCGGACGGTCCGGTCGAGACTGCCAGCCGAAGCTATTCGGGTGCCGTCGGGGCTGAAAGCCACGTCGAACACGTCTCGCGTGTGGCCGACAAAGGGTTGGCCGATGGGTTGGCCGGTGGTTGCGTCCCAGATTCGGACGGTCTTGTCGCTACTGCCGGACGCGATGCGGGTGCCATCGGGGCTGAACGCCACACTTCTAACTGGGCCCGTGTGTCCGGTCATCGGTTGGCCGATGGGTTGGCCGGTGGTTGCGTCCCAGAGTCTGATCGTGTCGTCATCACCGCCGGACACGATCCGGGCGCCGTCGGGGCTGAACGCCAAACCGGACACGTGCGCCGCTGTATCGACGATTTTGGTGAGGTTGATCGTCCGGATGAGCGCGTCGAACAACGGTCCGTCATCGCGCTGCGTCAATCGTCGCGCCGCAAGCAGTTCCTGGTATGCGCGCAAACTGGTGCCCTGTCGGGTGCCCGCGAGCATTGACTCCGCGTCGGAGTTCAGCCGGAGGCTCGTTGCCTCGCGGAAACGTGCGTCAGCCAAGTCGCGTTGGTGGAGCGCCTGGACTCGTTGCGTCCAGGCGACGACGCCGAGGACGCTGACGATCGCCAACACGACCGCGAGTAGAGCGACCGCCGTTTGCAGACGGCGCCGTTCGGCCTTGGCGATGCGGGCGGTGAGGTCGTCGGTGGTCGCGCCGACGATGTCGGCAACGAGCTGAACCCACGGCGAGCCCCGGACGACTTTCGCCCGTCGCCCCTTGACCTTCCACGCGCTGCGCATGTCGACGGCGAGCGGGTCGCTGCCGAGTACTTCGCCGAGCGCATCGGGGAAGGCCATCTCGGTAGCGTCCACGCCGGGGTCGTTGTTCGGCTGGCCGCCGACCATCGCCGGCACGATCTGTGCGGTGCCACGACGTCGAGCGAATTCGCGGATTTCGATGGGCACGTACTTGGACCGGCGCGCAGCGGGAGAGCACAGCACCACGAGGGTGCGGGTTTGCTCGAGTTTCTGCTCGATGCTCGATTCCAGCTGGTTGCCGGTCATGTCGCTGATGTCGCGGAAGACGTTGAGGTGCCTGCGCCCCAACCGCTTTCGGATGTCACGCGGTAGCGGGAACGCCTCCAGATCGCGCTCGAGCTTCTCGGCCACGACGAGGTCGGCCCGGGAGTAGCTCAGGAACACGTCGTACTGCAGGGCCGCCCGTGACCCACCGGTCTCGTCGGGGACCAACGGCTGGATGTCTGCAGCGGTCATGGGTGTCTGGCGCTCCCTTCGGACCCTTACCGACGTTGTTGCATCGAGTCTGGTGGCGGTGAGTATGGGCCGAGCGAGTAGTGGACTACGCGAAATTCGTCGGATCGACCATCCGTCGGTCCGATCCGGCCGCCAGGCCGCTTCAGACTCCTAGACTCCGCCGATGAGTGGCACCAAGAAGGCACGTGCAGAGTTGCAGCGCTACTACACGTTGACCAACCAGTTCAGGGTCCAGCTGCAAGCGCTCGACGAAGACGTGGCCGGGCTACGCGTCGAGATCCGTGAGGCTCCTGCGTCCGGAGACGCGGACATCGAGGCCCTCGCCTTCATCGTCATGATGGAGGCCAGCAAGTCCGCGCAGGAAGACCTACGCGCGATCATGGAACAGGTCAAGGCGATCTCGGCACAGAAGAAAAAGGTCAGCGCCGCGCTTAAACAACGGCCCGACCGCGGGCTGGACCCGTTGTCGGTCGCCTCGCTGATATCGGCGGTCACGGCGAAGGCCGAGACTTCCCGCATCGTCGACGAGCTCAAGGCCGACCTCGGCTCCATGAGTGAGATGGGCGAAATGGAAAGTCTGCGGCTTCAGATGGCCATGGACCGGATGAGCAAGATGATGAGCACGCTGTCGAACATCTTGAAGAAGATCTCTTGCACCGCAAGCCAAATCACTCAGAACATGAAGTAGCGGAGCGGCATCGTGTAGCTAGTCGCCGATCCGCTCGAAGACGTCGACGAAGTCACCGCCGCCGGCGCACGCTCCTCCGGCCGCGACGGTTTGGGTGCCGCGCCCAGTGAGCACCGCGATCGGATCCTCCAACTGTTCGGGGAGCGGATACTCCGCGGTGTTGGTGATCTGCGCGGTACCGCCGGCTGCGCAGTTCGTGAGGCCCTCTTCCTTCCGCGTCCACTTCCCGTCCGCGAAGAGCAGCGTCACGGTTCCGTGGGCGCCGTGGAACAGGCTCATGCACTGATTGACGTTTCGAAGGCACACGGTGTCAACGGTGAGCACGCCTTGCCCGGCAATCTTGTTACCGTTCGTGAAGGTGGTCGACTCGCGGTAGCGGCCACGCAGCGCTTCGGCGGCGGACGCCGTCCGCGGTGGCAGGACGGCCGGATCGGGCACCTTGTCGACGTCGACGTCTCCGGTCCTGGTGAACTTCACCGGCAGCTTGGCGGCGCAGGCGCCGTTTGTCGAGGCCCTGGTGGTTTCCCCGGAGAGGGTGCCGTCCGGCTGCGGCTGCAGGGTGTACACCACCCAGATGTCCGTGGGGCCGTTGCAGTCCGTCGAGACCAGCGAGACGGCGACCCATGAACCACTCAGAAGATCGAACGCCGCGTTCGACACCAGCGTGATCCCGCCGCCACCAATGATCGATGCCGTGGCCACGCACCCGCTCGCACCGCACGTCGAGCGCACGCCCCACGTCGCGGTGGTCGCAGGCGCCCCCGCGACTGGATTGCCTTCGAGATCGGTGCCGGGGCCGTAGTCCGCGCGGTAGGTACCGGTGAATTGACTCCCATTGGCCGCGTTGGAGCCCGGCGGCGTCGTGGTTGCCGGGTCGCGATGCCGGACGAGCGTCACCGCCGCGAAGATGCCTCCGGCGACGACGAGCAACGCGACGGCGGCGAGGGCGCCGATCAGGATGCCGCGGCCCCGCCGGGGTGGCGGTGCGTAGGACGGGTGCGGAACGAAGCCGGGGTACTGCGGGGGTGGAGGAGGCGGCGTGGACGTGGGGAAGTGCGGAGGCGGCGCAACCGGGGGCGGCGTATGGCCGCGACTGGGCTGGTAGGCCTGAGTGCGCTGCGGGGAGGCCGGCTGTGGCGGTCGCATCGTCGGGTTGGTGATGGCTTGTCTTGCGGCGGTGGCCATTTCGACGGTGGTCTGGTAGCGCTCGGCGGGTTGCTTGGCCAGGCCGTTGGCGATCACGTCGTCCAAGGCCGTCGGGACGGTGTTGCGTTCCTCGGAGGGTTTGGGCGGCGGCATCACCATGTGGGCCACCGCGACTTGTTCCAGCGTGGTGCCGGGGAAGGGTAGTTCGCCGGTGAGGCACTGGTAGAGCACGCAGGCCAGCGCGTAGACGTCGCAGCCAGGGCCGATCACTCCTGCGCCGAACCGTTCGGGGGCCATGTAGGCCCACGTGCCGATGGTCGAGCCCTCCGACGTCAATCCGGTGTCGTCGGTGGAGCGGGCGATGCCGAAGTCGATGAGGTAGGCGAAGTCGTTGTCGGCGACCAGGATGTTGGACGGCTTGACGTCGCGATGCACCAGCCCGACCCGGTGGGCACTGTGCAGTGCGGACGCGATCTGCTCGACGATGTGGACCGCGCGTTCGGCGGGCAAGGGTCCGGCGTCGAGCAGCGTTTCCAGGTCGACCCCGTCGACGAGCCGCATCGTGACGTACAGCCGGCCGTCGACCTCGCCGACGTCGTGGATCGGCACGACATGCGGTTCGTCGAGACGTGCGGCGGCGCGGGCTTCGCGGCGGAAGCGTTGTTCGAAGGCAGGGTCCTGCGCGTAGTGGGGGAGCAGCATCTTGATGGCCACGACGCGGTCGATGGTGGTGTCGTGCGCACGCCACACCTCGCCCATGCCGCCGCGGCCCAGCAGCTCGAGCAACTGGTAGCGGCCGAACGGCGTCCCTTCCACCGGGCACACGATATCGGCCAATCGCAACGTGGGGCGCAGGATATGCTCCGCGCGGGTCGGTCCCCGGGGGGTTGAGATGCATGTATTGGGTCGGGCGCTTGCTGCCGGACTGGCGACAGGTCTGGTGTTGTCGGGGTGCGCGACGCCGTCGGCACCTGTCGAGCCGCCCAAACCGAGGTATGGCGCGTGGGGCATCGACCTGTCGGGCATGGACAAGTCCGTCAACCCCGGTGACGACTTCTTCGGCTACGTCCTTGGCTCGTGGGAGAAGTCGGCGCAGATCCGCCCGGACCGGACGTGCACGGGGGTCGACCTCGACATCCAGGACCAACTGGACGCCGACCTGAGGTCCGTCGTCGAGTCGGCGTCGGCCGAGCACGCGCCGAAGGGCGACATCTCGCAGAAGATCGGCGACTTGTATTCGTCGTACATGGACGAGAAGGCCCTCGACGCGCGGGGCCTCGAACCGGTCAAGCCCTTCCTCGCCGCCATCGACGGCGCCGTCGACCGAGCAGCTATGACCGATGTGATGTTGTCGTTCAACAGGATGCGGACGTCGGTGGACGACCCCTTCCCCGCGGGTATCACCATCGATCCGAACGACCCCACCCGCTACATCACCGCCATCGATCAGGGTGGACTGTCGCTTGGCGAGCGTGACTACTACCTCAACCAGGACCCCGAGTCGGTTGCGTTGCGGGAGAAGTTCGTCGCACACGTCGAGAAGATGCTCAGCCTTGCGGGGTATCAGGATGCGCAGGCGCAAGCCCAACGAGTCCTCGCCCTCGAAACCGCGCTGGCACAGGTGCAGCGGACGCAAGAAGAGGCCCGCGACGTCGAGAAGTCCAACAACATCATGCCCCGCGCCGAGGTCGAAAAGCTCGGTGCTGGAGCGCCACTCAAGGAGATGTTCGACGCGCTCGGGTTCCCGGCCGATGTCGACATGCAAGTCGCTGCGCCGGACGTACTGACCAAGACGGCGCAACTGTTCGCCACCGAGCCGGTCGAATCGTGGAAGTCGTATCAGCGGTTCCACGTGCTCAGTTCCTACGGCGGTCAGCTGTCCAAACCGTTCTCCGAGGAGATGTTCGACTTCTCCGGCCGCATTCTGTCCGGCCAGGAACAGCGCTCGCCCCGCGACGAGCGCGGCGTATCCCTGGTCAGCAATGCGCTGGGCGACGCGGTGGGCGAGCGCTACGCCGAGGCGCACTTCACGCAGGACACCAAGGATCAGGCGTTGACGCTCGTCGAGAACTTGCGCCGCGCCTATGCGGCGCGGATCGACGATGCCGAGTGGATGTCCCCCGAGACCAGGGAGCAGGCGCAGGCGAAGCTCACCGCGATGGTGGCGAAGATCGGCTATCCCGACAAGTGGCAGTCCTACGACGACGTCGACATCGTGCCCGACGACCTGTTCGCGAACGCCAGGAGCCTCGAGCAGTGGGCGTCGGCGGAGTCACTGGAGAAGTTGAGCAAGCCCGTCGACCGGACCGAGTGGGGCACCACCCCACAGACCAACAACGCCTTCTACGTGCCCCGGTTCAACGACATCACCTTTCCCGCCGGCATCCTGCAGCCGCCCTACTTCGATGCCGCAGCCGACCCCGCGGCAAACTACGGGGCCATCGGAGCGACGATCGGTCACGAGATGAGCCACGCCTTCGACGACCAAGGCCGAAAGGTTGACTCGACGGGCACGATGCGCGACTGGTGGAAGCCGGCCGACGCGCAGCGGTACGAAGCCGAGGCGGACAAGCTCACCGCGCAGTTCGACGCCTACGAGCCGCTGCCCGGCATGCACGTCAACGGTGCCCTGACGCTCGGTGAGAACATCGCCGACCTCGCTGGCCTGCGCATCGCCTACGACGCCTACAAGTTGTCGCTCGACGGCAAGGAGGCGCCGGTCATCGACGGGCTCACCGGCGACCAACGCTTCTTCCTCGCCTACGCGGCTAGCTGGAAGAGCTTGTGCCGTCCAGAAATTCAGCGCCTGCTGTTGCAAAGCGACGTCCACAGCCCCGCGAAGTACCGCGTCAACGGAATCGTCCGCAACATGGACGAGTGGTACGACGCCTTCGACGTCAAAGAGGATGACGCGCTCTATCTTCGGCCCGAGGACCGCATCAGGGTCTGGTAGCTTCGGTCGGCTCCGAGCGCAGCAGCGCCTCGAATAGTTCGTCGAAGTGTAGGTGCGCCACGAAGTGGCCGCCGGGCCGCAGGTAGCGGCTAGCACCGGGAATGCGTTGCGCCAGTTGGTCTCCCCAGTCGCGAGGGACGAGTTCGTCCTCCAGTCCCGACCAGACGTCGACGGGCACCCGGAGGTCCTCGGGTGCGAAGCCCCATGGCAGCACCCAGGTGCGATAGTCGTCGACGACGCCGGACGCACGTCGCAGCCCCTCGTAAGACACGTGCGAAAACTCGCCGTAGCCTTCGGTTTTCAGGACCGCCGCATCGGCCTTGCCCAGTTCCATTGCGACCAATCGACCGTTCAGCGTTGGTGCCGTGCGCGCCATCGACGCCATGGTTCGGAAGCACAGCCGGGCGATCCCCGGCGCCCGCTGCGAGAGCCGGGTGTACGCGCGGTCGAAGGACGGCAGTTCGGCGAACCTTCCGGGTTCGGTCAGCGGAAGGGCCCCTGCGACGATCGCGACTCGCATCACCCGCGACGGCATCGCATGACCGAGCGCGGCGGCGTACTGGCCGCCCATCGACCATCCCATCGCCGCGAAGCGGTCGACCCCAAGCTGATCGAGGAGTTCGGCCACGTCGTCGGCCCAGTCCAGCATCGTGCGTTCGGGCAGAGGATCGGATAGCCCGATGCCGGGTCGGTCGGGTGAGATCAGCCGCACGCCCACCCGTTCGGCGGCGGGTGCCGCCGCGGCCACGTCGAGTCGGCCCACCAAGCCGCCGTGGGCGCTGACGACGACGCCGCCGTCGGGGCGCCCGTACTCCGCGTAACCCAGCGCCCGCCCATCGCGCAGCCGCATGACGTGATCCTCGACGCCCCCATGTTCGGCCACGGCCTCAGCTTGGCAGGGTGCCGCCGGGGATTGGTGCGAATGAGCGCTCAGCGTCGCGAGCAGTTCACCGTCACCGTGATCGTGCGCTTGAAGACAACCTCGATGAGGTCGTCGCCAATGCGCTCGAACCGCTTCTGTTCGCGGGGATTACGGATGTCGGTCACTTCGCACTCGTCCAGCGGCGCGCTGCCGATGCGGTTGACCTTGACGTCGAAGCCCTGCGCTTCGAGTTGAGCGATGTCGAGGTCGGCGGCAGCGAATGCCGGAGCCGCGGGCGCGAGCAGCGCTCCGATGGCGGCGGCGCCGATGACGATGGTCGAGCGGATGGACTTCTTCATGTCGGACTCCTCGTGCGAGAGCCTGGCGGCTCGCTTTGTCGATGAGTCGATGCTGTCGCAGCGAGGCGGTCCGAACTTGGAGGCTATGTGGAGATCTGCGGGAGATTGCAGGTAGAAGCCGGTTAGCTGAACTGGGTGTGCGGCCGGGGCAGCGGGGTGCCGTCGACGGAGATCTCGAGTTTCTCGTTGTAGAAGGCCACCAAACCCGCGATCGGCGCGACGGCAGGCAGCGGGTAGTGATACGTCCACGCCAGGTCGGGATGCAGCGCGTCACCAACCCGCACCGACCAGTAGCCCGACGTCACCCCCTTGTACGGACACAGCGTCTGCGTGTCGCTCGGCTCGAGGTGCTCAAAGGTGACGTCGGATGCGTCGATGTAATACCTTGTCGGCAAACCGGTTTCGAAGAGCAGCACCGGGCAGGTGGTGTCGGCCAGCACCACGCCGTCGAGCTCGACCGTGACCCGCCGGTGCGAGCGCAGCGCGTCCACCCGCGCATACGGGTTGCGAGGATGGCCGTAGATCGGCTCATCTTCCTCGAACCAGGTCAGCGCGGCCCATTCGAACCGCGCCAGCCCCGCCACCGGGCCGTCGCCGGCGTCGAACACCCGCACCGCCGACTCGTGCGTCTGCCCGGCGCCCACCAACGAGTACGTCCGCGACGGTCCGAATTGGACCTTCTGCGGATGGTTCTCGTCGCGCAGGTGCTCGGCGCGGACGTCGGAGAGGGGAACGTAGTACTGCGGGTAGTACGGCACCTCCCACACGTAGCGCGCCGACGTGGTGTCGAAGACCAACTCGCTGCCGAGGAACCCGCGAACCCGCCGCGGTGCTGGCTCGACCCGTCCACGGGCGGCGGCCGGCTGCGGGTAGTCACGCTGCGCATCAGTGTCCATGCCTTCTTCATAGGCCGACCGGCGCGATTGTGCCAGGGTGGCGTCGCGGGTGCCCTTCATGGACTGCGGAAGATCGGCGCGGAAGCTGCCCCGACTGAGCTCTTCGACGAGGCCAAACATCCACGCCTGCATGAGTTCTTGTCCAACGCCACGTAGCGAGTGGGGCGGCCTACATATCAAGATCGTGCGACACGAAGTGGTTTGCTCGGGCCAAACGGCTGGCCTCTGGCGGCGGCGGTTGGCAAGATAGACCCATCCCCACCGTGTTCAGCAGGAGGCATGCCTTGGCCGACTCCGACCAATTCGCCGCGTCATGAAGCACCGTCCCGAGTACTTCCTCGAGCGCGGCATGGTTGTTGAGTGCGAGGACATGGGCGCCTGCGAAGTCGCCCGCCGAGACGGCCGTCACTTGGCCGAGTGGCTCGTCACGTTGTCGTGTGATTGCATCCTCGCGTTCTGTCAGAAGGCCACCGATCAGGTGAAGGCGCTGACGGACATCCACAAGTGCCCCCGCTGCATGACGCGTGACGTGACAGTGGCGCAGGTCAGTCCGCTTCCGACGCTGTAACTCCACCCCGCCGATGTGGGACCATCTGCGCATGGACCCGAAGGACGATCCAGAAGCCCGAATCCGGGAACTGGAGCGCTCCCTGAACGAGCAGGCCCGCACGTCCGAATTGGGCGGTAGCGGCTATCAACCTGGCGCGGGTCAGTACGGGTACGTTCCGCCGCCGCCGAGGTCGTACGGCCCGACGTATCCGCCGCCGGCAGCGTCCCTCGGCTCCCCCTACCAACAGGTGTCGGGGTCCTACGGCGGCCTGCAGTACACGAACTCCGGCACGGGACGTCGCCTCGGGTGGCTGATGTTCACGATCATGACGGTCGTCGGGATCGCCATCGCGGGCAGCGTGTTCCTCGCCTTCGACAAGACGGGCTTCTTGGGTTCGCAGGGGCTGACCGTCTCGCCCGGTGGCAGCGTCAGCGTGTCGGGGCGAGACGAGACGCAGACCGTGGTCTGCGACGGCGGCGGCGACGTCAGCGTCAGCGGCTTCACCAACACGGTCACCATCACCGGGCATTGCGCCGGCGTCACCGTGTCGGGCTTCCAGAACAAGGTGATCGTCGATTCGTCCAACGAGATCACTGCCTCTGGCTTCGGCAACGCGGTGACGTATCACTATGGAGAGCCGCGCATCAACAAGACCGGTGACAACGTCGTAACGCACGGCTGATCCACGAAACACCGTGTAGTGCAAGCCCTTACCTTCTGAGCCGATGCCCTGCCGGGGGATGGGCGCACCGACGTCGGCGGCGATTTCCGTCGCTACGCCTGGCAAAGCCGCGCCGATGTGGGACCATCTGCGCATGGACTCGAAGGACGACCCGGAGGCCCGTATCCGGGAACTGGAGCGCTCCCTGAACGAGCAGGCCCGCACGTCCGAGTTGGGGGGCGGCAGCACCGAACTCGGGACGGGCGCACCCAGCGCCGGATCGGCGCAGTACGGCTACGTTCCACCGCCCCCCGGCGGTTCGACGTACCCGCTGCCCCCTCCGCCGCCACCGCCCGGGTCGTACGACCAGAGCTACGCGCCGCCGCTCGGCGGGTATGGGAGCTATCCGCCACCGGCGCCGCTGAGTGGTCCCTTCAATCCGACCGTGAAGAAGTCCGGCTTCCCGACCGGGTGGATCTTGGCCATCGTCGCGCTGGTCGTCCTGGTGCCGCTGATCGGCGGCCTGTATGCGGTCTTCGCCGTGAGGGACACGATCAGCAGCATCCCGTCGTTCTCGCCGCCAAGCTTCCCGTCATTCTCGGCCCCGAGCTTCCCGGGAGCGCCGACGGAATCGTCGATCCCTACCGTCACCGCCGGGGGCAGCGTCAGCGTCGCGGGCTCCGGTGGTTCCAAGACGTTGGTCTGCGACGGAGGCGCGGTGACCGTCAGCGGCTTCTCGAACGTCGTCGAGATCACCGGCAATTGCTCGCAGATCTCCGTATCGGGCGTCCAGAACAAGATCACCGTGGACTCCGCGGATGCCATCATTGCGTCCGGCGTCAACAACTCCGTCATCTACCACTCCGGCTCCCCGCAGGTGGACAACGGGGGTAGCGGCAACACCGTCGGTCAGGGTTGAGGCCGGTCGCACACCCGAGCGCCCAAGCTGAACGATGGATGAACCACCATCGAACGGCAAAGTTCCGCAGAGGTTGTCGGCGCGAACACCGAGACATCGTTGGCCTCAACTGTCACAACCGTCAGTTTCGACGCAGAACGACGGAAGTTTGCTGTCGTGTCGCCGTGTGATTTAGCGCTCACTTTCGCGGCGAAGCCTAAGAACCGAGGTTGCGACGATTTCGGAGCCCACCCGGGCGGCTGGTTGCCAAATCCGTCGAAAGTGCAAGGTAAACGCTGCGAGACGCATTGCCGACCAAAGATCACGGTCGCATAACGAAGAGTTTCCTAAGCGGCACCTGAGAGGTTGACTGACGCAAGCGTGACATCACTGCCGAGTGCCCTCGGAGTGTCGGATTCCGTCGCTAGACTCGACCCAGACCGCGCCCCGACTGGGCGTCGATAAACATTTTCATCTAGTGCCGGTGCATGCCCCCCGGCGGAGGTGCCAAGACCATGGCTAATACGATCGCGCGCACACACGGCGTGACGGTGGATACGCAAGACGTGTCCCTGCTGCATTCCACGACTCTCGGCCGGGGTCCGATCTCGGACATTGCCGTCGACGCCGGCTCCCTCGTGGTCACCAACTTCGGTGACAACACGCTCGCGGTGCTGGACGCCGAGTCGCTTGCCATTCGCGGCGGCGTCGCCACGGGCCAGCCGTTCGCTGTCGCCGTCTCCGACGCGCGCGCCTTCGTGGCCGTGTCGTCGGCCAGCGACGACGCCATCACCGTCATCGACACCGACAGCGGCAAGATCGTCGCCGCCTACCCGATGTCGGGCAACGTCACCGCGATTGCGGCCAACGTCGACGGCAAGCGCGTGTACGCCGCCCGGGCCGGGCGTGACGGTGTGGACGTCGCCGTCATCGACGTCATCGCCGAGCGCGTCGCCACCATCGAGGTCGCGAGCACCCCGGATGCCACCATCGACGCACTGCGCGTCGACGCCGCAGGCCGCAGGCTGTTCATCGCCACGTCGGACTCGGTGAGCAGCCGCGTCATCGTGGTCGACGTCGAATCGGGCCGCTCGCGTCGCTGCATCGAACTCGGCGCCCCCATCCGCGGGCTGGAACTGGGCTTCGACAGCACCGCCTACGCGCTGACCTCCGACATCGACGACCGCGGCGTGCTGCACGTGCTCGACCTGGTCGGCAACCGCGTGTACGCCACCGTCAGCGTCGGCGCCGCACCGATGCAGCTCGCGCTGAGCGCCGACGGCACCCGGGCCTTCGTCGTCGACTACGACCAGGTCCACGTCGTCTGCACCGAGACCCGGACCGTCGTCGGCTCCGTCTCGGTGGGTGCTCGCCCGTCGTGTGTCGCCGTGAGCCCCGAGCGGCTCTTCATCGCCGACTACGCGGGCAGCGTCACTTCGTACGCGGTCTCATCGCGCGCACCGATGCTGTACGCACAGTTCGTCGCGGCCAACTCGGCTGTCGCTGCACCGGTTCGGGAACTGCAGCCGGCTGGCGTCTGATCCGTCATCGCCACTGGTAGCGCGTCTTTGGGCGGCCCTTGCCGTAGTCGGTGTGCCGCGTGACGATGCCCTCGTCGGCGAGTCGCTCCAGGTAGCGCCACGCGGTGACACGCGACACCCCAACGTGTTTGGCGACCTCGTCGGCAGTCGCGCCATCGGCCCGATCGCGTACGGTCCGGGCGATGTCGTCGTTCGTCTGCGGCGCAGCACCTTTGGGGAGAGCCGACTTGTCGGTGGCCACCCGCAACTCGGCGAGCGCCCTGTCGACCTCGGACTGGCTCGCGGCGTCGACGCCGGCGGGTAGCGCCAAACGGTAACGCCGATAACGCTCCAACCGGTCGCGAAACGCCGCGAACGTGAACGGCTTCAGCAGGTAGGCCAGCGCACCGTGGGCGACGGCGGCCCGCACCATCTCCAGGTCGCGTTCCGACGTGATGGCGATGATGTCCGGGGCGGGACGCAGCCCGGCCAGTGCCGACGCCAGGGCGATCCCGCTGGCGTCGGGCAGACCGAGGTCGAGCAGCACGAGCTCGATCGGGTTGTCCGACGCGGAGGCCTCCGTTGCCAGCTGCATGGCGTCGCGCGCGGTGTGGGCCACCGCGGCGTTCGAAAAGCCTTCCAGTCGAGCCAGATACGTGCTGTGTGCCTGTGCGATCAGCGGATCGTCTTCGACGATGAGTACGGATATCATCTTGCGGCCGCCTTGGGCACCGTCACCGTGACGACCGAACCGTACGTCACGTCCGCGGTCAACTCGCCGTCGTGACGTCGCACCACCTGAGCGACCAGGGCGAGGCCGAGGCCGTGCTGCTCGGCGTCGGCCCCGGACTTCGTCGAGTAACCGCGCTGCATGGCGCGGGCGAACGCGTCCGCATCCATGCCTGCGCCGCTGTCGGCGACCCGGATCAGCAGTGCCTTGTCGTCCAGCCCCACCGTCACCTCGACCCACGGATCGTCGCGGTCGCAGGCGTCCATCGCATTGTCGATCAGATTGCCCAGTACGGTGACGAGCTCCTGCGCGGATAGCGGCACTTGCTCTGCAGCGGAAGGTAACTGGGTGTCTTCGGTGACACTCAGCGCGATGCCACGCTCGTCGGCCTGGGCCGTCTTGCCGATCAGCAGGGCGACCAGCGCGGGTTCGCCGACATCAGCGGACAGTCGGTCCACCAAGCGCTGAGACAGCGCCAGTTCCTCGGTGGCGAACTCGACCGCATCCTGCGGTCGGCCGAGCTCCACCATCGTGATCACCGTGTGCAGCTTGTTCGCGGCCTCGTGCGCCTGTGCGCGCAGCGAGTCGGCCAGCACGTGCAGTGAGCTCAATTCGCCTAGAGCGCCCTGTAATTCGGTGCGATCGCGAATGGTCACCACCTCCGAACGCGCCGACCCCTCCACCTTCGAGCGGTTCACCACCAGCACGCGCTCGTCGGTCACGTGGAGTTCGTCCCGCGCGCCGGGTTCGTAGCTGCGCAGGAACTGCGGCAGGTCCGACGACGTGATGTCGGAGGCCGGCAGTGCCAGCAGGCGGCGGGCCTCGTCGTTGGCCAGCACCACCCGGTCACCGTCGAGCACGACGAGCCCCTCGGACACCGAATGCAGGATCGCGTCGTGGTGTTCGTACATCACCCGTAGCTCGTCGGGGCGAAGCCCGTGGGTCTGGCGCAGCAGGCGGCGGCGGATGGCCCACACGCCGAGCAGCGAAAGGGCAAGCGCCGCACAGCCGACGGTCGCGATGGCGGGCCACTGGTCGCGCCAGCGCTGCGCCAGCGTCTGCTGCGTGATGCCCGCGGAGACGAGGCCGACCACCGCCCCCGCCGCGTTGCGCACCGGAGCGACGGCCCGCACCGAGGGGCCGAGCGTGCCGGTGTACACCTCGGTGAAGGTCTCGCCGCGCAGCGCCGGATCGATGGTGCCGAGGTAGTGGCCACCGATCTGAGACGGATCGGTGTGAGTGAAGCGGGTCCCGTCGGGCGCCATAATCGTTATGAACGCGATGTTGGTGTTGGTGCGCACGGCCTCGGTGACGGGCTGCAGGATCTCGGTGGCCCGGCCGGAGCTGATCGCCTCGGCGGTCGACGGAGAGTCGGCCAACGCCGTGGCGATGCTGACGACCTGCTGACGGGCGGCGGCGTCGGCGTCGCGGCGCGCGTCGAGCAGGGCCAGCGCGCTGCCCACCACGACGACCACCGCGATCACCGCGATCTGCAGGGCGATCGCCTGGCCGGCCAGCGACCGCGGCCACCAGCTACGCGCCTTCATCGGCGTCGACGAAGGGAGCGCGGAACCGCTCGGCAAGCACGGGTGACGACGTCACCGACCCGCTGGTTCCAGCCCTCCGTCACGGTGGTGAACGTACCGCTCCGCGGCCTCGTCGGCCCGGACTTCGGGAACTCGGGCGGGCCACACCAACGGGAGGTGGCAGGGGCGTCGACGACGAGGACGACGACCCGGCGAACCCATCGCCACCAGCCGGTCATCGAAGCATCGGTTTCGTGTATTGGCGAGTGCGGCGTCAAGAGAAGGCGACCCCACCGAGGAGGAGCAGGCGAAGGACTGACCGTCGCCGAGATCATCGCCCATTCCTGCGAGGGCACGTCACCATTGTTATGTTGCCAATTGCTCGTTCGTGCTGTCCGCCACGGTGGTCAACCTACCGCCGGGGGATGGGTGGGCTGGTTTGGCACCACACTTCCGAGTTCGATATAGGCCAGCGGTATTCGGCATGAGGGGAGGGGTCAAGACATGAGCTGGGAATCCTGGGCCGTCGTCGTCCAGGCGTTGGGCACTGTCATCGCGGTCGTGGCACTCATCGTCAGCTATAGAGCCTTACGTGACGCCCGTGACAAGGCGGGCGACATAGAGGCTGGCATGCACTCAATCGCATATCGGGAACACGTGTGGAACTTGCACAAGTGCGGTTTGCGGGTCGATGAGATCGAGGAGATCCTGCGGCAGGAAACGTACCGTCCTGGAACATCCCTTGCTGAGGCGAACGCTTACGACGATGGCTACAAGCCGGATGTCGGAAGCGTACGGAAGTTGCTCGATCCGCTCGAGCGCAGGGCGCTGACCTAGTTTCGGCGAGTGTTTGGACCCCAATTCGCCCCAGTGAAAGGGTCCACCAGCTGGCGCTCTCGGCCATACGGGGGTACGCGCCGCCGGTTGAGTCGATGCGAGCCGGTTTGGCACTGACAATGCCACTGCACAACGCAGTCAGCCATGCGGGGTGAAATGCGCTGTGTGCGTTAGTCATTGGCGGCGCTACTGGGACGGGCGTCCGGATCGTCGCCGCATGACAGCTAACGGCTGCTTGCACATAGGAGCGCGATCACCGCGATCTGCAGGGCGATCGCCTGGCTGGCCAGCGAGCGCGGCGACCAGGTGCGCGCCATCGTCGGCGCCGACGAAGGGAGCGCGGAACCGATGGGGTTACGACGCCACCGACTGGCTGGTTTCTGCCCTCCGCCAAGGTGGTGAAGGTGCAGCGCGCGGCAGGTCCGTCAGCCCGTAATGGGGAATTCCGTCGGCCAGGATCGGTGCCTGTCGGCGCGCTGTGGGCGTGGACGGGCCGCGTGTGTAGCTCGGGTGCGGCCGCCACGCTCGACCATGGCCTTATTGGGGACGCTGGTTCATCATGGGTGTCGTGGTGGGGGAGCGAGTTCCGAGCAT
>Ga0070668_100000762_pt1 | contig 22122 bp, 30 predicted proteins | sample KBSS43metaG_FD_64661 | JGI IMG/M metagenome (GOLD analysis project Ga0070668, IMG submission 64661) | Switchgrass rhizosphere microbial communities from Kellogg Biological Station, Michigan, USA - KBS S4-3 metaG | ecosystem: Host-associated > Plants > Roots > Rhizosphere > Soil ...
GAGCAATTGGCGTACGATGCCGGGATTGACCGCTCATATATGAGTGGTCTTGAGCGGCAATCGGAGAACCCGACAATTGATCTCCTCGATCGAATCGCCGGTACGCTGGATGTTCATTTATCCGAGTTGTTCGTTCAGCCGCCCAAGGGAGCAACTACGCCCAAGCCTTTGCCTAAAGGTCGCAAGCCGGCGCGCCCACGTCGCAAGAAGAAATAGCACTGCTCACACGAGGGGTCGGTCACGTCGGCAACATTTTTTGCGTGATGAAAAATTCTTTGAGAATCGCGCAAGGCCCCAAAATGGAATGATGAGCCCCCGGTCAGCGCGGATCTAATTGGCGCCGTTGGCGAGCCATCTTGCTCGGTCGAAGAAAAGCCCCGCCCGAGCAACTCGGGCGGGGCTTGGCGGATGTGAGTCTCACTCGCCGTTCTTCCGCGGCCGCGACCAGAGCAGAGTGTGGCCTTCGCCACCCTCGTCGTCGAACAGGTTCGCGTAGATCGGTGCGTTGAACGAGGGATCGTCGAGCTTGAGCGATAGGTAGTCGCGACCTTCTTCGGAGCGCTTGGACCAGGCGGCCCCGATCTCGGCCCGGCCCACAAAGACGCGGTGGCTGGGGGCGTTCTCGTTAGAGGAGCTGTTCTGCTCAGCGACGATGCGGACACCCTTGGCCTGCAGACTGAGGGTGATGATTTCGCCGTTGAAATCGTTGCCGACCTTCTTGAAAGAACCGATGTTAGCCATGTCACTTCTCCTATTTGTGTTTCGAGCCCGCGACCACCGCGGCCTCGATGGCGATCGACGGGCCGAGGACGATCGGCGACGCACCCGCTTGCGGGCCGGAGCGCAGCGGAGGACGCCGTCGTAAAGACTTTCTTGCCTCGCGAGGAATGGGCGTAGCCCAGGGGAAGAAAGTCTTGAGCGACGGCGTTGCGGCTCAGACGATCGAGGCGCAGCCGGTCTTCGGCCAGATCAAGCCATCAAAGAGGCCACGTGCGTCCGCGGGCTGAACCACGAATTCGGGAGAAAACTTGGCCAATCTCGGTTTGATTGCGCAAGAAGTCGGAATGTTTCGGAGTAGAGAAAGAAACGTCCTGCAGGAAACGGCGGGATGGTCAGCCGACGAACAGCCGCGACTACCGAAGGCACATCACCATTGCATCTATGTGGGCCGGTAAGAGGTGGCGCAGCCTGCTGTCAGCTCCGCAGGGGCGCCACGAGCATTTTTCGCTCGAGCTCGACGACCTTTCCTTCAACGCGCCGATTTGAGCCAACCTGATCGAGGAGCAGGTGGTGAGGACTATCCGTCGCGCGTAGCGGCCGAGAGAACCGCCTGAGGAGGTGCACCTCGCACGACGCCGCCTGAGTCCAATGGGCGGGGCTCCCCGAGGACGGCCAACCGTGTCCACGCTGTACCGCCGATGAAAACCGCGCCGAGGCAAGCGAAGACCTCACACCAGGCTAGCGATGGAATCCCGAGCTGCGACATAGCGTAGACCACATGATAGCCGGCAACAGCGGCTGGAACAGAGAACACGGCCGCTATTGCTGCACGCAAGATCGGCGCAATCGCGAAGACGATCTGACCAATCGCGAGCGTTGCGCCGCCGGCGACAATGCCAACGAGCGGCGCACCGAGGACGCCGGCGCCACTATGAAACGCCATCATGCCGGCGCTCACGGCGATAAAAAACGGCAGTGCGTATACTGCCAGCGTGAAGATCAGCCAGCAGAACAAGCCGATGCCAACGGTGTTGAGGACAAGTCCAAGGGCGAGCATGGTGGTGGCTCCATGTGCAAACGAGTAACGGTCGCGCCTTCCACCACCACCGCGGCGCAATTTTGGATATGCAATCGAAACGAGGCGGAGTTGCGGCAATGCAACTCCGTGTCGGTGGTTCGGAAGACGGCAGGCGGCGCTCACGCGCCGCCGAATTTCCAAACGGGAATGCCGAGGCGTCTCGCCTTGTCGGCAAAATTGTCCTGGATTCCAGTGCCCGGGAAATGCATGACGCCGATCGGCACAAGTTCGAGCATGCCGTCGTTGCGCTTGAACGGCGCCGCCTTGGCGTGCTTGGTCCAGTCCGGCTTGAAGGCGATTTGTGGAACCTTCCGGGTGATCGCCCATTTGGAGGCGATCAGTTCGGCACCCTTTGGCGAGCCGCCATGGATCAAGACCATGTCAGGATGCTTGGCGTGAACCTTGTCGAGACGATCCCAGATCAGGTGGTGGTCGTTGAAGTCGAGGCCGCCAGTGAGTGCGATCTTCGGCCCCGGGGGCAACATGACCTCGGTCTCGGCACGACGCTTGGCGGCGATAAAGTCTCGGGAGTCGATCATTGCTGCAGTGAGCGTGCGATGGTTGACAAGCGAACCCGAGCGGGGGCGCCAGGGTGAACCGGTGTGAAGCTCAAAGTGCTCGATGGCCTGATCGCGGAACAGCTCCAGGCAGTTGCGGCGCTCGATCAGTGTGATGCCTTCGGCTGTCAGGCGCTCAAGTTCGACCGATCGTACTTCCGAGCCATTCTGTTCGCGCTGGCTCTTGCGTTGGGCCTGCTCGTTGTCGTCGAGCTGGCGATCAATTCGGTCTGCGGCACGATGGAACAGGTTGACGGTCGACCAGAGCAAATCGCCAAGGTCCGGTTCGAGCCGCGTGTCGCTCAAGGTGGCAACGAAGGCGTCGAAGATATCGGCAACTGCGCCGGCGATCAGCTTGCCCTCGGGCAGCGGTCTCGGGTCAGGCTCATCGTCGAATGGACGGTAGCCGAAGAGCTGCAATTCGCAGAGGACGTGGTCGGTTGGAGAGGCGGCGTGCGGCGGTTCGCTGTCGTCATGGTCGGTCATGGAAGAGGTCCTTCGCCGGATAGCCGCGCCCATCGCGGCCTTCGTGGCGATCACTCAGGTGGCGGGCGGAACGGGCCAGAACCCGAAGCAGCGCGGAGGGCCGAAGCGCCAGCGGAGGATGGCGAAGGCCGGCTATTTTGCTTCGCGATGCAAAGGCCCGAAGGGCCGGCGGAAAATAGCCGGACGCAGCCATTGCCGGCCCGGGCCGCTTGCCGTCCGATCGCCCTCTAGAAGGCCGAGGTCGCGCCTCTCCGGGCATTGGACCGCCACGACTGTCATTCGGCCTGCAATATTGACCCCCTAAGCCGGGGGATCGGCGTCCAAAATTGACCCCCTACAGGTTGGTCTGTTGCGCTGCCTGCTTCGTAACAAAGCAGGTGGTGGAGGATGCTGGTCGTGGAGACGATTGCGCGGATTCGGCGCGAGCACTTCATCAAGGGCAAGACGATCAAGGAGATCGCACGTGACCTTAAGGTGTCACGGAACACGGTCCGGAAGGTTCTGAGGTCGGGAGAGACGTCCTTCGAGTACGAGCGGCAAGTGCAGCCGCGGCCAAAGCTCGGACGATGGGCAGTCGAACTCGACGGGCTGCTTGCGGCGAACGCGACTAAATCCGCTCGTGAACAGCTGACGCTGATCCGGATCTTCGAGGAGCTGCGCGGGCGGGGTTATGATGGCGGTTACGATGCGGTGCGACGTTACGCCAGGCGGTGGAGCAAGGAACGCGGGCAATCGACCGCGGCGGCCTATGTCCCGCTGAGTTTTGCTCCAGGCGAAGCCTACCAGTTCGACTGGAGCCACGAGGTGGTGCTGTTGAGCGGAACCACCGTGGTCGTGAAGGTCGCTCACGTCCGGCTCTGTCACAGCCGCATGCTGTTCGTGCGAGCCTATCCGCGGGAGACGCAGGAGATGGTGTTCGACGCCCACGACCGGGCGTTCGCCCTGTTCAAGGGCACCTGCAGCCGCGGCATCTACGACAACATGAAGACCGCCGTGGAGACGATCTTCGTCGGTAAAGGGCGTCTCTACAATCGCCGCTTCCTGCAGATGTGCAGCCACTATCTGGTCGATCCGGTCGCCTGCACGCCGGCGGCGGACCCGCGCAGCCATCCCCAACGATAGGCCAGTGCATCAATGGCGGCTACGGCTGGCCAGAAATCGAATGCTGCCGTTGCAAAACGCGCGCTAGTCTGCCCCTTGATGCAATCCGCAGGCCGCGCGACACGCCGATATGGAAGTTGGAGTCTTCATTTCGCTGCCGGTCATGCGGCACGCGCCGATACAAGCCGCCGGTGCGGATGATCAAACTAACTGAGCAGCGAGAGATTACGCCATACAAATGGGTTCACCAGGATGAGGAGCGGTGAGTCCAATGAAAAGTGCGCAGGTCGTGAGGGCGACGTTTTGGTAACGTTGGCACCGACAGCAGCAGAGAATAACTGTTGGCTGTGTGGCGAATTGCCGGTGAGTCCCTAATTCAGGCGCAGCTTCGCATTCCGAGTCCTGCGCCACACGACCAATCCTAAAAGACCAAGCCCTGCAATCTGCGAAATAACTGATGGGCGAAGCGGAGCTTCAAGAACGGCCTCACCCAAGATTTGACCTGCGTTATTAATCAAACGCAGATCCGTTGCAATGCTGGTGGGAGGAGCAATCTCGGTGTAGACGCCGGCGCTGTAGAGGAACCCGTAACCGATCCCGTCCCGTGTGAATGATCCAACGATATCGCCCGAATCATTAATGCCATTCGCAACGGAAGAATCGCTGCCCGGAGGCGCAATCGTTGTGTACGTGCCGTTGCTGTAGAGGAAACCCTGGGAATTGATAGAGCCCTCGCGAAAGCTACCAACTATCTGGCCCTCGTTATTGATATCTCCTAGCCCAGTAAAGGTACTGCCTGGAGGAGCAATATTTGTGTACAAGCCGTTGTCATAGACGAAGCCCAAACCAGTAAGAACGGTGCTTCCGATCAAATAGTTTCCGATGATCTGGCCTGCGTCGTTGATGCCACGAAGGTTGTCGAACCCGAACGTAGCTCCAGGCGGAACGATGCGAACAAAAGAGTTGCCACTGTAGAGATAGTAATTGCTTATGATCTGACCCGAGTTATTGATGGCGATAGGATTGTAATCGCTAAATGTATTAAGACCAAATGTGGTGAAGCTTCCGCCGCTGTAGAGAAAGCTTCCGCCGCCGCTGCTCGAACTGAATGAACCGACGATCTGGCCAGAGTCATTGATTCCCCTTGTGCTGGAGCTACTGCTACCAGGAGGAACAATGTCGGTGTAGACACCACCGCTATAGAGAAAACTCTTACCGGAGCCGTCCGTACCAACGATTTGGCCCAGGTTATTGATAGATGTTGCGCCCCGTCCGGGAGGGTTGCTGCTCCCGGGAGGAGCTATGATGGTGAAGGCTCCGCTACTGTATACGAATGATTCGAGCTGCGCGTAGGCCGGTGAGGCTGCGCTGAAGGCAGCAATGCTCGCTACACTCAAAAGCACGCTGCACGACATTCTGAACTTCGATTTCATGACAGCCCCCTAGTGCGGCAACCCGCAACTCTCCACCCATGTCCGTTGATTGGCAACCCAGTCAATCACCCAATTATGTATAAAACCCAACAGGTGGCACCTGAGAACGAGCTCCCGTCGCAAACGCCCTTCGTACCTGCGTATGCTGGAGGCTGACAACGAAGACGCCGGCTGGCGCGAAGTGTCACGGATCGTTCTACATATTGACCCGGACACGCAGACAAGCCGCGCCGGGCGTGCGTTGGATCGCCATTTGGCAAGGGCAGCGAGCAAGGCTATCGGCAGTTGCTGAGGCAACACTAGCAGCGTCATCTAATGCGGAACTTGCGCGGTACGATATTGGGGCTAATCAGTCGGCGGTCCGTTCTGGATACAACTGAGCAACGAGCCGCTCGTGCTTCGTTATCAGCGCCCTAGCGCACAAATCCGTAACGAGCGCGAGATGGCCATAGACATCTTGGTGACGAGCCGAACTAACATCCAAAGTGCCCACGTCGCTCACAAAATGAGCTACCGCGTTGCGGAAATTGACCGTGAGGAAACTGTCGAAGAACGCTTGCATCGACTTTCCTACATATTCCTTTAGATCATTTGCCAAATTCGCGTCGTCGGGCACTAGGTCCCGTTCGTGCTGCACGGCCACTCCCATCTCCTTTGCTCTTACCATCACACTTGCGCGCATTGGTTTGAGTAATCCCTCCATTATTTTATAATAGCAAAGAAATTTATAGAAATGGCTATCTGCGTTCTTTGCTTCCCGATACATCGAATAAACAGGCTTCAACTCTATGAATGTCCTGACTAACGAGTCCATGATGACGTAGGAGCGGTATGGTGCAACGTATTCAACATGAAGCGACTGGTGCGTTACATCGTAGACTCTCACAAGAGCTATAAACACAGCTACATTGAGCGTGTACGACAAGTGATCAAGCATCGGAGAGACAGCTTCAACGAATTTGTGCCGCGCCTCCACCGGGTTGCGAGCAGTACATTGAATCTTGACTAGCGAGACCTCGTTCGCAGCATTCTTCTCAACAGCTAAATCGCCGTGCGGGGTTTCGAAACGTATTTCCCTTCCGTCAGTCTTGAGGTAGCTACCGCCATCTTGATTGCCGAAATCTAACTTGATGTGCTCTGTGATCATTGCTGGCACTTTCGACAACCGAGCAGAAACCTCGAACTGTCGTTCAGTGTTGTCTCGAAACACCTGATCGTCAGACGCTTTAGCGGGTATAAGGTGTAGAGTCGTGAGAGCGCCCGGTGTGCCAAGCTGCTCGATGGGTATATTCATCAGGCCGCCGGACGCTTCGCCCAGCAAACTCATTTCCTTCCGTTCGTGGGGCATCGTTACCTCCGGCAGGCACCTACACGCTTATTCCACTATCTCGCACGCTATTCACGGCGGAGGAGCGCATCCATCAGTTGAAGGTTTTCGTCGTGCGGCTGGAAGAAATCCTTTGAATGGCAATGCCACCCAGCACTTGCGCCTCCAGAAGCCCCATGAATGCAATTCCCCAAGTGCGATAGGGTTAAGTAGCATCTAACCGTCGTTGCAACCAAATTGGGAGCGGGACATAATAAGAACATAGCAGTTGTCAACAGACTCTCTATGGTCACTTGTTGGGTGCTTTGTGCTTCGCGCTGGCCAATCCATCACCCCGCCGCTCATCGGCGTTTAGGTTAGGTCGTCCAAAGCGCCCTTGGCCATTAGACCGACCAGCCTGTTAGCTTCTTCCAACGACATGGCGTTTAGCTTGCCGTTTTGAGACGAATGCTTGGAAAAATGTCTGAACCGATTGGCTGTCTGAGTGAATTGGCTAATAGTTTGTGCGCCTGGATACCAAGACCGTGCCGCAAAATCTTTTCCTCCTTTGCACAGCTCTTTTACGGCCTCAAATGTCTTGTAAAGATCGTACCAATTCGCACCACGCGACCGGTGGCTGAGAAGATCGGCGACAAGGTCATTGTTGCTCGCAAGATCAATAAGCTTTTGTGGACCAGACGGGGTTGGTCGCGCATTGCTGCCCGTCGTTGCTGTCGCTCGTACTGTCGCTCTACCTAGACTAGCTGCGATCGACGCTGAAACGATAGCTTTAATTTGTCCATTTTGGTCTAGCTCACCAATACCAATGATGGACAACGGAAGTACGCCTGGCTCTAAAAGGAACGCTCCGTTCAAGGCAGAAATGTAACCTTGAGCAATTTCATAAGCTTGCGTCGCGTCTACGGCCCCATCCAATTGGCCAGATCGCACAACGCTAACCTGCTTTCCAAAGCTGTTGCGGTACTCCATCCACGGGTCGAACGGTCGGCACAGAGAATCATGCCATAGCTGCACGTCAGCGCCGTCCCCATCGACAATGACACCCCACATTTTTTGGCCCCTACACCCTTAACGTTGATGTCCCATTTTGCGGACGCGCGTAATTTACCAACCGCCGGTTCAGACCCTTAAAGCGCCAAAGATTGCACGCCCCCCGGTAGGGCCTGCTAGGGCGTCTAATCAGAAATCGCGCTAGGCCAGTCCACCTATGCGCTGGACTTCGTTTACTATCGCGTCCACCTCTGCCCGGATATCCCGTTTATCGCCTGCTCCTCCAGGAATCCAATTGGGGTCGCGCAAACTGATCCGCAGTTCTGAAAGTGAGCGCGATGCCTGATCTGGGGCATCAACGTTGAATGCCTTGTTATACCGCTGTGCAATTCGGAACGCTTGATAAAATGCAACCCATTTCATCCATGCGTCGTCGTAGGCACCCCGTATTTCTTCCGAAGTGATCTTGTCCACCTTATTCGCTTTGAGTTCGATGGTTTTGTGTACTGCGGCTTTCAAGGCGCCGGAGGCGGCTACACATGCGTCAATAGTCGTGTTTTCTAACTGTCGGCGAAAGGGTGTTGGTATTCCACAAGTTCACACCAGCCGATATTGCTGAAAAAAGGGCTGAGCAGGCGGCGATAATAATTGAAATTTCTTGCGAACCCATGGTTACCTCCCATGCGTTTATGAGTACACGCCTTAGTTTCCATCGAAACTATCAACATTAGAGCTTTGTTCTGGCTTCTTCGTCACCTCACCACGCGCGTTACGTGTTGTGGTCATATCGTCATAATTGTTCGCAAGGCGCAAAAGCCTTCGCTTGATCAGCGGGTCAGCCTCGTCCGCAAGCTCCCGGAGGACACGCGCTCTATCCCTGTAAAATCGTTCGTCCATGTACGCCCCTAACAAAAGAGGTACATGCCCGCGTTCTCCGTTCGATGCTAGTAAGCTAGATCACATGTCTAATTTTTGCGCAGGATAAGCTCACCATCACAATCTCACAATTGAAGGGTCTTCTTCGAGTCGAAACCCGACTGTCATGATAGAAGCCGGGTTCTGTCTCAATACGATTCGGAGTAAGAATGCCAAGAGCTAAGAAACTAGTTCGCCGTGCGTGGACGAAGGACGATTTTCGAACGATGAAGACGATGGCCAAAGCAAAGTCAGGGGTGACGAAGATAGCAAAGACGTTGAAACGCACCCCGGGTGCGACAAGCGTTATGGCTGCAAAGCTGGGTGTTTCATTATCTACGCGCGCTTAATCTGAAACAGCGACGGGTCGTACTGGCCCGTCGTCATTTTGCGCTACAAGATAGTGGTTAGGTCGCGCGAGGATTCACGACCGTATAGCCCCGTAACGAGCGCGCATGGATACGGGTCGCATGCCCGCCCGAGTTCGCATCGTACGCCATCCACATATCGCCTTCGACGTGCCGTTCTAGAACGAAGACATGCCCTCGTCGTGCGGCAACCATTCCCGGCGCTGGTGCAGTCCGTGGAAACCGTAGCCAATTAGAAGCGAGGTTTAGTCCGGGCACGATACGGCCGAACACACGTAACGACGCGCCGCAGCCGCAGAAAGAATGCGGACAGCCGGCGGGGCGACTGCCGATGACTTGGCCCTGGCTGCTATCAACCGCCGCCATTGCATTCCGCATTGAAGCCGGGCGCTGTTCGAGGCTGGGCCGTGCCGAATACGACGTGGGTTTCGGGCGGAATTGCGGGCCGGAGAAGTCACATGGCATTGTCACGTTGCATTCAGATGCGGTGACAGATCGGTGGGAGGGGCGCGCTTCCAAAGCGCTAGATGAAAATACGACAAAAAAAGACGCAACAAGCACCAAACTACTTCTCATGCAGGACTCCCTTCGCGAAGCCTGCCCCGACGCAGAAGCCAATAAATTTGGGGCGAAAATGCGATAGCCAGTGCTATGCACGAAATCTCCAATGCACGGAACTTCAAGGGCCGCTCTGGATTAGAGTTTCGCTCAATTGTTGGTAGCGCGGCTGCACTACCTCTAATGCAAACCGCGCCGCAAGATAGCTATCGTCTCGGTGCAGGAATAACGAAGTCTACAACCGTGCGAGACTGCGCCAACCCAAGCCGTTTTCTTTCACTTGTGGAGACGACGACGGGTGGCTCACATTCTTTTTGTGTCGGTGGTTGGTCCCATAGACTTTGGGCGTATTTTGTACGGACCGCCCAAACAATCTCTTCTAGCCGATTGTCTTTGATCAGATTAGCGTCAACGAGCGCTTTGCCGACTTCCGCTAAAATCTGCGCAGACTGTTGGAAGGTAATCGCCTTCACCTCGGGAGGTGCAGGCAAGTTACACCGATGAACTAGAAAAATCCAATCATGGATTATGTACGCTGGTCCAAGTGCCCAAGGGGATAGCCCCGGGATGCCCCAAAGAACCTGCGGAACGGAGCCCCCGTCCGTGTACATAATTTCAGGGACGATGGAGTCTTTGCCTCTAAAGAACGATGGGCGAAAGCTAAATGGGTTCTTTGTATCCGGGATGAAGATAAATCTGTCTTGGTCGTACCATCGGACAAGGACATGCCCTTTGAGAATGCCGTCGCCGTAAGTCGTGAATGATGCGCAGCCAGCCGCTAAGACGGCCGTGAGCAGGCCAAGCATCGAAAGATGCCTGCCGCGAATTGGAATTGACATAGGGTCCCCCTGGCACGTCGCCCGCCAGCCCCAATCGGCAAGTTACGTGAGTTCCCTTAATGCCTAACTAATGCGGCTTAGTACCACCCCATCAGCCAGTTCAGGATGACTAGCGCCGTCCCCAAGGTGACGAAGGCGAAGAATGCAATTACCAGCCAGTCGCGCTTCGAAAGTCTGTTCATCGCGTCCCTCAGCTATGGCCTAATTCCTTTGTCAGCTCAATCGGAAATGGTTCAGCCAGGGGCGGCCAACACTTCGCACCGCTCCCGCGCATATTGCCACGCTGAGAAGGCCACCGATGCGCCGTTCGACCCGACTGGTACAATTGGAAGGGATCGTCACCGAAACTAGTGTAGAGGCCGTATAGGGCCGTGGCGGACATGCCTGGCTCGAACGCGCCAGCCAGAAAATCATCCACGATAGATCGGCAGGCGGCGACGGCTTCATCGGACGTTTCGAACTGGCCGTGGGTGACGCGTTCGGATGCGTTTCCATGATGGAAATTGTCGTCGATGAAGACTGTGTAAGCCATACTCGAAATATAGCGAATTCATCGCCACGCGCCAGTCTGTCGAATCTGGCGGACTCGCAGTCTGGATTCGAAAACGGCGAACCAAGGCAGTGTGAGGCGAGGGCTAGAATGCTTTGCCGGGGCTAAGGAAATGCCCATCCAGGATTCGACTTTGCCCTTTGATCCCAAACGGGAGCCGGAGAGGTTCGCACTTGGAATCGGTTTCCATAATCGGCATTATGCGCACTTTCCGCCTTCCCCTGAAAGGCAATCATTTGATGTGAGGCACAATGTCGGAAGATAAGGGACTTGAAGGACGCGTTCGATCTTTAGAGAACAAAGTTTGGCTTGCCATAGGAGCGGCGGCCATTTTTGCCGTTTGGCTTGGCGTCACCAACGCATATACGATTCCAAAAGCAGCGCTTGACGCAATTAGCAGCTCTGCCGCGAAGCAGGCCAGTGATCAAATAGAGACGCTTCTGAACCAAACACAATCGAATGCAAAAAAAGTTGCCTCGCTTGCCTCCGAGAAAAAGTTCACGTTAGGCGGCACTTGTTTCGAACCGAGGATTCTTTATCGCTGCGCCGTCCAAGGTGATCATCTAACCTGGGTCGATGTTAAGGACGAATGCGATGGGATTGGTTGGCATATAGACGACCGCATAAATATTTTGGCCCAATGTAAGGGCAACTAGACTTCTTTCTCTGCGAGGTATGGTGCATCAGACGTGGCCGCATTAGGTGGATCAAAACGCGGCCACGCCGCGCAGCGCGATTAGTCAACATCGCGCGCGCTAAGACTCTGCCCAATGGAAGGAAGCGGCAGAGTCTTTTTCGCTAACCTTTGGATTGTTCCTCCCACGCCCTAAGCGCTCTTAGGAAGAGAATGCACTTCTGCTCGTAATCAATCCGACTTACACATAATTCTCGCAGGGATTGGTCCGAGTCCAGAAGCGTCGCAAAGGCGTCCTTCACCGCTCCCTGCTTTACGAACGAGATTTCTTCGAGCAGGGCGTCATCGACCACGGTGACCTCTTCGCCTTCGATTGTTTGCTTATTCTTTGAACTATAGCGGCAGCCAACGGACATGCCCGTGTACTCGCGACTTTCAGCAAGATAACGAACGGTTCTCCCCAGAGTCGTGTCCGGTATCCGCAGGCGAAACGCGAGTCCGATATCGTCAGAGTAAAGTTCCAGGTCACCTTTGCCTGTCGAGCCCACTGCTTTTGTTTCATCGTGATCAAGCCAGAATTCAATACTGGGGCGACGTGCAAGGTGATTATCAAACGCACCTTTGGCAAATACCATGAACCGTCCCAGGTGAAACATCGGCCTCGCCCACACACAGGCGTAGCCACAAAGTGTCCGCTGGTCGTCCTTCACTTCGATGTCCAGCCCACCTACTACCTTGTGACCCACTCGAATGATCGGACCGCCGCCCCCGTATTCCAACCCCATCGGACGGGATGCTGTCTCATAATCGCGCGTCATCGCGGCAGCTCCTTACAGAACCCCGCTCGCGCTGCGTCGCGCATAAAAATTGCGAAGTCACTGGACCTGTCCGTGGGCGCTCCAAGGAAGTCGCGTGGATCAGGATCGAACAGGCCGCTAAAACCCGCCCCCTGACCCGCCAGCGCCCGTTCCGCCGCATATAGTACACTCCATGCAAGTTGCGCCTCCGTCAAAGCAGCGCACAGCTTCTTATAGAGCTTGTCGTGTTCGGGTCGTAGCGACTCACAAATGGTGCGAGCAGCGGCCTTCTGCGCAGACACAAGTTGACCTTGCGCGACAAGCTTGGCTTCTTGCACCGCACCCAGTTCACGATGAGCCTTTTTGATTTCGGCTTCGACGTCCATGTCATTCGGAATGGTTTGACCAGCAAGAACGGCAGCGACTTGCGCTTCCTTTTCCTCATTTGATTGCCCGGTGTGCCTTAGTTCTTGCAAACGGTCATTCAGACGCCGTTCGCGGGCAGCGATTTCGTCCAGCCGTTGTTGTTCGATGCGAACTTCTTCGAGTTCCGGGATATTTGGTACTTTCATTTCGTTTTCCTGTTAGCTCGATTAGTCTGTATTCGGCTTGCCCTGACACAGGGAGGCCGTGGGTGGGGTAAATAATCCCTCCCTTACCACCACCCCCCGCCTTATAAGAATAAGGCGGTGGTGGGGTATTCGTGTCTGATCAGTGAACAGTCATCCCCACCCCACCTGTTTCTGGGTGGGGGAATTGGGCGACTTCAAACATTGGTCTTGTCCGACCCTTGTTCTTGTCGCTGCGCTTTACGATCACGAAGTGACCGGCATCGACCAACCCTCTCATGACACGATTGATCTTGTGCCTGTCCTGCGCGGACATGAGGTTAAGGTCGAGGATGCGGGCAAACACCTTACCTGCCCAGTCACCCGCCTGCGGATTTTCCCCGTATTGGCCCGAAGCGATTTGCGATTTTGCGGCGCGTAATAAGTCTGGTGAAATTTGATCGGCAACCGATGTGTCTGACGGCCAATCCCATTTTTCTACCACGCCGACGTTATCGCTAGGCTTTCCGTCCCTAGCGTTCCCGAGTTCGACGGACACAACCCGCCGCCAATCAGCGTGGCCTGTGCGTTTTGCCATGTTGGATTTGGCATTGGTGACCCGGAAGTAAGCAAATCGATCCTCAGGGTCGATGCCAGCTTTTTTCGCCTGGTCTTCACTCATCGTGTTGAGCGCACGAACCGATCTCGCTTTATCCTTTAGAGCACCAGCGCCGCGACCAGATTCAGCGTTCACCTCGCCCTTGCCGTCGCCAGAAGACTTATTTACGTGGTGAACGAGTTCAACGGATGCATTTGCCTCGTTGGCAATACGAACAAATTGATTGGCCACTTGCTGAATCTTGTTGTTGTCGTTCTCGTCTATTTCGTGAGCCGATACGAACGGGTCTACAACCAATACGTCGATCTCACGCTCTTTCATTGCGGCAATCAGCGACTCTACAACTGGCTCGCCGACCTTCGTTTCGCGCGCTTCCTGTTTCAGGATTACCAGCGACTGGTCGCGCCCAGAATCCACGAATAGATTGCGGTTTAAGAACTCCGGGTCGATGCCGTGATGAATGACTGCCGCCGTAAACCGACGCTGGATTTCATCGGCCGGGTCCTCAAGATTGAAGTACCAGACCTTAAGCGGCGTTGTTACAGAATGTCCCAATAAGGGTCGCCCGCTAATCATCGCCAGTACATCGATTACCACCAAGCTGGATTTCCCGCCGCCACCAGCCCCGACCGTTACAGACAAGAACTTTCGATGATAATGATCCGCATACAGGGTTTCGCGTGGCGCAAGTAGTAAGGGCTCTTGATACACAAAAGGTGTTGCCCTGATCAGGCGCGGCTCGGGCGATGCGTTCGGTGTACTATGAACGAACGCTTCTGCGGCCCTTGCGTTCTCTGCCCTCTCCGCATCTTTGAGTACCGCAAATTTCTGCCAGCAACGCTCAATGTCTCGGATTAGGCGCTCATCGGTTGAGTATCTGGCCGTCCATTTTCCCGGACGCTCAAGGCAAAGTGACACGGCCTCATTTAGTGAAAAACCTTCGAAGTGCAGTTGTTCAGCGACGCGGGCTGCGTGAACCGAGCGGTCGTCACCTCCGTCTGACGTTAAAAGGGCGCGGCCAATGTCTCTCAGACGTTGCCATAGCGGTCCGCTATCCACCCGATCTTGGAACTGCGCGTCTGATGCTCGGGCATCCTCGCTCGTAAGCCAAGGCGAAAGCGCTTGGAGAAGCGTGGCCTCGCGGTACACCAAGCCCTCGCACCGCTGACTGAACCTGACGGCGAAAGGCTCGGGGCTGCGACCTCGCGCCAATTTGGTGGCGTTGGGCCAATTCAATGTGCCCGCTATTCGCCAAGGGTGTACTATGTCTCCGGTTCCGAAATCTGCTCCGGTTGCCTTCTGTAGCGCTTTAGCCAAGCGTTTTGCGCTTGCGCGATTCATCGGCTTATCGAACAAGATCGCCGCTTGGAAGTTGCCGGGCGACGTCTCGATAACGTAACTCGCCGCAATGGGTAGTTCGCCAAACCTACCTGTGTCAGCGTCTAAGTCAACGACAAGACCAAAATTAGCAATCGTGTCGTGTTCACCGCCTCGTTGATGACGTGGCAAGTCCAGCCTTGCAGCATACAAACCAGTAAAGGGATTTGCGCCGGGCGTTGTCGCGTGCGCCATCACAGCATCGTGCATGGAGCTAACATCGCCAACGCGATGATGAGTTATCGTCCCAGACGCCCCCTCATTGAAAACGGAAACGACTAGCTTACCGTCGATGCCCTTCGCACTGCTATGAATTATGGTTAGATGTTCTTTGATCGCTTCCGCGTCAAATGTGCTCTGAGCATTGACTAACGTAGCCGGATTTTCAGCCATCGAAATACCTCTGAGACGATAGCCCATCGATAGGCTACGGCTTCAGAAATGGCCCATGCGGAAACGCATGTCACTAAAGCTAGGTTTGAGTTTTGATTTTTTTTGACGGGTTCCTGCCGCTTCAGGTATGTTTTAGAGGAGATAGGAAGCAGCACATGGCGAAAAAGCGCATACTAAAGCCTATTAGTCCATTTGCGAAATCTCTCGGCGCTCGACTGAAGAACGCGAGAAAAGCACTTCACTTGTCACAAGATCAGCTCGCTGAATCGCTTGGCGTGACCTTTCAACAGATTCATCACTATGAAACCGGTAAGAGCAACCTGTGTGGGGAGAAAATTGCTGAGATTTGCAGAGCGTTGAAGATTGAGCCGAATGATCTATTTGGCTGGCACCCACACAAGCGTATTTTCGTCTTCGGGGAGACTTTGGCGGTTTTAGATTGGGACGCATATCTAGCTTCAAGATGGTCATGCAGTAGCGCCAACCAATCTTAAACCAACGCTACGCAGCAACCGAACGTGAACAAACGCTACCAATCGTCGCCAAATTCATCAACGTTTTCAGCTTTGTTCTCGTCGATCACACCGCTCATAACGGTCTAGTTGCAGGTTCGAGTCCTGCCGGGCCCACCAGTAAAACAAGGCATTTCTTGAAATCGATGATTTTCTTGGGTCCCGCTTCGGGTCCCGCTTCAAATTTGCCTGTTCTGAGAGGAGAAAAGCATGAAGTCAGTATCGATGATCCTGTTAGTCGCCGTCACGATCTCCACGTCCGCTTTCGCGGAAACTCCGTATCCGACACCGACGCGCGACGGTCGAGAGCGCATCCAACGCACCGGCACCTGTCCAACCGGCTACGTCGGCAAGGGAGACAAGTGCGAGGCGCTCCACCGCGACACGCCCCGCGCCTACCCCCACATCCCAGGAACGAGCTGCCCTTCGGGGACGTTTCGGAGCGGTGATGCCTGCAAGGAGTTCCGCTGATGGGTCACAGCAATCCACGTCGCGCTCGTCGTGAGATGCTGCGTGAGAACGAACGTCTGTCGAAGATGACGGAGGATGAAAGGCGAAAGGAGCGAGAGGCGGAGGAGCTGTACAACGCCAAGGCAGAAGCCAGGGCAGCGGCCTTGAAGACTTTTTCCGACGAGGAGAAGGCTGTCTACGACAAGATTCAAAAAGCTATCCGTCGCGCGGAGAGCAACGCCCAACATGCATGGTATTGGGACAAGCATCACGGCGGTACAGGCAAGAAGAACCCATGGCGGAGCGACCAATGACTCGAATCGCATTCGTCTCCTGCGTCAAGACCAAGTCCGCCGCCCCCGAACTGGCGGAGCACTTTTACATCTCGCCATGGTTCCGGATGGCAAAGGAGTATGCGCTCCGGAACTCCGACCACTGGTTCATCCTCTCGGCTTCCGGTGGCCTGATCCGTCCCGACCGTCCGATGAAGCCATACGATCTGACGCTGAACGGACTTGGCGTGAAGCTGCGCTTTACCTGGGCTGACATGGTGATCGGGCAGATCAAGGAACTGGATCTTCGTAGCAGCAGAGCCGTCGTCCTGGCCGGCAAGAATTATCGTGAGTTCCTCATGCCGGAGTTGATGTCCCGGTTCGATGAGGTAGATGTGCCAATGGAAGGACTGATGATGGGCCAGCAGCTGAGCTGGCTCGCGAAAAGGGTATGAGATGAAGAAACTTTTACTGATCGCCCTCGTGCTTGGTTGCAGCCAGGCGCAGGCTTCGACTTACAACTATGCCTGCAAGGATCGTGGCAAGACACACCCGCTCAAAGTCGACGACGCAGCGAACACGCTGACCTGGAAAGGCACCGTCTACAAGATAACGGAGACGGACTGCGGCAAAGCCGGTTGGCGGGCCGAGAGGGATGGCGTCACCTTCGACTTCTGCACTGCCACCAAAGGTGCCGCAGACTTCGAGCTGAACGGCTCCGCCATCACATGCGACATGAAACGCTGATTGACTGATGCCTGCACCAAAAGTCTACAACAAGCACCACGGCGACGCGCTCCGATGACCTGCCCCCCCCCGCGAGCAGCCAGGTCAGCTGATAGCCAAACTTATGATGTTAGGGGAGGAGTAGTTGAAAGATGCAGCATCTGGGAATTGTATGGCAAACTTCGCAACAATATTGTCCCAATTCGGGGTGTTGTAAGGCCCACCATGTGCCCATTTACCAGCGTCGCGACAACTCATGTGCAACAAGATGCCATTCTCATGCAGATAGACCCAGTACCGGTAGCCTCTCTGCATGCGCGAATCACCGAAGTACCAACTTTGACTATATGCACTGAAGGTGCGTTTTGCCGCAGGCAGAGGCCCGAAGGGTAGCCATGGCGTCGGCGTTTTTCCGTGAATGCCATCACCACCCAGCGCGATAAATCCTTCGAGCCGCCCACTCCCAATGCCGACGGTGAATTGCTGAGCGTATGCGGCATTGACCGAAACAATCCTGGCCCAATAGCCGGCAGTCAGGCCGCGGTTATCTATGATGCGGAAAGGGTCCGATATGTGAACCTCGCGGCTGCTCAGCTGGCGTATTCTCTTACCTAACAGGAGCGGATAGTCAGTGTCCGCTTGAGCTAAGACGGGATGATTGCTCAAAGCAGTGGCGCCAACACTAGCGACGAAAGTACGACGAGTTAGGCCGGTCATCAACTCCCCCTTCATGTTGTGTTTCAAAAAGCGTACGCGCAGATACGAGAGGTTCGCAATGATGCCAGCACCCAAGGTCTACAACAAGCACCACGGGGACGCGCCTCGGGATGCCGTCTACATCGGGCGCGGCTCACCTTGGGGCAACCGGTTCGTCATCGGCGAGCACGGCGACCGGGACCAGGTCTGCGACCGGTTCGAGTGCGAGCAGCTGCCCGACATGGACGTCCGCGACTTGGCCAACAAGGATTTGGTATGCTTCTGCGCGCCGCACCGCTGCCACGGCGATTCGATCCTGCTGAAGGCGAACCACCGTGTGCTGGTTTTCGGTGGCCGTAACTTCAGCGACAGAAGATGGCTGTACGAGGTTCTGGACGCCGCCCATGCGCGCAGGAAGATCACCTGCATCATCAAGCTGACAGGATGTCCCGAGAATGGGCTGAGAGCCGTGGTGTGGACGTTGATCCCTACCCGGCTGATTGGGATGACATCGAGCGCGAGGGCGCTGTCTTAGGCGGAACAGCCGCGGCAAGCTGTACGACGCTGCCGCGGGTCCGTATCGGAACATGCTGATGCTGCGTGTGGGTCGTCCGGATGAAGCGTTCGGATTTCCGGGCGGCAAGGGAACTAAGGATATGGCCAGGCAGTGCGTCGAGTATGGGCTGACGCCGACCATTTTCGGTTGAATAGCCTGGGCAAGGCAAACGAGAGGCTGGAATTGATCAGCACGTAGATCAGCTCGTCAGCTCCCGGCATTTCGAATTGCCAGTGTGGAGGTTCGATAGCGTAGTTGAAGATCGCTGCGAAGATCGCAGTCGCAATAAGGGCGGGATTAGTTCCACGAGCGAGTGCCACAGCCATCACGATCAAAGTGAAGACGATCTCTGGCTCCAGGCCAACAACGTAGTTACGCGCCAACAAGGCGATGGGGGTTGCAAGGACGATCGCGGCCACGATCATCGCGACCGTCTTCCATTTCCCAGGAGGATCGACTTCTGATGGGGTGGCTTCGAACGCCGCCGCAACCCTGGCGGAGAGCCGTTTGAAAGCGCACCGAAGCTTCAAGCGATCAAGTAGCGGCTGATCTAGATTGATCAGATCTTCCGTGCCGAACCATCGCGGCACGGTGCCTGTGTCGGCGGGGGCCCAAAGCGCATCGATTGCCCTCATGATCCGGAACAAGTGTCGCGAGCCGATCTCTCCCGGCTCGCCGTCTATCGGCTTTGCTATGAACCAGCCATCCTCGCTGGCAATCATGTACGAGCGATATCCCACCAACCAACTGATCGAACATCTCGAGGCCCGCGGCTACTTCATTCGCCACTCGTCTGAGGCCCGCACAGTGCTGCAGTTTCACCGCATCACGCCCTTCCCGAAGGGGGTCGACTTCAAGCAGGAGGCGTTGGAGAGGATCAAAAAACAGCTCTCGCTGGCGCACATCCTGTTCGAGGAGCGAAGCACGGGAATGATCACCATGCCCGACGAGTCCATCCGCAGCGCATTCCTGAGGGTCCTGCGCTGATGGCGAGACATTGGGCAAGCTAGTGACCCGGCAACTACGCCGATGTACGCGGCGCACAAACCCTAATATTTAAACCCGTGACTAACCGTGTTCCATCCGTTCTTTATCTCTTTACCGGCCTGGGCTCCGATTTTGCCTGCAGCCTCGCCAACCTTTCCTGCCTCCTTGCTTGCCAAGCCAAAGGTTTTCCTGGGCGCTTTATCCAAAACCTTATCGATAGCCCTTGACTCGATGAATTTATGACTATGCGCCCTAACGCGCTTGCTGTGTGTGCCTTGCCGCCTCCTTAGCGGTCTCCTTCGCGGTCACGTGAACTTGCGCCTTGCTGCCTTCCTGCACTGCTCCCTGCACTGCTCCCTGCACTGCTCCCTCGGGTGAGGTAAAAGATATAGTAGTCTCTACTGCTCCACTCGGTAGTAACTTGAACTTTATGCCTTCCGGAAATACTGTGCCGCAGGCTTTATGCATTGCTTGCGTTGCTTTGTCTAAGTTCGCTAGTGCATTTTCATGTACGGGGGTCATAGTTCCCTGCAAACGAGCCTGCCCCATAATCAGTTCGTGTTGACGTTGGTGAGCCTGGAAAACGAGCTTGTAGCAGTCATCCTCATTGAGCGTTTTCCCAAGGGCCACACTCCCCCAGATCGATGCTGCAACGCCCAGCGCGATGAGTGAGCCATTGACGCTTGTCCAGGAGTGCGTCGGGTTCTCTTGGAACACCGCGAGAAGCTGCAGCGATAGGGCGAGATCCATCGGTCCTATTAGGCCCCGATCGAGTTTTCTTGGCCATCCAATTAGCTGGACGAGTTGATTGTAGGCGATGTCTTGTGATTCAAGAAAAGGGCTCCACTCGTCGAGGGCGCGCTCTTCCCATCCGATTCCGCCGGCCGACATCGGATCATGCAATGTGGTCGGATCAGGTAATCCCTCCACCCATTCATGGAACGCAGAAAACTTCGGGTGCGTCGGCTTGTCTCGGACGATCCATGCGGCGTAATTGGTAAGTACCTCTGCAGCAGTAGCCGTCCAAAGGAGGCACTGAAAAACGTCAACCATCTCCTCTAGCTTAGCAGGCCTGCCCCTATCGAGAGACATTTTGACGATCAACTCAGATCCGCCGCGCCATGCGAATGCGTCACGTAATGCGTCGAGTCCACGGTCTTTGCCATTCATGATTTTATCCCTCCGCGGCTTCCGGGAGTGCACGACAGGAAAGGACGCCTTCGTTTTTTATGATACTTGCCTAGGGCCAGCGGCATCATCTGGCGAAAGTGTTTGCAAGCGTAACCGCATCCGCGCCCAGGATGTTCCGCGTCGTCACTGCGGCTTGGGCCAGTAGCTATTCAAATTCCTAATTCGCACATCAGGGGGCTCGGTGTACGAAGGACGAGGAGGAAACCCTCCACCAAACACAAGGAGGCGTTCCTTCATGGCGGCCCAGACCTGGTACCAAGCCTTAGCGTCGTCGATCCTGCCCTGGCCTTGCAAATCATCCACCAACTGGGCGACCTGATGGATGACCCCGGTGCCGTATTGCTGGAACAGGTCCCGCGCGGTTTCCATCGGTGTCGGAGGGGCGCGTCTAACCTGGGGTCGGTCGCCGCCTTTAGGCTTCGGTGGATTGGCTATAGGCCTCCCATCAGTATCTCCCTGCTGCAAACGATTGAGCAGCACGAGACCACCAACCACTGCCCCCACACCCAGTATAAGGGCACCCAGAAAACTGCTCGCAGGCCGATCGCTGGTCGTTTTGCTTTGTTCGTCCATTTGCCGCCCTCCTCCGCTATGGCAGAATCCGGCATCGGAACGTCAGTGCTTGAGAGTAGCGCGCCTCATAACTTGAGGATAGCAACACGGTCCGCGACAAAATTGTGCCAATGACACTGTCTCTTCGGCAATTTTTTCTTTCGCCTGATCTTTATGTGACTATTTACAGGATTTGGAGCCACGGGCTGGTCGATAATGTCCCGTCCGGTTGGCTCCGAATCTTGGAGTTGCCTCATGGCCGTTACCATCAAGTCGTTTCTGACCGTCTTCCAACAAGAACGCGCCCGAGGATTGATCCTCATCGCAATTCGAGAAGACCTTCCACCCCTCCTTTTGCTGCAGAAAGTGATCCGGGATCACTTCGGACGCGATCTCACCGATGGCGAGCTGGCGGCTGCCGGTAAGGCGGTGCGTGTGGTGGCGGAATCTCTCGGCCACCCGCACTTGCGCTACAACGTGCCGTTTTCGGTTCCTGGCGCTCAGCACGCCAGTGGCTCGACCTACGTGAACTAGCGGGTCTCAGCTTCGTCGGCGGCTGCTTTCCGAAGGTCTGGTTAACCTTGTAGAACACGTCGTCGACGTCAGCCCTGCCGTGGAGGGACTTCATCACCTGCCCGACAAGCCAACCACGCAGCTCAGGCCTCACCTTGGCCTGGGCGACCTTGTCGGGATTATCGACCCAGAGCCGGGCCAGCGCGTTCATCACATGATCAACCGGCTTCGGCGGCCACGGTAGCGTATAGGCACAGTCGGCGCACATCGAGCGCTTGGCGCCGATGTAGGTCCGGTCCTCCAAATCCTTGCATAGAGCCCCCCCCCCGCAGTTGCCCACATACTCGCCTGGCGCCCAGCCGTGACGCTGGGGCCGC
>Ga0070668_100000766_pt1 | contig 22083 bp, 19 predicted proteins | sample KBSS43metaG_FD_64661 | JGI IMG/M metagenome (GOLD analysis project Ga0070668, IMG submission 64661) | Switchgrass rhizosphere microbial communities from Kellogg Biological Station, Michigan, USA - KBS S4-3 metaG | ecosystem: Host-associated > Plants > Roots > Rhizosphere > Soil ...
CGGCCGGTTCCCGGTGCGCTGGAGTTGCTGCAGGCATTGTCGCCGCGGGTCCGGATCGGTGTCGTCACCAACAACACGCACGCCGAGCAGCGCGAAAAACTGGCGACGTTCGGACTCGCGCCGCACGTGGAAGCGCTGGTGACGTCGGAGGAGATCGGCGCCGCCAAGCCGGACTCGCGGATCTTTGCCTCAGCGCTGGCGCGCCTCGACTGCGCGCCCGGTGACGCGGTGATGATCGGCGATTCGCTGGTCAACGATGTACAGGGCGCGCTCGCCGCCGGCATCTCTGCCGTCTGGTTCGACCGCTTCGGCGGGCGACTACCGCCGAAGGTCGCAGTGCCGGTGCTGACGTCGCTCGAGCCGACCGCCGACGTCGCGCGGCGGATCCTCGAACGCGAGTGACCGGCGACTAGGGCCGCGGGTCCAGCGATGCGCGCTGGATGGCCGGCACGTCGACGATCCGCTGCGTTCCGGTCGGCGGCGGCGACTCGACGGCCGCGACCAGTGCCGTGGTCATGGCGCCGATCGTGACCAGGTCCATTCGGCGCGCGGTCTCGCGCATCCCCGGCATGAGCTTCGCGAGCGCATAGAACGGCGTCAGAACGATCGGCCACCAGTGACCCGGTCCGAGCACGTACCACGGGCGGAGGATCGTTGCCGTGAGCCCTGCGGCGGCGATTTCCGCTTCGCCAGCCGCGCGCACTGCGGCATACGCGCGCATCGTCGGCGCCGGCTGGGCGACGCTGACGTACACGAGGTGCGCAATGCCCGTTCGCCGCGACGCGGCGACGCTCGCCCGGATCGACTCGAGGTCGATGCGTTCGAATTCAGCGGCCTTCGACGGATTGGGATGCGGCGTCCCCACCAGGTGAACGAGGGTTTCATCGTGTTGCAGCGCTGCCGCCACGTCGTCGCTACGCAGCGGGTCGCCGGTGACGACGACGACCTCCGGCAGCTGCGCGGCCGACGCCGGACGCACGAGTGCGCGCACCCGATGGCCGCGCGTGACCAGCTCCGCGATCAGTCGTTGGCCGATGTAGCCGGTTCCGCCGGTGACGAATACGTGCATCGTCTGCCATCCCGTCGCACGTCCGCATGACGTGCTTTCAAGCATACGACAGCGGCGCGGCCGTGGATGCGCGCTTGCCGGCGCGTTCGGCCGACGCGACAATCGCATCTGTCCGCCATCCACTCGCGGGCGCCCGACGATGACCGAACCGACGCTGGATGCCGCCACGGCCACGCGCTTTGCCGCGCTGGCGCTCGACAACATCGTTCGCGAGTACCCGAACCATCCGCAGCACGTGTGGCGAGATGGCAGCGATGCGCGGACGCCGCGCGAGCTGCATCCTGCGTTCTTCGGCAGCTACGACTGGCACTCCTGCGTGCACATGCATTGGCTGCTGGCACGCATCAGGAGGCTGCATCCCGGTGTCCGTCAGCGCGCGGCGATCGCGGCGCGCTTCGACGAGCATTTCGCTACCGAAGCGATCGCCGCCGAATGCGCGTACCTGGCGCGCCCGCAGACGCAGTCGTTCGAGCGAACGTACGGCTGGGCGTGGCTCCTGAAGCTGGTCGAGGAAGTCGGCCGCGGCGACGACGACGACTGCCGGCGCTGGTACCGGCAGTTGCAGCCACTGACCGACGCGATTGTCGCCCGCTACGTCCACTACCTGCCGCGCGCCCGTTATCCGCTGCGCTATGGAATCCACGCCAACAGTGCATTCGGCCTTGGGTTTGCGCTCGACTATGCGCGCGATGCCGAAGACTGGCCGCTGGAGGCGCTCATCGTCACCAAGGCGCTCGCCTGGTACGCCACCGACCGCGACGCGCCTGCCGATTGGGAGCCATCGGGCTCCGATTTCCTGTCACCGGCGCTGATGGAAGCGGAACTGATGCGCCGCGTGCTGCCGGCGCCGGCGTATGCCGCGTGGCTGGCCGGCTTCCTGCCCGGGCTCGCGTCCGGCGCACCATCGGTGCTGTTTTCGCCGGCCGAGGTAGCCGACCGCAGCGATCCGCAGATCGTCCACCTCGACGGGCTCAACTTGTCGCGCGCCTGGTGCTTTCGCGGCATCGCGGCCGCGCTGCCGGACGGCGACCACCGCACGCCCATGCTGCTCGACGCGGCGGAACGGCATCTCGCCGCCGGGCTCGCGGGCATCGGCAGCGGCGAGTTCGTCGGCGAGCATTGGCTCGCGACGTTCGCGGCGCTCGCGCTCTGCGCGTAGTCCGCCGGGCAGGCCGCGAAGGTCGCCTGATAAACTTTGCGCAACATGGGCGATCTCTTCATCACCATTACGCTCGCGACGCTGGTCGTGCTGGTGGTGCTGGCAGCGGTGATCGCGTTGCGACAGACCGCGCAGGCGCGGGAGCGCAGCGACGAGATGCGCGCCGCCGTGCGCGACGCGGCCGAGGTTCGCACCAAGCTCGACGCGTTGATCACGCAGATCGCGAACGTCGAGCGCGACATCCGCCAGGACCTCGCCAACACGCGGGGCGAGCAGGGCTCGGCCGCTGCCGGGCTGCGTACCGAGGTCGGGGGTGCGATCGGCCGCTTCCGCGAGATGACGCAGCAACAGCTGACCGATATGGCCGGCCTGCAGCAGCGTGAGTTGCACGGGTTCGGCGAGCAGCTCGGAAAGCTCACGCTGTCGAACGAGCAGCGTCTCGAAGCGGTGCGGGTTACCGTCGAGCAGCGCCTCGACGCGCTGCGCACCGACAATACGGCGAAGCTGGAGCAGATGCGCGCCACCGTCGACGAAAAGCTGCAGACGACGCTCGACCAGCGGCTCGGTGCGTCGTTCAAGCTCGTCTCCGATCGGCTCGAGCAGGTGCACAAGGGCCTGGGCGAAATGCAGAACCTCGCGATCGGCGTCGGCGACCTGAAGCGCGTGCTGAGCAACGTGAAGCGGCGCGGTACATGGGGGGAAATGCAGCTCGGTGCGTTGCTGCGCGAAGTGCTGACCGTCGGTCAGTACGGCGAGAATGTCGAAACGATCCCCGGGACCGGCAAGCGCGTCGAGTTCGCGATCCGGATGCCGGGCGCGCCGGACGATGCGCCGTGCTGGATTCCCGTCGACGCCAAGTTTCCGAACGAAGAGTGGGAGCGGCTGCAGGATGCGCTGGAGCGCGCCGACGGCGATGCGGCCGAGGGTGCGCGCAAGGCGCTCGCGGGATTCCTGAGGATGCAGGCGCGGACCGTTCGGGCGAGCTACATCGCGCCGCCGCACACCAGCGATTTCGGCTTTCTGTTCCTGCCGACGGAAAGCCTGTACGCCGAGGTCATGGCGCGCGCCGGACTCGCCGATGAGTTGCAGCGCGAGCATCGGGTGGTGATCGCCGGCCCGAGCAATTTCCTGGCGCTGCTCAACATCGTCCAGATGGGGTTTCGGACGGTGGCGATCGAACGCCGCTCGTCCGACGTCTGGCGCACGCTGGGTGTCGTACGCTCGGAATTCGGCAAGTTCGGCGACGTCCTCAACCGTGCGCAGAAGAAGCTGCAGGAAGCGAGCAATACGATCGACGAGGCGCGCGGCAAGACGACGACGATCAGCCGCCAGTTGCGAGACGTCGAGGCGATGCCCGAGACAATCGAGCAGCCGCTGCTGCCGGGAATCGCGCCGGCGATCGGCAGCGGCACCGGCAGCGGCGAAGCGAAGTAATTGGTGTTCGACGCGCTCCGCCGCTGGCGCCGGCAGCGCGTGCTCGCGCGAGCGGAGATTCCCGAGCCGCTATGGCGCGAGGCGCTGCAGGCGTTGCCGTTCCTCGGCAACCTCGATTCGGCCGAACTCGCGCGGCTGCGCGACATCGTCGTGCTGTTCCTCGACGCGAAGAGCATCGTCGGCGCGCGCGGGCACGACGTGACGCCGCTGCAGCGGGTGATCATCGCGCAGCAGGCGTGCATCCTGATCCTGAACCTCGACCCGGCCCTGTACGACGGTTTTGAGAACGTCATCGTCTATCCGGACGAGTTCGTGCCGCGCTGGGAAATCGAGGACGAGGCGGGCGTCGTGCACCAGAACGAGGGCCCGCTGGCGGGAGAAGCGATGCCACATGGACCCGTGGTGCTGTCGTGGCCCGACGTCGCTGCCTCTGCCGATTGGGAAACCGCCGGCATGAACCTCGTCATCCACGAGTTCGCGCACAAGATCGACATGCGGAGCGGGGACGCGAACGGCTGCCCGCCGCTGCCACCAGGCATGTCGGCGGGGGACTGGCGGGCGACGTTGACTGCCGCGTACGACGACTTCGTCGCGCGCGTGGACGGCGGCGATGAAACGGCGATCGATCCGTATGCGGCTGAAAGCCCGGCCGAGTTCTTCGCCGTACTGTCGGAAGTCTTCTTTTCCGATCCGGCATTGCTGCTGCACGAGTATCCGGACGTGTATCGCCAGTTCGCGCAGTTCTACCGACAGGACCCTGCTGCCCGCGTGGAACGGTCGCGCGACGATTGGCCTGAAACCCCGGCTTGAAGTTTCCGCGGCCTGGCGTAACATTCGCGCAGCCGCCGGGCCCGTTCAGCCGGCGTGCCGACGTTCACATTCACGAGGGGAGACTGATGAAAGCTCTTACCGCTGCTGTCGCCGCCGCGCTGTTCCTGGCCGCCGGTTCCGCGTGGGCGTTTCATTGCCCGGCCGACATGAAAAAGATCGACGATGCGATGGCCAAGAATCCCAAGCTGACCGCGGCGCAAACGGACGAGGTCAAGAAGTACCGCGCCGACGGTGAAACGCTGCACAAGGCGGGCAAGCACCAGGAATCGGTCGACACGCTGGCCAAGGCGATGAAGATCCTGGACATCAAGTAGCGTTCCTGCCTCGGACGCTGCGCGACCTGCGCGGCGTCCGCCGGGTCGCCGCGTATCAGCCGGCCGCGCGCGCGACGATGGCGGCGTGGTCGGCGGTCGGCGGCAGCGTTCCGAACGCCGCTCCGGCGAATGGAGTGTCGGAAGCAAGGCGGGACGCGCAAAACGCGTCGGCGACGAACGGCGGCGCATGCCGGAGCAGCAACGCGCCCTGGAGCGCCAACGCGATCGACTGCGCGACACGCCGCGCCAGGCGTGCGTCGTCGACCGCTGCCGCGAGCGCCGGCGCCAGCGCCGCGACGTAGGCGTCGTAGCGGCGGTCGGCACCGCGGGCGGCCTCGAGCTCGACTTGCAGCGCATCGCGCGCCGCGGGCTCGCGCGCCAGCGCGCGCAGCACATCGAGGCACATTACGTTGCCCGAGCCTTCCCAGATCGAATTGACCGGCGCCTCGCGGTAGAAGCGGGGCAGCGGGTTTTCCTCGGCGTACCCGTTGCCGCCGAGCACTTCCATGCTTTCGGCTGCGAGCGCTGACGCCCGCTTGCACGTCCAGTACTTGGCCGCCGGTGTCGCCACTCGGGCCAGCGCCTGCTCGGCGCCGTCCTCCGGCGCGTCGTAACAGCGCGCGAGCCGCAACGCGAGCGCCGTGGCCGCTTCCGATTCCAGCGCGAGGTCGGCCAGCACGGCGGCCATCAGCGGCTGCTGAACCAGCGCGTGCCCGAACGCGATCCGGTGTTTCGCGTGATGCAGCGCCCGCGCGACGCCGGCGCGCATGATGCCGGCACTGCCGAGAACACAATCGAGACGCGTGTGCTGCACCATCGTCAGGATCGTTGCGATGCCGCGTCCTTCGTCGCCGACCCGCCAGCCGAGGGCGCCGTCGAATTCGACCTCGGCCGACGCGTTCGAGCGGTTGCCGAGCTTGTCTTTCAGGCGGGTGAGCCGGATTGCATTGCGCGTGCCGTCGTCGAGGATCCGCGGCAGCAGGAAGCAGGTCAGGCCCTGCGGCGCCTGCGCGAGCACCAGGTGCGCGTCACTTTGCGGCGCAGAGAAAAACCATTTGTGGCCGGTGATCCGGTACGCGCCGTCGCCGGCGGGCTCGGCGCGCGTCAGGTTGCTGCGGACGTCCGACCCGCCCTGTCGCTCGGTCATCCCCATGCCGATCAGCGCCGCGCGCTTCGCCGCGACCGGCAGCGGACGCGGATCGTAGGCGGGCGCGAGAATGCGCGGCAGCCACGTCGCATTGAGCCCCGGGACGGCGCCGCCCGACGCGCGCAGCGCGGGCACGCTCGCGTACGTCATCGTCACCGGGCATTGCGTGCCGTTCTCCACCTGCGCGTGCAGCACGTACATCGCCGCGCGCGCCACCTGCGCGCCGGCACCGGGGGCGGTCCACGGCGCACAGTGCTCGCCGGCGGCCGTCGCCATCTGCATCAGCCGATGCCATGCCGGATGGAATTCGACCGCATCGATGCGCTCGCCGCGGGCGTCGTGCGTGCGCAACACCGGGGAATGGCGGTTGGCGTCGTCGGCCAGCGTGAAGACGTCCGCCTGGCCGAGCGCTGCACCCCAGGCGGCAATCGAGTCGCGCGCGAATCCCGCGCCGTCGCGCTCGACCGCCTCGCGCAACGCGGCGTCGGTCGCGTACAAGTCGCGACCCTCGTATGGGGGCGGCTGATTCGGAAACGGCGTCGCGGCCATGCCGCGTCAGCGGGCCTGCGGGCGAAGCGCCGACTTCGGCCGGAACACCGCGCAAATTTCGGGGTGCGTCTCGATGTACGGACCGCCGATCAGGTCGATGCAATACGGCACCGCGGGAAACACCCCGTCGAGCGTCTCCTTGATTGCCTTGGGCTGCCCCGGCAGATTGATGATCAGCGCGTTGCCGCGAATCACGCCCACCTGCCGCGACAGGATCGCCGTCGGCACGTACTTGAGGCTGACTTGCCGCATCTGTTCGCCGAAGCCGGGGAGCACCTTGTGCGCGATGGCGAGCGTCGCCTCGGGCGTCACGTCGCGCGGCGCGGGACCGGTCCCGCCGGTGGTCAGCACCAGGTGGCAGTGATGGACATCGACGAGCTCGATCAGCGTGCGCTCGATGACCTGCTGCTCGTCGGGAATCAGCCGCGTCGTCATCGTCCACGGCGACGCAAGCGCGGCGGTGAACCACTCGGTCAGGCCCGGCAATCCCTTGTCCTCGTAAACGCCGGTCGACGCCCGGTCGCTGATCGACACGAGGCCGATCGACAGCGAGTCGCTCATCACGATTCCCCGGCCGGCGGTGCGTCGAGTGCCTTCAGGAACCGGAACAATTCGCGGTACTTGCGCGGTGGCGCACCGCGCGCACGCTCGGCCCGCGCGGCGGTGACCAGCACGGCAATCTCGGCACGCGGCGCGCCTGGATGCACCGCGATGTAGTCGTCGAGCGCCTTCTCGTCGTCCACCAACCGGTTGCGCCAGCGCTCGATCTCGGCGAAGTGCGCCTTCTCCGCATTGGGCACTTCCGCCCAGCGGTCGAGCGTGGCGCGAATCGGGGCGGGATCGACGTCGCGCATGATCCGTCCGACGAACTGCAACTGCCGGCGCCGCGCTTCGTGCTTGGTGATGCTTTGCGCGGCGAGGACTGCGTCGAGCAGACGCTCCGGCAGGTCCATTTCGGCCAGCCGCCGCCGGTCGAGCGCGATCAGCGCTTCGCCGAGCTCCTGCAACTCGTGCATCGCGTGCTTGCGGCGGGTTTTCGACGCGGTTTCGGGCGGAATCGCGTCGGCGCCGGTCGGTTCGTCGGGTCGGGGCATCGCTCGAGTCGGTTCGGGGGCGCGGGAAAGAGGTGCTTTGCTATGATAGCCGACCGAACCTTAGTCCTCTTCCGCCAGCCGCGCGGCCAGCGCCGGCGCCTTTCCCCGACCCGCCGAATCCGGATGACCATGTCATTAGATGTTGCCGCGGCTGCATTGCCCCCTGCAGAGTCGCGCGGGGCGGCCCGCGAATCCCACTTTCCCGTCACGACGGCCGAGCTGAACCGCATTGCCAGCGTGGTGCTCGCCGCTGCCAACGCATCCGGCGCCACTGCCGCCGAGACCGAGGTATCACAGGCGGTTGGCCAAAGCGTCACCGTGCGCAACGGCGATGTCGAAACGATCGCCTATAACCGCGACAAGGGGATCACGGTCACCGCCTACGTGGGCCAGCGTCGCGGCCACGCGAGCACCGCCGATTTCTCGGCCGACGCGCTGCAGGCGACCGTCGCCAAGGCGGTGGCGATCGCCCGCTACACATCGGATGACCCGCACGCCGGCCTCGCCGATCCGGCCCGGCTTGCGCGCACGTGGCCCGACCTCGACCTGTACCACCCGTGGGAATTGTCCGTCGACGAGGCGATCGCCCTCGGACGTGCAACCGAAGCCGCGGCGCTGGCCGTCGATCGCCGGATCACCAATTCGGAAGGCGCAACGGTGTCGCGCGGCGAGTCCGAGTTCGTGTATGCGAATTCGGAAGGCTTCTCCGGGGGCTATCGCAGTTCCCGGCACAGCATCGACTGCGCCGTCGTCGGCGAGGATCGCGGCGGCATGCAGCGCGACTTCTGGTTTACGGCGGCGCGCGCGCCAACGGATCTGCAGCGCGCGGAAGAAGTCGGGCGCGTGGCCGGCGAGCGCGCTGCGCGGCGCCTCAGGTCGCGACGGCTGGCTACCCGCGACTGCGCGGTGCTGTTCGAAGCACCCGAGGCGGCGGACTTGCTGGGCAGCTTCGTGCACGCGGTGTCGGGGGGCAGCTTGTACCGGAAGTCGTCGTTCCTGCTCGATTCGCTCGGCACGCAGGTCTTCGCGCCGCACGTGTCGATCCGCGAGGAGCCGCACCTGCCGCGCGGCCGCGGCAGCGCCCCCTTCGACGCCGAGGGTGTCGCGACGGCCGCGCGCGACGTCGTCCGCGACGGCGTCGTCCAGGGCTACTTCCTCGGAAGCTACGCTGCGCGCAAGCTGGGCATGACCACCACCGCCAACGCCGGCGGTTCGCACAATCTCGTCGTTTCGCATGGCGAGGACGATCTCGCAGCGCTGATGCGGCGGATGGGGCAGGGGCTGTTCGTCACCGAGCAGCTGGGACAAGGGATCAACGCGGTGACCGGCGACTATTCGCGCGGCGCCGCGGGTTTCTGGATCGAGGACGGCGTGATCGCGTATCCGGTCGAGGAGATCACGATCGCGGGCAATCTGCGCGACATGTTCCGCGACATCGTGGCCATCGGCAGCGACGTCGATACGCGGGGCTCGCGTCACATCGGATCGCTGCTGGTTTCGCGCATGACGCTCGCGGGCAGCTAGACCCCACGGCGCCACGGCTATGGTCGAGCCCGTCCTCCAGTGGTTTCGGTCGCTCAACGACCCGTTGCGCAACGCCAATCTGGCAGCGCGCTGGATTGCGCAACTGCCGCCGTCGGACCCCCTCGCCATCCAGAAGGAAGCGCTCGAGCTGATCGCCGGATTTCCCGGCGCGCGATCGGACGTCGGTCCGGGACAGGTCGAAGCGCTGCTCCGCATCGACGCCCGTCTGGAGCCGGTGGTGGCGCACCTGACGCAGCAGTACACGGCCAACTACCAGAAGAGTTCGTCGGTCGAATCGCGGCTGTGGCATGCGGTATTCGACCTTGTGAAGGCATTCATCGCCGCCTACCAGATCGCGCTGAAGGCCGGCTATCCGCGCGCCGATCTCAAGCGCTGGCGCGCCATCCTGCCGTGGGTGCTGGTGCGGCTCGCGCACTACAAGGGCCTCGACGGCAAGTACCGGTTGTTCCGGTACAGCCACTGGATTCCGGCGCAATGGCGCGAATACCACGAGCTGTGCGAATTTGCGCGGATGCGCGGCTGGCAGCGAGAGCAGCTGGTGTTCGGCGTCGGCGCGTTCTCGAAGCCCGGCGTGTCGTTCGAGCAGGAATACGTGAAGACGCTGATGCTGATGCGACTCGATTCGGGCAATTTCACGCCGGACCAGGTCGAGTGGGTGGCGCGGCAACTCGAGGACTGGACGCCATCGCTGTCGCTGGTGCCGCCGCCGGGTGACGGCGCCGAGTTCTTCGTCGACCTTACCGGAACGTCGGGACTGCGCCGCCGCGATCGCCCGCATGCCGGGGGTCGCGTGATGTTTCTCGACACCGGTCCCGCCTACACGCGCGTGGTCGAGCGGATGCGCTGGCTCCCCGAGCAGGACGAAGAGATCCCGAAGCCCGGTGATCTTCCGCCGCGTGAGCAGCGATTGCTATTGATGCGGCTGGCTGCGCTGTTCGGCCCGGATGCACTGGCGCAGGCGCCGCGGGCGGCACGCTTCCGCACGGAAAACGAGATCCGCGTCGTCGTCGGATTGCAGCCGCTGACGCGCGCGATTGCGGAGATCGACCGGCTGCCCGAGCAGGCGCGAACGCCGGGCGTGCAGGCGAGCTACGACGAAGTGACGCAGATGGTGAACCCGAACATCAGTCCGGAGAGCGTCGCGCGTCGCATCAAAGGCAATTCGTGGAAGATGGTCGACCGCAGCGACACCGGGTGCCGGCTGCTGGCGCCGTCCAAGGACGCGCCTTCGCGCCTTGGCGAACTGATCGCCATTCGGGACGGCGAGCAATGGCACCTCGCGGTAGTACGCCGGATGCAGCGCCAACAGGTCGACGAAGTCACCGTCGGCGTTGAGATCATTGCCAAGCGGCTCGTCCGCGTGCTGATGCGCAGCTGGGTCGCGCCGACCGCCGCGGGGCAAGCCGGCATCGATCGGCCGTTCTTCGGCGTGTACCTGCCCGCCCATCCGGAAAACCGGCAGGCTTCGCAACGCAGCCTGATTGGTCCCGACGACAAGTTCCTGGCGGGCGGCATGGTCGAACTCGACACGGGCAATGCGCGCTACCTGATCCGGTTTACGCAGACGCTCGAGCGTCAGGCGGGCTGGTCATGGGCGCTGTTCAATGCCGTCCGCAAGCTGACGTAACCCACCTATCGAGGGCGTAGCCGCGTCCACACGGCGCCTGCGTTCAGCATGCGATCGGCTGTACTGTTCAGGACGCCGGGCCCGGCACGAAGACCGGTCCTGCTGGGCGATTGGTTACCCCGATGCGGCGTGCCGCAAGGTATGGCGCACCTGCAGTTCTGCGGCTAGAATCGTCCGCCGCCATATATTCGGCAGATCCGGCTTGGACGCCATGGCGCTTTGGGCAGGGCCGCACAATACCTATTTCGGAGGATTCATGAAACGTCGTAATTTCCTGCAGCATTCCGGCCTTGCGGGCATCCTCGCCGCCGGCTCGGCGCCTGCATTTGCGCAGGCGTCACCCACGATCAAGTGGCGCTGTGCCTCGAGCTTCCCGAAGTCGCTGGACACGATCTACGGTGCCGCGGAGACGGCCGCCAAGGTCGTCAACGATGTAACCGGCGGCAAGTTCCAGATCCAGGTATTCGCGTCCGGTGAAATCGTTCCCGGGCTGCAGGTCGCGGATGCCGTGCAGAACGGCACCGTCGAGTGCGGGCACACCGCGCCGTATTACTACGTCGGCAAAGACCCGACGTTCGCGTTCGGGACCGCGATTCCGTTCGGCCTGAACCAGCGGCAATTCGACGCCTGGTGGTACTTCGGCGGCGGCGAGCAGCTCTACAACGAATTCCTCAAGAGCTACAACATCACGGGCATCTTGTGCGGCAATACCGGCGCGCAAATGGGCGGCTGGTACCGCAAGGAAATCAAGACCGTCGCCGACCTGAAGGGCCTCAAGATGCGGATCGGCGGGTTTGCCGGGCAGGTGCTGACCAAGCTCGGCGTCGTACCGCAGCAGATCGCCGGCGGCGAGATCTATCCGGCGCTGGAAAAGGGCACGATCGACGCGGCCGAGTGGGTCGGCCCGTACGACGACGAGAAGCTGGGATTCAACAAGGTCGCCAAGTACTACTACTACCCCGGCTGGTGGGAAGGCGGTCCTGCGCTGCAGTACTTCGTCAACACGGCCAAGTACAACGAATTGCCGGCTGAGTACAAGGCGGCGCTGCGCGCCGGTTGTGCCGAAGGCAATACGTGGATGATGGCGAAGTACGATGCGCAAAATCCGGGTGCGCTGCGCAAGCTCGTCGCAGGCGGAACGCTGCTGCGGCCGTTCCCGAAGGCAGTTATGGACGCCTGCTACGGCGCGGCGATGGAGCTTTACGCCGAAACGTCGGCGAAGAACGCCAACTTCAAGAAGCTGTGGGACAACGTCTCCGCGTTCCAGAAGGACCAGATCCTCTGGTTCCGAGTGACCGAAAACACGTACGACAACTACATGGCCACGGCCGGGCAAGGTTCGGGTGGCGCGGCCAAGAAGCAATAGCCGACGCGCCCGTACCACCAGGACGAAAAAGCCCCGCATCGCGGGGCTTTTTCTTTGTCGCAAGGACGTGGTGCCGCGTCCTACTTCTTGAACGCGTCCTCGAGCGCCTTGCCCGCCTTCTCGTCGGTTTCCTCCTGCTTGTTCAGCAGGTCCTGCAGCGGGTCGCCGGACTTCGCGGGCGCACCCTGTCCCGGCGTGGGAATCTCGGGCTCGCCGATGGCGGGAACCTCGATCTTGACCTTGTCGAGGTCGTAGGCGACGGGCGTGTCGAGGAACATCGTGACCTGTTTCGGGAACGCGACGACCAGCGCCACGAGGATGAGCTGCAGGAACACCCACGGAATCGCGCCCCAGTAGATGTCCGAACTCTTCACTTCCTTCGGCGCCACGCCGCGCAGATAGAACAGCGCGAAGCCGAACGGCGGGTGCATGAACGACGTCTGCAGGTTCACGCACAGCATGACGCCGAACCAGATCAGCGCCGCGTCCTCGCCGACGATCGGCGTCAGCAGCGTTTTCGCGATCGGCGCCAGCAGCGGCACGATGATGAACACGATCTCGAAGAAGTCGAGGAAGAACGCGATGAAGAACACGAACACGTTGACGAAGATCAGGAAGCCCCACGCGCCGCCGGGCAGGCTGGTCAGCAGGTGCTCGAGCCAGCGGCCGCCATCGACGCCCTGGAACACGATCGAAAAGCAGGTCGAGCCGATCAGGATGAAAATGACCATCGCGGTCAGCCGCATCGTCGCTTCGTAAGCGGCGACGATCAGCTTGCGCAGGTCCGGTATCGCCGCCGCGCGGATGCACAGGTAGGCGACCACCAGGTAGAGGACGGCGATCGCAACCTTGAACGGCACCGACTTGAACGCCCAGACCCCGATTATCGCCGCGACGCCGGCGGCGATCAGGCCGATCAACGCAATGCGCTTGCCGGGCTTGCCGAGGCTCGGGTGGCGAATCGCCGCCAGCACGATGGCGCCGATCGAGCCCATCGCGCCGCCTTCCGTTGGCGTCGCCAGCCCGAGCAGCAGAGTGCCCAGCACGAGGAAGATCAGGACCGCCGCGGGAATGATCCCCCACAGGCATTTTTTCCACAGTTCCCAGCCGCGCAACGACAGCTCGTCCCTGGGAATCGCCGGTACCCAATTCGGCTTCACGACGCTGACGAGGAACGTGAACAACATGAACAACGCTATCTGCAGCAGCGACGGTCCCCATGCGCCCAGGTACATGTCGCCTACCGAGCGGCCGAGCTGGTCGGCCAACACGACCAGGACGAGCGATGGCGGTACCAGTTGTGTGATCGTGCCCGACGCCGCCAGCACCCCCGTGGCGTAACGCATGTTGTACTTGTAGCGCATCATCACCGGCAGCGAAATCAGCGCCATCGCGATGACCTGCGCCGCGACGGTGCCGGTGATTGCGCCGAGGATGAATCCGACGATGATGACCGAATAGCCGATGCCGCCACGCACGGGCCCGAACAACTGGCCCATCGAATCGAGCATGTCCTCGGCCAGCCCGCATTTCTCGAGGATCGCGCCCATGAACGTGAAGAACGGGATCGCGAGCAGCAGCTCGTTCGAGAGGATGCTGCCGAAGATGCGCCCGGGGATCGCCTGCAGGAAGTTGAAATTGAAAAAGCCAAGGTAGATCGACAGGAAGCCGAACATCAGACCCAGCGCCGACAGCGAGAACGCGACCGGGTAGCCGATCAGCATGATCACGATCAGCCCGCCGAACATCAGCGGCGGCATCCACTCGAGCGGGATCATTGAACCGGTCTTTCGTAGTGCGATTCGAGGCGGACGTATCCGCGGAGCGCGGCGGCTCGCTTGATGATTTCGGAGACGCCCTGCAGCGCCAGCAGCGCGAAGCCGACCGGCACCAGGATCTTGACCGGCCAGCGCAACAGCCCGCCTGCGTTACCCGAGTGCTCCTGGATGTGCCACGACTCGTAGAAGAACGGCCACGACAGCCAGCCGATCAGCAGGCACGAGGGGATCAGGAATACGGCGGTGCCGACGAGGTCGAGCCACTCCTTGCCGCGTTCGGGCAGCTGCGTGTACAGGATGTCGACGCGGACGTGCTCGTTGCGCTGCAGCGTATACGACGCACCGAGCATGACGACGCCTGCGAACAGGTACCACTGGATTTCGAGCCACGCGTTGGATGAGATGTCGAACGCGTAACGGATCATCGCGTTGGCGGCGCTGATGACGCACGCGATGAGGATCATCCAGTTCGCTACGCGCCCGAGGCGCTCGTTCAATGCGTCGATCGCTCGCGACAAGGTCAGCAAAGCACGCATGAAGTCTCCCGCTGGCGGCGAATTTGTCGCCAGCCCGAGGCTAGCGGATTCGTCTTGGAGTTTGGAGGGCGGTTCTGCCCTCGGCACGTGCGCGGAATTATAGGTGAATCGCGCCGCGAGCGGGCGGGATGCCGCACCCGGCCGACGAAGGGGACCGCGATGCTAGAATTACCCTTTCCCCGCCGCCGGTTCATCATGTTCAGCCGCTCGTCGAGCCTCGAGAAGTCCGACCCCGACCTCTGGGCCGCCATTGCCAGCGAAAACCGGCGCCAGGAGGACCACATCGAGCTCATCGCCTCGGAGAACTACGCCAGTTCGGCGGTTCTGGCTGCCCAAGGCTCGCAGCTGACGAACAAGTACGCGGAAGGCTACCCCGGCAAGCGCTATTACGGCGGCTGCGAATTCGTCGACATTGCCGAGACGCTGGCGATCGACCGTGCGAAAAAGCTGTTCCATGCTGAATTCGCCAACGTGCAGCCCCATTCAGGGGCACAGGCGAACCAGGCGGTTTTCTTCGCCGCACTGAAACCGGGCGACACCGTGCTCGGCATGAGCTTGCCGCATGGCGGCCATCTGACGCACGGCTCACCGGTCAATCAGTCGGGCAAGTGGTTCAACGTCGTCCCGTACGGGTTGGACCTCGAGACGGAGCTGATCGACTACGACGCGGCCGAGCGCCTCGCCCATCAGCACAAGCCGAAGCTGATCATTGCCGGCGCCTCGGCGTATTCGCGCGTGATCGACTGGAAGCGCTTCAAGTCGATCGCCGATGCCGTCGGCGCGCCGCTGATGGTCGACATGGCGCACTACGCAGGGCTGGTGGCGGCCGGCGTGTACCCGACGCCGGTCGGAATTGCCGACTACGTGACCACCACCACGCACAAGACGCTGCGCGGACCGCGCGGCGGCCTGATCCTGGCATCGGCCGCGCACGAGAAGGCGGTGAATTCGGCGGTGTTTCCGGGCCTGCAAGGCGGTCCGCTGATGCACGTGATCGCCGCCAAGGCGGTCGCGCTCGGCGAGGCGCAGAAGCACGAATTCAAGGTCTATCAGGAGAGCGTGCTGCACAACGCGCAGGTGCTGGCGAGGGTGCTGCAGGATCGCGGATTGCGGATCGTCTCCGGCGGCACCGATTCGCACATGTTTCTCGTCGACTTGCGGGCGAAGAAAATCACCGGCAAGGATGCCGAGGCCGCGCTGTCGAAGGCGCACATCACCGTCAACAAGAACTCGATCCCGAACGATCCCGAAAAACCGTTCGTGACGTCCGGCATTCGCATCGGCAGCCCGGCGATCACCACCCGGGGCTTTACCGAGATCGAGGCCGAGGAACTCGGCCATCTGATCGCCGACTTGCTCGAGACGCCGCAGGACGACGCAGCGATTGGCCGGATCAAGCAGGCGGTGGCCGCGCTGACGAAGAAGTTTCCGGTGTACAAAACTGGGATTAGGGATTAGGGGTTAGGGATTGGCGTGCCTTGCCGCACGTCGCGCAGAAATCGTCGCGCCCAGGACAACGGTTGAATTCAACAAGTCTCATTTGCGGTGCTCGCAGATGCACGCTAATCCCTAACCCCTAGTCCCTAACCCCTGCCGTCAAGATGAAGTGCCCGTTTTGCACCAGCGCCGACACGCAGGTGATCGACTCTCGCGTGTCCGAGCCCGGTGACTCGATTCGCCGGCGTCGTCGCTGCCTCGCGTGCCAGAAACGGTTCACGACCTACGAGACCGTCGAATTGCGGTTGCCGCAGATCGTCAAGAGCGACGGGTCGCGCGCCGATTTCGATGAGCAGAAGGTGCGCACCGGCTTCCAGCGCGCGCTGCACAAGCGGCCGGTCCCCACCGAATACGTCGATGCGGCCATTAACCGGATCGTCCAGCACGTACTGTCGCTGGGCGAGCGCGAGGTCCCGTCGCGGCAGGTGGGTGAGAAGGTGATGGAGGAGTTGAAGAAGCTCGACAAGGTCGCGTATATCCGGTTCGCATCGGTTTACCGCTCGTTCCAGGACATTGCCGACTTCCAGGACGCGATCAAGGAAGTCGAGACGCCCAAACGTTCGCGCCGTTGACGTCGCCCTTCGTCCGCGCCGAGCCGCAGTCGCGCCGGCCCTTTTGAGATGCCGAACCCGCGCCATTCCGCCGTCGATCGCGAACACATGTCGCGCGCGCTGGCGCTGGCCGCGCGCGGCCTGTTTACGACGACGCCCAATCCCCGCGTCGGGTGCGTCGTGGCCGTGGGCGGCGATGTGATCGGCGAGGGCTTCCACAACCATCCCGGGGCCGCGCATGCGGAAGCGGAGGCGCTCGCCGACGCGCGCAGGCGTGGCAACGATCCGCGCGGCGCGACGCTGTACGTGACGCTCGAACCGTGCAACCACCACGGCCGCACACCGCCGTGTTCGGAAGCAGTGATCGCCGCCGGTATCGCGCGCGTCGTCGCGGCGATGCCCGATCCGAATCCCGTTGCCGCGGGGGGATCGGCAAAGCTCGCGTCCGCCAGAATCGCCGTCGACGTCGGCCTGTGCGAGGACGAGGCACGCGAGCTCAACATCGGCTTCGTGTCGCGGATGACGCGGGGGCGGCCGTGGGTCCGGAGCAAGATCGCGGCGTCGCTCGACGGGCGCACTGCGCTGGCCAACGGCAGCAGCCAATGGATTACCGGCCCGGCGGCGCGGGCCGACGGTCACGCGTGGCGCGCGCGGGCGTGCGCGATCCTGACCGGCGTCGGCACCGTGCTGCAGGACGACCCGGCGCTCACCGTGCGCGACGTGCCGACGCCGCGCCAGCCTCGGATCGTCGTCGTCGATCGCCACGGTGACACACCGCCGCAGGCACGCGTACTCGAGGGCGGCCGCACACTGGTAGTGACCGCCAATGGTCGCAATCCGGCATGGCCCGACGGAATCGAATGCATCACGCTGCCGGACCCGCAACGGCGTGTCGATCTCGACGCGCTGATGCGCGCGCTCGGCGAGCGCGGCATCAATGAACTGCACGTCGAGGCGGGCGCCAAGCTCAACGGCGCGCTGGTGGCCGCAGGATTGATCGACGAATACGTCGTCTATGTCGCGCCGTCGTTGCTGGGCGAGCCGGCTCGGGGAATGGTCGAGCGCTCGCAACCGCTGGCGGATCTCGCGGCACGGGTCCACCTCGATTTCCGCAGTGTCGACCGGATCGGCGACGATCTTCGCATTGTCGCGCGAGTGATGGGAGACCGTGCCTGATGTTCACCGGAATCGTTCAGGCGATTGGCCGCATTTCAAATGTCGTCGCGGGCGGCGACGGGCAGCAGATTGCCGTCGACGCCGGCGTCTTCGACGCGAGCGACGTGGCGGTTGGCGACAGCATTGCCGTCAACGGCTGTTGCCTGACCGTGACCGCGATCGACGGCGCCACCCTGCGGTTCGACGTGTCAGCGGAGACGCTGCGCTGCACGACGGGACTCAATACGCCCGGCGATGTCAATCTCGAGAAGGCGCTGCGGCTCGCCGACCGTCTGGGCGGCCACCTGGTGCAGGGCCACATCGACGGCGTGGGTACCGTCGTCGCGTTCTCCGCGGTGGCCGATGACGCGGGCGGCAGCTGGTCGCTAGTGATCGACGCGCCGCCCGAGGTCGCGCGCTACGTGGCGACGAAGGGGTCGATCGCCGTCGATGGCGTCAGTCTCACCGTCAACGAGGTCACCGGCACGCGCTTTCACGTCAACCTGATCCCGCATACACTGGCGGTGACAACACTTCGGAGACTCGCGCCGGGGGCGCGTGTCAATCTCGAAGCAGACCTGGTCGCCCGCTACGTCGCGCGACTACGCGAATTCGACGCGGACTGACGATCCGCGCGAGAGGAGAACAGGATGGACCTGACAACACTCGAGCGACTGCCGTTGTGGATCGGCGGCAAGGCCACCGCGGCCCAGACGACGCGCTACGGCGAAGTCACCAACCCGGCGACCGGCGAGGTGATCCGACACGTTCCGCTGGCCAATGCGGCCGATGTCGACGCGGCGGTACGCGCGGCGGCTGCAGCGCAGCCGGGGTGGCGCGCGTGGCCGGCGCTGCGCCGTGCGCGCGTGCTGATGCGTTTCCGCGAACTGATGGAGACGCACAAGAAGGACCTGGCGAAGATCGTCACGCAGGAGCACGGCAAGACGCTCACCGACGCCGAGGGTTCGATCACGCGCGGCATCGAAGTCATCGAATTCGCCACCGGCATCCCGCACCTGCTGAAAGGCGAGTTCAGCGAAAGCGTCGGGACCGACGTCGACAGCTGGTCGCTGCGACAGCCGGTGGGCGTGTGCGCCGGCATCACGCCGTTCAATTTCCCGGCGATGGTTCCGTTGTGGATGTTCCCGGTGTCGCTCGCGTGCGGCAACGCGTTCATCCTGAAGCCATCGGAACGCGATCCGACGTTGTCGCTCAGGATGGCCGAGTTGCTGCAGGAAGCGGGCCTGCCCGACGGCGTGTTCAACGTCGTCCACGGCGACAAGGAAGCGGTCGATGCGATCCTCCATCATCCGGGCATCCACGCCGTGTCGTTCGTCGGCTCGACGCCGATCGCACGGTACATCTACGAGACCGGCGCCAAGGCGGGCAAGCGCGTGCAGGCGCTCGGCGGTGCGAAGAATCACGCGGTCGTGCTGCCGGATGCCGATGTCGATTTCGCCACCGAGGCGATCATCGGCGCCGGGTACGGCTCGGCCGGCGAGCGCTGCATGGCGATCTCCGCGATTGTCGCGGTCGGCGACGTGGCCGACACGCTGGTGGCGAAGCTCGCGGCACGCGCACGCAAGGTCACCACCGGCCCCGGCGACGCGGCCGGCATCGAGATGGGCCCGGTCATCACCTGCGCGGCGCGCGACCGCATCCAGGGGCTGATCGACAAGGGCGTCGCCGAGGGTGCGTCGCTGGTCGTCGACGGCCGCAAGCCTTCGATCGCGGGCCACGCCGAGGGCTTTTTCGTGGGACCGACGCTGTTCGACCGCGTGACGCCGCCGATGTCGATCTATCGCGAGGAAATCTTCGGACCGGTATTGTGCGTCGTCCGCTGCGAGTCGCTGACCGAGGCGATTGCGCTGGTCAACGCCAATCCCTACGCGAACGGCGCAGCGATCTTCACGCGTTCCGGATATGCCGCGCGCCGGTTCCAGCAGGATTGCGATGTCGGAATGCTCGGCGTCAACGTCCCGATCCCGGTTCCCATGGCGTTCTATTCGTTCGGCGGCTGGCGCAACTCGCTGTTCGGCGACTTGCACGTCCATGGCATGGACGGCGTCCGTTTCTACACGCGGACCAAAGTGATGACGACGCGCTGGCCCGACGACGGCAGCGCCGCGCCGGGGTTTCATATGCCGTTGATGGGCTAGCGCCCATGAAAGGGACTAGGGGCTAGGGGCTAGAGATTAGCGTGCCTTCGGTCACGCATCTCGCTAATTCGATATGTCCAGTGCGCAACAATGCAACCGGGGCACGCAAGTCCCTAGCCCCGCTTGTTTCAATGCCAGCGACGTCTCGAATCCACGCGACCCCTAGGCTCTGCTAGAGCCTTTTGCCATCCGGCCCCGTCGGCCCTTCGATATCGAAACGGAATTCGAGGATGGCCCAGTAGGGGACCGGCTTGCCGTCGAAGCTCGCCGGCGAAAACCGGGAGCTGCGCAACGAATCGATCACCGCCGCCGCGAACAGCGGGTCGTCGGGCGCGAACTGTATTTCTGCGATGTTGCCGCCGGCATCGACCAGCACCAGCGCGCTGATCTTCATCGACGTGCCGGCGCGCGCCGCCTTCACCGGGTACATGACGCTCAATCCGCCCTTCAGCACCGGCACGCGAGCGGGGGTGTACGGGAAACGTTCGGCGAGCGTCGCCACGACGGTCGTGCCGAAATCGCGTGGATGGGTACCGATACTCATCGAGATCCGGCCGATCGGCGCGAACTCGGGTTCGGCGGCGACGACGGCCGGCGCCATCGACTGTCCGCCGACGGGGCTCTTGCGCGGCGGGGCGACGACCGGCGGAATGGGTGTCGGCCGCTGCGGCGTTTCCTCGGAGCGCATCGGAACCTTCTCCGCCTCGGGCGCGCGCAGTGCGACGAGGATTGCCGACAGCGGCGTTGGCGCGCCCGGCGATGTAAACAGGCTCACGGGCAACGGGCGCAGCACCGTGCCCACGAACGCGAGCAGCCCGATGTGAAACGCGATCGAAGCAAGCAGCGACGCCGACAGCGGTGCATCGCGCCGACTGCGCCAGCCGTCGGTGCCCGACGGAAAAAGTGCGATGTTCACGATCCGCTATGTTCGCATGGCGCACACAAACGAACGGCCGCACCGCTTGCGCGGCACGGCCGTCGAAGTCGCAACCGCTACGTGCGAGACTATTCGCCCAGCAGACGCCAGGACATCCGGTGCTCGCTCAGGTAGCCGGGCAGAGTGAGCTTGATCGTCCGCAGCTTGCCGTCGATACCCTGCGTGATGCCGATCCGGACGTCGAAATTCAGGCTGCCCGGGGCACTCGAGGATGCGTCGACCGACAGCAGTTCCGCGCCGACTGCGCCTTCCGCCACCGCCACCGCCTGGCCGCTGTCCCCGTACGTCTGCGTCGCATCGCTGGTGTCGATCACCGAATTGCCGAACGAGAACTCGCGCGCGTAGATGTTCGCGGGTTGGCCGGTCAGGCACGGGTCGGTCTGCGGCGCCGCAGCCGCGTACGCGACGATCGAGATCGCCGCCTGGGGCGGTATGACGATCCGGTTGCCGGGTGGCAGGTCGTCGAACCAGCCGAAATCAGGCCGTGAAGTAAGGCCTGCCGCATCGACGACTTCGATCAGGTCCGCGCGGCTCAGCGGTGTCGTGGGGATCGGGTTGGGCAGGTTCTGCTTGCCGTCCCGGATCGCGTACATCGTCTGGCCCTGCGAATCGCTCAAGTCGTCGTCGTGCAAGAGGCGGCCGGTTCCGACGAACACCCAGCGGTCGAAACCGTTGACGATGTCGATCTCCATTTGCGGCGGCGTCGTCACCGGCTGGCCGGAGCCCGTTCCTTTTTCGGTCAGCCTCGCCAGCTTCTCGGCCTTCCAGCTGGCATAGGGCAGCGATGCACCCGTCGCCGGATTGATCAGGTCGATCCGCCAGAAATTCCCCAGCAGGTCGCCGAAGTACACCTGATCGGCGAGCAGGTTGGTCGAGTTCTGCGTATACGCGGAGAGCTGCGACACGCCTGCGGGACTCGTGGGTGTGCCGACCCCGGTGCTGATCGGCGGTCCCACCGGAATGCCGGTCGCCGCATCGAGGAACCAGACCTTGCCCACGCCGGATGCGTTGTTGTGTCCGGAAGGCACGATCACCAGCCACTTGCCCCCGAATTCGCGGGTCTTGGCGACCGTCACCCGGCCGTACGTGTAGCCGAGGTCGGCATCGGTGAACTCCCACATCACCTTGCTCGCGGCCGTGGCTTCGTCCGTGATGTCCGTTGGCTTGGTCACGTCGATCGCGTAATACGACTTGCCGCCCTTGCCGAGGCCGCCGATCAGGATCGTGCGCCATGCGGAACCGTCATGGAAATCGACGACGCGCGGCGTCGAATCGACGTAATAGTGGTGCTTAAACCGCGGCAGCCGCGCCGACTGGAACGTCAGCGCGCCGAGA
>Ga0070668_100000772_pt1 | contig 22052 bp, 19 predicted proteins | sample KBSS43metaG_FD_64661 | JGI IMG/M metagenome (GOLD analysis project Ga0070668, IMG submission 64661) | Switchgrass rhizosphere microbial communities from Kellogg Biological Station, Michigan, USA - KBS S4-3 metaG | ecosystem: Host-associated > Plants > Roots > Rhizosphere > Soil ...
CGGCCGGCCACCCAGCGGTAGGTGTAGCCGAAGAAGGCGCCCACCCGGGTGATGTCCGAGTAGTTGTCCGACCGGGCGTGCCACAGCCGCCGGTCGAAGACGACCAGGTCACCGGGGTTGGCGGTGATCTGCAGGGCACCCTCGGGCTGCGGCCACGGGACACCGCGGCTCGGCGGGCCGGGCAGCCAGTTGGTCTTGTGGCTGCCGGGCAGCACGGTGAAGTTGCCCCGGCCGGTCTCGCTCACGTCGGAGAACCAGTAGGCCAGCTTGACCGACATCATCGGGCGGGGGTCGGTCTCGATCTCCCGGTTCTGCCGGCCGCCGTCCTGGTGCCAGTGCCACCAGTCCTTCTGCTTCTCGTGGATCTGCGGGTGCACGTCGATGTGCGAGTGGTAGACGTGGATGTTCCACCCGAGCAACGACCAGATGTAACGGAACGCCACCGGGTGGTCCAGCAGGAACGCCAGCTCCGGCAGGGTGGTCACCGCGGAAAGCTGGTGCAGGGCGCCGGTCGCGCCGAGGCCGTGCCCGCCGGGCTGGCCCGCCCGCTCGAAGGCGCCGAGGATCGCGGCCCGTCCGACCGCGATCTCACTCTCGCTGAGCACGCCAGGCACCACGAGGAAACCGTCCCGGTCGAACTGGGCGCGCTCGTCGTTCGTCATGGGCGTCCAAGCGGGCGCCTCCACCTGCGTCATCGAATACTCCACCTCTCGGTCCTTGTAGTTCAGAGACGCAACAGAAGCGCAGATTGGTTGCCGGCGAAGGAGAAAACTTCTCTACTTAGATCAAGTTGAATACCTAACCGGGCCAAATCCGTCCAGCCAGCGCTCAACCAGGTAGAAAGCGATGGAACTACGCATCGGCAGACTCATCCGGACACCCGTCTCCGGGTGGACGTAGTCGCCGGCGATCATCTTGGCGATGTCGTCCCGGGTGAACCAGTGTGCCTCGTCGATCTCCGCAGGATCGAGGCGGAGCGACTGCTCCGGGTCGGCGGTGGCGTGGAAGCCGAGCATCAGCGAGCCGGGGTACGGCCAGGACTGGCTGCCCGCATACGTCATAGCGGCCAGCCCGAGGCCGACCTCCTCGTCGACCTCACGGCGCACGGCAGCCTCGGCCGACTCGCCCGGCTCGACGAAGCCGGCCAGGCAGGAGAAGCGCCGCACCCCGTCCGGCCCGGTGCCCCACGCCGCGTTGTGGCCGAGCAGGCAGCGGCCGTCCGGACCGGCCACACCGTCGTGCACCAGCACGATCATCGCCGGGTCGGTGCGCGGCCACATCAGGTTGCCGTCGGTGTCCCGCCGGGCCCAGCCCGCCTCCACGGCCGTGGTCGGCAGGCCGGTGCGCGGCGAGAACAGGTGGCTGGCGTGCCAGTTGGCCAGCGCCGCGGCCGCGGTGAAGAGCCCCGCGTCACGGTCGTCGAGCAGGTGCCCGATGTCGCGCAAGGTGACCGCCCGGGTGCCGGCGAGCCGGGGCAGCGGCGCGTCGACCATCCAGATCGGGGTGCCGTCCAGGTCGACGCCGAGGAACCACCACTCCGCCTCGGGCGCCTCCGCGGGCGCTTGCAGGACCAGCCCCACGCCGCCCTCGGGCCGGTCGGCGACCAGTGCCCGGCCGCCGGCGGCCAGGTCGACGACGAGGACCTGGCCGCGCGTGCGGGCCGCGGCCAGCCACTCCTCGTCGGTGCGGCGCAGCGCGGCCCGGTCCAGCGTGCTGCGCGCCAGCGGGGGCAGGCCGGGCTGCTCCCGCAGGTCGGGCTGTTCGGGCGAACTCACGCGACGCCGCGCTCCACGGCCGTGAGCGCGGCCAGCGGGGCGTGCACCTTGTCGGCGTCGCCGAGCACGACGGCCACCGTCTGGGACGGCGCGAGGAACCGGGCGGCCACGTCGGCCACCTGCTCGCGGGTCGCCGTGGCCAGCGCCGCCGAGTAGTCGCGCAGATAGTCCAGGCGCAGGTCGAAGCTGGCGTACATGCTGGCCAGCCCGGCGAGCCCGGCCTGGGTGGACATGCCCAGCCGCAGCGTGCCGAGGGCGTACCGCCGGGCTTGTTCGAGTTCGTCCTCGCCGGGCGGCAGGCTGGCTATCCGGCCCAGCTCGTAGAACGTCTCCAGCAGCGACGGGCCGGTCACCTCGGTGGCCACCTCGGCCGCGACCAGCAGCGCCGAGCCGGCCAGGAAGTGCTCGATCGAGGTGTGCGGGCCGTACGTGTAGCCCTTGTCCTCGCGGATGTTCTCCACCCAGCGCGACGAGAAGTAGCCGCCGAAGACCAGGTTGGCCAGCTGCAGGGCGGCGTAGTCGGGGTCGGTGCGGGGCAGCGCGGGCAGCGCCATCCGCAGCGACGACTGCACCGCGCCGGGCCGGTCGACCAGCAGCAGCGGGCCGGGCTGCAGCGCCGGCGTGGGCGGCAGGTCGCCGTCCTTGCCGGGGCCGGTCCAGCTGCCCAGCGCCTTGTCGGCGGCGTCGATGGCCTTTTCCGGGTTGAGGTCGCCGACCAGCACCAGCACCGAGCCCTCCGGGCGGACCCGGTCGGCGTGCAGCGCGCGCAGCTGGGCCGGGCGCACCGCACGGACCTGGTCGGGCTCGGGAGTCTGCACCGCGTACGGGTGGCGGCCGTACATCCGCTTGAGCAGGGCCGCGCGGGCCAGGTGCGCGGGCTGGGTCAGGGCCACTTGGATGTGGTCGACCAGCCGGTCCCGTTCGGTGGCCACCTCCTCGTTCGGGTACGCCGGGTCGGTCAGCACCGCGGCCAGGATCTCCAGCAACCGGTCGAGCCCGGAGGCGAGCGTGTTGCCGGTGATCAGCAGCCGGTCCGGGTCGAGGCCGGCGGACAGCCCGCCGCCGACCGCCTGGAGCTCGGCCGCGATCTCGACGCTGGACATCGTGCCGGTGCCGGTGAACAGCGCCTGGGACAGCAGGGTGGCCCGGGGCAGCGGCGTGCGGCCGAACGGCACCCGCAGCCGGACCTCGACCAGCGGCACCGCGGGCCGCCGGATGGCGATCACGGTGAGGCCGCCGGCCAGCGTCCGCTCGGCCTGTCGGGGCAGCTTGAGCTTCCCGTCGGGAATCAGGTCAGGAAGGGTTCTCAAACTCATGATCCAGCTCCCGGGAGGACCTCGACAACGGCGCGCCGGTCGGGGCGCAGGGTGGCCGCGGCGGCGACGATCTGTGCCTCGGTGACCTCGCCGACCAGCTTGGGCAATTCGTTGAGCATCTCGGGCCGGCCGCGCTGCAGCTCGAGCACGGCCATCGGGAGCGCCCGGCCGAGCACGGCGTCGGTGTCCCGCAACAGGTGGGTCGCGATCCGGGCCTGGGTGCGTTCGAGTTCGCCGGGGGTCAGGCCGTTGGTGGCCAGCCGATCGAGTTCCTCGTCGACCGTGCGCAGCACCTTTTCCGCGTCGCCGCCGGGCGGCATGTGCGCCTGCAGCAGCAGCGCGGTCGGGTTGCGGACCTGGAACTCGTCGCCCATGAAACCGATGTAGCCGCCGATGCTGGTCACCGAGCGGTCGCGCTGGACCAGCCGCTCGACCAGCCGGGAGGCGTCGCCGTCGGTGAGCACCTCGGCGAGCACCACGAACGGCAGGTAGTCGGCGAAGTCCCCGATCGGGTCGGGCACCCGCCAGGCGCCGGCCACGCCGGGCAGCGGCGCGAGCCGGTCGGTGTAGACGTCCCGCCGCTCCTCGGTGAGGCCGGGCTCGTCGAAGTCGGGCAGCGGCGGCGCCGGCCGGGCGGCCACGTCGCCGAAGTGCCGGTGGATCATCGCGGTGGCCGCGGCCACGTCGAAGTCGCCGGCCACCGCGAGGGTCGCGTTGCCGCAGGCGTAGTAGCGGTCGAAGAACGCCTGCGCGTCCTCGACGGTGGCGCTGTCCAGGTCGCCGAACGAGCCGTAGCCGTCGTGCGCGTTGGGGAACGTGGAGAACATCACCGGCGGCAGCCGCAGCCAGGGGAACCCGCCGTACGGCCGGTTCAGCACGTTGACCCGGATCTCCTCCTTGACCACGTCGATCTGGTTGAGCAGGTTTTCCTCGGTGAGCCGCGGCCCGCGCATGCGGTCGGCCTCGAGGAAGAGCGCCCGCTCCAGCGCGCCGGACGGCAGCACCTCGAAGTAGTCGGTGTAGTCGAGGTGGGTGGAGCCGTTGAAGGTCCCGCCGGCGCCCTGCACATGCCGGAAGTGGGCCAGCTTCTCCAGGTTTTCCGAGCCCTGGAACATCAGGTGCTCGAACAGGTGGGCGAAGCCGGTGCGCCCCTCGGGCTCGGAGCGGATGCCGACGTCGTAGACCACGGCCACGCCCACGACGGGGGCGCTGCGATCGGGCGTGAGCACCACGCGCAGACCGTTGTCCAGGGTGAACCGTTCGACCGGATATTTCGTCGCGGGGATCTTGATTCTGCGCGCCACGAAATGACATTAGCGCTTTACGTGGGCACCGTCGCCACTGCAGGTGACCGACCCGCCACCCGGCCCGGGCTTGACATAGCACTCCCATCTGATCCAGTATTCCCATCCAACAGGTAGATAAAGCAGAGTTTCCCGCCGGGACGGAGGACAGACCGTGTACGTCTCGGCGCGCACCGACTACGCCGTCCGTGCCATGCTCGCCGTTGCTGCCGAGCACCCCCGGCTGGTCAAGGCCGCCGGGCTGGCCGCCGCCCAGGACATCCCGCTCAGTTTTCTGCAGGGCATCCTGCTCGACCTGCGCCGCGCCGGGCTGCTGCACAGCCACCGCGGCGTCGACGGTGGTTACGCGTTGGCCCGCCCGGCCGACGAGATCACCATCGGCGATGTGGTGCGTGCCGCGGGGGGCGCGCTCACCACCGTGCGCGGCCTGCCCACCGCCACCACGACCTACCACGGTGCCGCCACCGGGCTCCGCGACGTGTGGGTCGCCGTCGAGGAAGCCATCGAGGGCGTCGTCGACCACAAGACCCTGGCCGAGCTGTCCGCAGTGCCCCACCCAGTAACGAACTAGGAGTGAGCAATGAGCTCCCGCACCCTCCGTGCGCTTACCCTTGCCGCCACCGCCCTGCTGGCCGCCACCGCCCTGACCGCCTGCGGCGACGACGACGGCGGGTCGTCGTCGACCGGTGAGGCGTCCGCCATCCGCCTCGGCTACTTCCCGAACATCACCCACGCGCCCGCCCTGATCGGCGTCAACAAGGGCTTCCTGCAGGAGGCGCTGGGCAGCACCAAGCTCGAGTCCAAGACCTTCAACGCCGGGCCCGCGGCGATCGAGGCGCTGTTCTCCGGGGCGATCGACGCCACGTACATCGGCCCGAACCCGGCCATCAACGGCTGGGCGAAGTCCAACGGCGAAGGCCTCAAAATCATTGCGGGCAGCACCTCGGGCGGGGCCGGCCTGGTGGTCAAGGAGGGCATCACCACCGCGGCCGACCTCAAGGGCAAGAAGATCGCCACCCCGCAGCTGGGCAACACCCAGGACGTCGCGCTGCGCGCCTGGCTCAAGGAGAACGGCCTCAACGCCGACCAGCAGGGCGGCGGCGACGTGTCGGTGCTGCCGCAGGACAACGCGACCGCGCTGCAGGCCTTCGCCCAGGGCTCGATCGACGGCGCCTGGGTGCCCGAGCCCAACCTCAGCCGCATGGTCCTCGAGTCCAAGGGCAAGCTGCTGGTCAACGAGAAGGACCTCTGGCCGGGTGGGCTGTTCGTCACCACCCACCTGATCGTCAGCCAGAAGTTCCTGAAGGACCACCCGGCGACGGTCAAGAAGCTGCTCCAGGGCCACCTGAAGTCGCTCGACTACATCAAGACCAACGAGGCCGACGCGAAGGCCGCGGCCAACGCGCAGCTCGCCGCCCTCAGCGGCAAGCCGCTCAAGGACAACGTCCTGGACGCCGCGTTCAAGAACCTGACCTTCACGGCCGACCCGATCCCGTCGTCGCTCTACACCAGCGCCAAGCACGCCGAGGAGGTCGGGCTGCTCAAGCCGGTCGACCTCAAGGGCATCTACGACCTCGGCCCGCTCAACGAGCTCCTCAAGGCGAGCGGTCAGCCCCAGATCACGGACGCCACGGCGCCATGAGCCTCATCGAAACCCGGATCCCGCGGCCGGACACCGGCCGCGGGGACGCGGTCGTCCGCCTCGACGACGTCTCCAAGCAGTACGGGTCGGGCCGCACCGCCCTGCTGGCCCTCGACCGCGTGTCGCTGAGTGTCCGGCAGGGCGAGTTCGTCTGCCTGCTGGGCGCCTCGGGCTGCGGCAAGAGCACGCTGCTGTCGCTGGTCGCCGGCCTCGACCAGATCAGCGGCGGGACGCTGGACATCGGCGGCCGGCACGTCTCGCTGATGTTCCAGGAGGCGGCGCTCTTCCCCTGGCTGTCGGTGCGGGGCAACGTCGAGCTGCCGCTGCGTCTGCAGGGCGTCGGCCGGGCCGAACGCCGGGCCCGGGCGGAGGAACTCCTGGAGACCGTCCGGCTGCGCGGCTTCGGCGACAAGCGCCCGCACGAGCTGTCCGGCGGCATGCGGCAGCGGGTCGCGCTGGCCCGCGCGCTGGCCCAGAACGCCGAGATCCTGCTGATGGACGAGCCGTTCGGCGCGCTGGACGCGATGACCCGCGACATCCTGCACGACGAGCTGGAGCGGATCTGGCGCGAGCAGGAGCTCACCGTGCTCTTCGTGACGCACAACGTGCGCGAGGCGGTCCGGCTCGGCGACCGGGTGATCCTGCTGAGCAGCCGGCCCGGCCGGGTCATCGAGGACTTCCCGGTCGAGCACGCCCGGCCGCGGCGGATCGACTCCCCGGAGGTTTCCGGCCAGGCCGCCGAGATCACCGATCGGCTCCGCGCGGAGGTGGCCCGCCATGCCCAGTGAGGTTTCCGAGGTTTCCGAGGTCACGACCGCCAACGAGGTCACGACCGCCAACAACGAGATCAGCGGTCTCGACGCCCTTGAACTCGGGCCGCAGACCGCCAAGGGCGCCCTCGGCCGGCGGGTCTACCAGAGCGCCTGGCCCAAGCTGCTGGCCATCGCGATCGTGCTGCTCGTCTGGCAGGTCGCGGTCTGGTCGGAGTGGAAGCCGAAGTTCGTCCTGCCCCCGCCGAAGACGGTGTTCACCGACCTGGGCAATTTGATCGTCACCGCGGACTTCTGGAGCGGCGTCGGACTCACCCTGAGCCGAGCGGTCACCGGCTTCCTGCTGGCCGTGGTGATCGGTACGGCGATCGGCGCCGCGGTCGCCCGGTTCGCACCGCTGCGCGCCGCGATCGGCTCCCTGATCACCGGCCTGCAGACGATGCCGTCGATCATGTGGTTCCCGCTGGCCATCCTGCTCTTCCAGATCAGCGAGAGCGCGATCATGTTCGTGGTCGTCATCGGCGCCGCGCCGTCCGTGGCGAACGGGCTGATCAGCGGCATCGACTACGTGCCGCGCACGTGGCTGCGGGTCGGCCAGGTGCTCGGCATGCGCGGCCTGGCCAAATACCGGCACCTGATCCTGCCGGCCTCGCTGCCGTCCTTCATCTCCGGCCTCAAGCAGGGCTGGGCGTTCTCCTGGCGCAGTCTGATGGCGGGCGAACTGCTGGTGATCGTGCCCGGTGCGCTGTCCGTCGGCGTACGGATGCAGCAGGCCCGCGACCTCACCGACTCCAGCCTGGTGATCTGCTACATCATCGTCGTACTGATCATCGGCATCCTGATCGACGTCCTCTTCAACATCGCCGACAACGCCCTGCGCAAGCGCTGGGGGCTCAGCTGACGAAGGATCGGGCTCAGGTCGGCCGGACCGACTTGAGGACATCCCGCACGACGTAGTCCCACTGTTTGTGGGTGCCCGGGATCGACACGTACAGCACCGCCGCCGTCGGCTTGCCGACGTCGATGACCGCCACCGCGGACAACTCCTCGGTGGCGGTCAGACCGGGCGCCTTGAAGTGCAGCCGGAACTCGCTCACCCAGGCCGGCATGCCGCCCAGCTTCGTCAGTTCGTCGCGGATCGGGTCCATCGTGTTGGGCTGCGGGTAATACTCGGCGCGCACGTCCGCCGCCACCTGCCGGCCCACGCACTCCAGGTCGAGCGTCATCGCATCGTTGTCCGCGGCCGGCACCGCCGCCGACAGGATCGACGCGTGGTAGCTGCTGCCGTTGTACTCCTCCGTGACGAAGTGCTGACCGACCTTGTACGGCACCTCGAGCGTCCCGGCCCGCCACACCTCAGTCCACGGCACCCACGGCGGCCCGTACGCCTGGTAGGAGATCCCGGCTTCCTCGTCGACCGTCCGCCTGCCGGTCGCCGGCGGCGCCGAGCCCGGCGGCCGGGTGGGCGCGGCACTCGGCGACCCGCTCGGCGCCGGACACGCCTGCGCCAGCGGCGGGCGCACGTCGGTCGGCCCGGACGCCTTGTCCCGGAACGGCGACCCGCCCGTCGAGAGCGTCACGGCCAGGATGACGGTCAGGCCGATGGCGAGGATGGCGCCCGCGACGCCCGCGAAAATCGTCATCTGCCGCCGGCGGCGTTGTGGCCCGTCCGGTGCCGGCGGTTCCGGTTCGGCGGCCGGCGGCGGCGTGCGCGGCGGCAGCCCTGGAGCCGTGACCAGGCCCGACGTGAACCGGTCGCCGGGCCGCTGCCAGGCGAACGTCTCCGGGGTCGGGTCGGACATGAATCCCAGTGAACACCACAGGCGGGCCGTGCGCGTCACTGCGTCAGGGCAGCGCCGCCCTCCGGACCGTCGATCAGGACGGCGATCCGCTTCTCCCCGCCGGGGAAGTCGGCGCTCGGGGACGTCTCCGGCGTATACCACGGCGCGAAGACCACGACGAGGACGAGCGCGAGACCGGCGGAAGCGACGGCGAGCACGAACGCCAACTCTCGGCGGGCCGACGTCCGGCGCATGGCGGTGCCTCCCGTTCACGTACGGCAGTAGGGACAGTCATCTAGTAAGACGCGGACAACGGCTGATCGGTTGCACCTGACTCGATGAGTGTTCCGGCTGGTCCGGTACCGTCTATCCATGGAACTCGTGTATCCCCCGGTGGTCGCCCTAGCCAAGACGATGTTCCGGGTTCTCGACATGAAGATCGAGGTCGACGGAGCCGAGCACATTCCGCAGTCGGGCGGGGCGGTGCTGGCGAGTAACCACGTGAGCTACCTGGACTTCATCTTCTGCGGCCTGGGCGCCCAGCCGGCCAAGCGGCTCGTCCGCTTCATGGCCAAGAAGTCCGTATTCGATCACAAGATCAGTGGCCCGCTGATGCGCGGCATGCGGCACATCCCGGTCGACCGGGACGCCGGCGCGGCATCCTTCCGCGAGGCCGCCCAGGCGCTGAAGGACGGTGAGGTGGTCGGCGTCTTCCCCGAGGCGACGATCAGCGAGTCGTTCACCGTCAAGGAGCTGAAATCGGGCGCGGCCCGGCTGGCGCGTACGGCGAAGGTGCCGCTCATCCCGATGGTGGTCTGGGGCCCGCATCGCCTGTGGACCAAGGGCCACAAGAAAGAGCTGACCAAGCGGCACGTCCCGGTGCTCATCAAGATCGGTCAGGCGATCGAGATGCCCAAGGGCACGTCGCCGGACGCGATCACGGCGGTGCTCAAGGAACGGCTCAGCAACCTGCTCGACGCGGTGCAGCGGGCATACCCGGACAAGCCCGCCGGCCCGGACGATCGTTGGTGGCTCCCCGCCCACCTGGGCGGCACCGCACCGCTGCCCGAGGCCGCCGCCGCTTGAAAGTAAAGCTGTTTGAAAGCACAGCTATTTGAAAGTACAGCTACTTGAAAGCACAGCCGCCTGAAAGCACATCGGCGTCGCATCCCGGCCGGGATGCGACGCCGAATCAGCTTTCCGCAGTTGGCAAGCCTTGTTCGCGACGGTGGAGACCCTGGTGCCTCACCAGCGCTGAGGCGGGACTCACGGTAGGCCGCGAACAAGCCTCGTCAGACAGCGCGGATGTTGGCGGCCTGCGGGCCCTTCTGGCCCTGGGTGACCTCGAACTCCACACGCTGGTTCTCGTCCAGGCTGCGGTAGCCGGACATCTGAATCGCGGAGAAGTGGGCGAAGACGTCGGCGCCGCCGTCGTCCGGAGTAATGAACCCGAAGCCCTTGTCCGCGTTGAACCACTTCACAACGCCGGTAACCATGCTCGTCTCCTCGACGGTCGATCGCTCCCGACATCATAGACGGGAGCGAGGTGGTAAGACCCGGATTTTTCGGGTCTCGTGTCGCCGTACTGATCGCCCGTACCGGAGCAACCCGGGTTACGACAAAGAGCGCCCGGGGCAAAATTCCCCACAGGCGCTCCTAAGTACTTGGCAAACCAAACTGACAACGTGGGGGAGCATAGCACGGTGAAGGGGGTTCACACGGTGATCGGCGTAGAAGTTGCGCAGCAGCTCAAGGATGCGGGGCTGGCCTGGAAGCCGACGCTCGGCGACCGTTTTGCGATCCCCGACCGCGACCTCGACGACGAGGTTTTCGTGCTGAGCAACATGACCATCGAGGTCCACACGATGCCGGAGGGCCGGATCATCGGCTTCAACGGCACCACCGAGTGGGCACTGGACGACGTGGAGCTGGACGAGACGATCTGGCTGCCCCGCGAGGATCAGTTGCGGGAACTGCTCGGCGGGACGTTCCGGGCGCTGCGCCGCGGTGCGGGCGGCTACGAGGTGGTCATCGACCTGCTCGAAGTGGAGCGGGTCTTCGCGGCGCAGACACCGGCGGAGGCGTACGCGGCGGCGCTGCTGCACCTGCTCGCGGCGGCCGGCGCGGGCTGAGTCACCCGGCCGGGCGACCCGGGTCGGCGACCTCCGGAATCTCCTCGACCAGCGCGGCGAGCGCGTCGGCACCGAGCAGGTCGGCCGGGCGTACGGTCACCTGCTCGCGGACGTAGTGGAAGCCGGCCCGCACCCGGTCCACCGGCACGCCGGCCAGCGACGCCCAGGCGATCCGGTACGCGGCCAGCTGCACCGCGGCCGCCTCGGCATCCGCGCCGGACGGACGCCGGCCGGTCTTCCAGTCGATCACGTCGAACCGGTGTCCCGGCTCGGCGAACACCGCGTCCATCCGGCCGCGCACCACCACGCCGGCGATCGTGGTGGCGAACGGGACCTCCACCTCGATCGGCGTACGGTCGGCCCACTCCCCGGTCAGGAACGCCTCCTGCAGCGCGGCCAGTTCCTCGTCGGCCGCCGCGTCGTCGTCGGCCGCGCCGGGCAGCTCGTCGAGATCGATCAGCCGGACCGAGCCGAACCGCTGCTCCAACCACGCGTGGAAGGCGGTGCCGCGGCGAGCCTGCGGCCGCGGCCGTTGCGGCAGCGGCCGGCGCAGCGACCGGGCCAGCGCCTGCGGGTCGCGGCGCAGCACCACCAGCTGCGAGACGGACAGATGCGCGGGCAGGGCGACCTCGAGCGGGCCGGTCCGGCGGGCCCGCTCGTCCCGCTCGGCCAGCAGCATGTCGGCCTCGCGCCGCCAGCGGACGATGTCCGGGTCGGCCTGCACGGCCTGATCGGCCCGCTCCACGGCGGCCCGGTCGGGAGTCGGGATGCCGACCAGGTCGGCGGCCAGGCCGGCCCGCTCGGCGACCTCGGGATCGCGCGCGGCCAACTCGGCGAAAGCCTGCGCCGCGGACGCGTCCGGGTCGGCGATCATGCGGCGGATCAGGTCGGCGGCCGCCTGCATGGCCGGGCGGCGCAGGCCGAGCGGATCGAACGGCCACTCGGCGGACACCACCACCTCGGTCGACGGGTTGGCGGCGTCCGGCGCCGGCTCGGGCGTCCACACGTCGACCACCCCGGCGCCCTCGGCGCAGATCGCCCGGATCTCGTCGAGGAACACCGACGGGCCGCGCGGCCGCTTCACGCCGTCGCCCCACCAGTAGCCGGAGCAGAGCAGCAACCGGCGGGGCCGGGTGACCGCCACGTACGCCAGGCGCCGCTCCTCCCGCTCGTCGTGTTCGCGCCACTGCCGGCCGAACCCGGTGACCGCGGCGAGCACGCCCTTCTGGTCCTGCGCCGCGGACAGGTCGAACCGGGGCAGGCCCTCGTGGTCGCCGCGCAGCGGGAACGGCAGCACGCCGATGCCCATCAGGTAGTGGTCGGTGTTACGGGTCAGGCCCGGCCACACGCCGCGGCTCAGGCCGGCCACCGACACCACGTCCCACTCGAGGCCCTTCGCGGCGTGCGCGGTGAGGATCTGCACGGCACCCTCGACCACGTCCACCTGGCCCGGTTCCAGGCCGCGTTCCTCCTCCTCGGCGGCGGCCAGGAAGGCGAGGAACCCGGCGAGCGTGCCGCCGTCCGTCTCGGCCGCATACCGGGCGGCGGTGTCGCCGAGCGCGTCCAGATGGCCGCGGGCCAGGCCCGCGTCGCCGGCCGCCCAGCCGCGGACGGCGACCTCGACATCCAGGCCGATCGTCCGCTCGATGTCGGCGACCAGGTCGGGCAGCGGCTGATCGAGGCGCTGCCGCAGGGCGCTCAACTCCCGGCTGAACGCGCGCAGCCGGGCATAGCCCTCGGCCGAGTACTGCTGTGGGGCGCCGAGGTCGGCCATCGCCTCGACCAAGGTGGCATCGTCGAGCCGGTCGGCCACCACGTCGGCCGGATCCTGGCGATTCACCACGGCCGCGCGGGCCGCGGCCAGGCCGCGCGCCCGCCGGTGCAGGGCCACGAGATCGCGCGGCCCGATCCGCCAGCGCGCGCCGGTGAGCAGGCGCAGCAGCGACGCGCCGTCGGTCGGGTCGGCCAGCACGCGCAGGGTGCAGACCACGTCGCGTACCTCGGGGGTGTCCAGCAGACCGCCCAGGCCGACCACCTCGACCGGCAGGCCACGGGCGCGCAGCGCCTCCTCGATCGCCGGGATCTGGCTGCGCACCCGCACCAGCACCGCGCTGGTCGGACGCTTCTCCAGCGGAATCTGCTCGGCCGGCGAGTCGGGCAGGCCGGCGGCGATCCGCCAGGCGGTGAGCATCGAGTCGCCGATCCAGGCGGCCTCGTCGGCAAAGGTGGGCAGCAGCGCGCAGGCGACCGTGCGGCCGCCCACGCTGCCGGCCACCCGGTGGGCGGCCTTCAGCTCGGCGACCCGGGCGCCGGCCGCGCGCAGCGGGCGGGACAGCGCGTTGGCCACGTCCAGGATCTCCGGCCGGTTGCGCCAGCTCATGGTCAAGGTCCGCACCCACGCGTCGGCACCGCCCGGCCCGGCGAACTCGGCGGGGAACCGGTCGAGCGTGCCGGCCGACGCGCCCCGCCAGCCGTAGATCGACTGACATGGGTCGCCCACCGCGGTCACCGGATGCCCGCCGCCGAAGAGCGCGTTGAGCATGGTCACCTGGGCGTGGCTGGTGTCCTGATACTCGTCCAGCAGCACGATCGAGAAGCGGCCCCGCTCGATCGCGCCGACCTCGGGATGGTCGCGGGCCACCCGCGCGGCCCGGGCCATCTGGTCGCCGAAGTCCATCGCCTCCAGGTCGAGCTTGCGCTGGTCGTAGAGGCGGACCAGGGGCAGCAGGGTGAGCCGCTGGCGCTGCCGCTGGAGCATGTCGGTGACGTCCTTGTAGACCCGGCCCGGCAGCTCCTGCACCTCGGCGAAGAACCGGCCGGTCCAGGCGGCCAGCTCGTCGGGGGTGACCAAATGCTCGGACAACTCGGCGGCGAGCGCCAGCACGTCGTCGGTGACCGTGCCGGGCGCCCGGTTCACGCCGGTCATCTCGCCGGTGTACGAGCGGACCAGCGAGTCGACGATCTGCCAGCGGGCGGCCTCGGTGAGCAGCCGGGCGGACGGCTCGTAACCGGCCCGCAGGCCGTGTTCGGTGACGACCCGGGCGGCGTAGGCGTGATAGGTGGAGATGGTCGCCTCGCCGGCGAAGGCATCGTCCCGGCCGAGGTGACGGATGAGCTGGCCGAGCCGGGTGCGGACCCGGTGGGCGAGCTCGCCGGCCGCCTTGCGGGTGAAGGTGAGGCCGAGGATCTGGTCGGGATGGGCATACCCGTTGGCGACCAGCCAGACCACCCGGGAGGCCATCGTCTCGGTCTTGCCCGACCCGGCGCCGGCCACCACGAGCAGCGGCTCGACCGGCGCCGAGATGATCGCGACCTGTTCGGGGGTGGGCGGCGGCAGGCGCAGCAGCCGAGCGAGTTCCTGCGGCGTGTAGCGGGGCCCGGAGTCGGCACGGCGGCGGGGCGCCACCGGCTCGTCGGCGAAGAGGCTCGGCTGGGTCATCCGTTGTCGCCCAGCTCCACTACCTGCCGGCCCTTGCCGGAGATCGGGCAGCTGGTGCGGACCGGGCAGACCCGGCACCGGCTGTTGGCGACGGCGGAAAAGGTGGCCGCGGCCATCGTCTCGGCGGTGCGCTTCACCATCGCGTACGCCCACTGCGGGTCGGCCGCCTCGGCCAGGGCGAGTTGCATCTGCTCGCGCGCGTCCTTGCCCGGGCCGAGCTGCACCAGCGCCGCGCCGCCGCTCAGCGTCCCGTGGTCGGCGAACGCACCGGCTTCCACGGCGGTCTGATAGCCGGCGAGCTGGGCGTGCTCGTCGACGTCGGCGGCCGTCACGGCGGTGGACTTGCCGGTCTTGAGGTCGATGACCACGAGCCGCCCCTCCTCGTCGACCTCCAGCCGATCGACCCGGCCGGTGAGCTCGATGGGCCGTTTCTCGTCCTCGAGCCGCACGGTGAACTCGTGCTCGATGGCGAGCAGCCGCCGCGGGTTGACCGCGAGCCAGCGCAGCAGCTTGTCGACCATGGCCTGGGCGCGTTCCTGCTCGGGCCCGGCCAGCCAACGGGCGGCCAGCTCGATCGCGTCGAACCGCGCCGAAACATACTCGACCAGCTTTTCCCGGTCGGCGTTGGCGTCCTCGGCGAGCATCGCGGCGGCGTGCACCAGGTTGCCGACGCCCTGCGCGGGCCCCGCCGGCGCCGCGCCGCCGTGCCGCTCAAGCAGCCAGCGCAGGCTGCAGCGCAGCGCGCTCTCCATCGAGGACGGGGTGACCTTGACGGGTTGCCCCTCGTCGACGAGCGGCCGGTCGTCCGACAGCGGCCGCAGCCCCCACCACTCGTCCGGATGCGCGCCCGGCACGCCGGCCGCCGCGAGCCGGGCAAGCTCGGCGGCCGCGGCGCGCCGCCGGCCAGGCGTCTGGTCCAGCCCGACCACGACGGTACGCAACTCCGCCACCAACGCCGACAACGTCAACGCCCTGGGCGGCCGCCCCACGGGAAGCTCCCCAGCGGCCGACCCGCCGACGTCCTCGGGGCCGCCGCCGCTGACCTCCTCCGGCCCGCCGCTGCTGACCTCCTCCGGACCGACACTCCCGACGTGCTCGGGCCCGCCGCTCCCGTCGCCGGCCGGCGAACCATCGGCGCGACCGCCCGGCACCCCGCCGCCCGCCGGGCCGTCCGGCGGGTCTCCCACCGGGCCGTCGGCCGGGCCGTCCGGGGGAACGTCCCACGGGTCGGGGTCTGGTGGGTCGGTGGGCGGCGGAGGGCCCGCGTCGCCGTCGTCGGGACGGTGGTCGGGCAGGGCCAGCTCGGACAGGAAGCGGCTGGGCTGCTCCTCGCCCTCGGAACCGCCGACGCCCGCCGACGCCACCGCCGTGACCACCAGCTTGCGCCGGGCCCGGGTGGCCGCCACATAGAACAGCCGCCGCTCCTCGTCGAGCAGCGCCGACGTCTGCCCCACCACCGCGGCCGGGCCGGCGGCGGCCCGGCCGGCCAGCACGTCGACCAAGCGTTCCGAGCCGAGCAGGCTGCCTCGCAACCGCAGGTCGGGCCAGATGCCCTCCTGCACGCCGGCCAGCACGACCACATCCCATTCGAGGCCCTTGGCGGCGTGCGCGGTGAGCAGCCGCACCGCCTCGCCCCGGTCGGCGCTCGGGGCGATCGAGTCGGCCGGCAGGTCCTGCCCGAGGACGTGGTCGAGGAACACCTCGGTGCGCGCGCCCGGCAGCCGGTCGACGAACCGGGCCGCCGCGTCGAACAGCACCACCATCGAGTCGAGATCCCGGTCGGCGGCCTCGGCCCGCCACTGCCGGGCCCGGCCGGCCTCCGGGTCGTCCGCGGCGGGACCGGGGCGGGTGCTCATCACATACCACCGGTCGGCGAGGCCGCTGGCCCGCCAGACCGTCCACAACACCTGTTCGGCAGTAGCCGCGGGCGCCGCGGCGGCCGCACGCGCGGTGGCGAGCAGGCGGGCCAGGTTTTGCGCCGGGATCGCCCACCGCCGCTCGACCACGTCGAGCCCGGCCGGATCGCGGACGGCGTCGACCAGCAACTCGCCGGACGGCCGCCGGTCACCGGCGGCGAGGGCCAACGCCCGCAAACCCTGCCGGAGCCGCCGCTCGGCGAGCGGGTCGGCCCCGCCGAGCGGCGAGTGCAGCAGGGCGACGGCCGTCTCCTCGGTCAGCGCCTCGGGGTCGAGCGCGCACCGCAGGAGCAGCAGGAACGGTGCCACGGCCGGCTGCAGGTGCAGCGGCAGATCCTCGGCATGCGTGACGGTCGGCACGCCCGCCGCGGCCAGCGCCCGCTGCAGCGACGGCAGCTGCAGGGAGGTGGACCGCAGCAGGACCGCCATCCGCGACCAGGGCACCCCGTGCAGCAGATGCGCCTCACGCAGCGCGTGCGCGACGTAGGCCGCCTCCCCGATGGCCGACCGGAACGTCCGGACGACGGCCCCCGGCCCCAGGCCGTCACCGGCGTCGCGCCCGGCACCGTCCCCGGCGGCCGCCCCATGACCGGCTGTCGCCCCACGACCGGCGGCCGCCCCATGACCGGAGCCGGCGCCCGAACTCGCTTCGCGGCCGGGGTGAGGCTGTGGACCCTCGGCGGCGCCTCCGCCCTCCCCCGTGTCACTCGCCGCGGACCGACCGCCGGACCGCGGACCAGGAATGACCGGCATGCCCGCAGACTCAGCCCCCGCAGGCCCTGCCCCCGCAGACCCAGCCCCCGGGTCTGTCGGCTCGCTCCCAGCCGCGGCGGAGGGGGCGTCCAGCGGCGGATGCATCGGGCGGTGCGTGATCGGGCCGCGCATGCGCCTGGCCACCCGGCTGGTGGCCGTGAGCAGGCCGGCCCGCGCCCGGTAGTTGGTGTGCAGGGTGAGCGTCTCGGCGAGGGCGCCCGACGCCGTGCGGAACCTCATCGGGAAGCCGGCCACCGCGCCCGGGTCGGCGCCGCGGAAACCGTAGATCGACGAGTCCGGGTCGCCGAACGCGACGAGCGGCTTGCCGCCGCCGGCGACCAGCGACAGCAGCTCGATCTGGGCCGGGTCGGTGTCGGCCAGCTCGTCGACATAGACGTAGGACAACCGGCGCCGCTCGGCGGCCAGCAGCTCCGGGTCGTCGGCGAGCAGGCCGGACGCGGCGCGGACCAGCTCGGCCGGGTCATAGGCGGACGAGCCGCGGGTGGTGACGTCGCGCAGGGCCAGCACCGCGACGTATTGCCGGAGGAATCGGGCCGCGGCCGGCCAGTCGTCGCGGCCCAACCGCTCGCCGAGCCGGGCCAGTTGGGCCGGGCCGATGCCCCGTTCGGCGGCGCGCTGCATCAGGTCGCGCAGCTGCTGGGCGAACGCCCGGGTGGGCAGTGCCGGGCGCAGGCCGTCGGGCCAGCCGATCTCGTCGGGCTCGTCGGGGTCGCCGGCCACGGCCAGCAGCTCCCGGATGATCAGGTCTTGCTCGGGGCCGGTGAGCAGCCGCGGGGACGGCTCGCCGCGCTCGGCCGCCGCGCGGCGGAGCAGGCCGAACGCATACGCATGGAAGGTACGCACCAGGGGCTCGTGGACGATGCGGCCGGGATCGCCGGCGATGCGCGCCTCGATGCGGTCGCGCAGCGCGGCGGAGCCCCGGCGGCCGAAGGTGAGCACCAGGATGCGCTCCGGATCGACGCCCGACGCGATCCGCGCGGCCACCGCCTCGACCAGCATGGTGGTCTTGCCGGTGCCGGGGCCGCCCACCACGAGCAGTGGACCGTCGACATGCTCGGCCACGTATTGCTGCCAGGGGTCGGGGCGCAGCGGCGGCACGACCGCCGAGCGGCGCCGGACCAGGCGATACGCCGGCCGGCGCGCCGCTGCTGCTGAGGAGGCCGACGTGCTCACGGCATCAAGGAAACCACGGGGGTACGACGTTTATTCGACGGCCGGCTTGGCGACCGACGCCCGGAGCCGGACCGGCATGGTCAAGCGGTGCACGGCGGGTTCGGTGGCCGGGCCGAGCAGCTTCTCGACGGCCTGCCAGCCGAGCTCGTAATGCGGCAGCGCGATGCTGGTGAGCTGCGGCCGCAGCCACGCGGCCAGTTCGGAGTCGTCGAAGGACAGCACCGAGACGTCGTCCGGGATGTGCCGGCCGGCCTCGCGCAGCGCCTGGTAGGCGCCGAGCGCGACCCGGTCGTTGAGACAGATCAGGGCCTTCGGCGCGAAGCCTTCCGCGAGGGCCCGGCGGACCGCCTCGTACGCCGAGTCGGGCCACCAGTCACAGTCGATCATGCCGGCCAGCCGGGCACCGGACGAAGCCAGGCCGTCGCGGATCCCGGTGAGCCGCTCGCGCGCGGCGAAGACCCGCTCGGCCGGGTTGCCGACCAGGTGAATGCCCTGCCGGTGGCCGGCCTCGAGCAGCGTCCGGGCGGCGCTCCAGCCCGCGGCCAGTTCGTCCGGGACGATCGCGTGGTGGAGCGGCTTCGCGCCCCGGGTCAGGCAGTTGAGCAGCACCACCGGCCGGCCGCGGAGCAGCTTGGGCACCCGCACGTGCCGGGTGAACATGCTCGCGTAGACGAAGGCGTCGACCTGCCGGTCCAGGAAGTCGGAGATGAGCCTTTCCTCGATCACCGGGTCGCCCTCGGTCTCGCCGATGAAGAGCAGATGCCCACGCGCCACCGCGGCGGCCAGGCTGCCGTGGATGGCCCGCCCGGCGTACGGATCGGAGGCCAGCGTGTCCGAGACCAGCGCGACGGTCTTGGTGACCTTGGTACGCAGGCTGCGGGCCATGAGGTTGGGCCGGTAGTCCAGCTCCTGGGCCGCCCGGAGAACCCGTTGCCGGGCGTCTTCGGAGATCCGCATGTCCAGGTGGCGTCCGGTCAGGACGAAGGAGGCCGTGCTGCGGGACACGCCGGCCCGCTGTGCGACCTGAAGGAGGGTCGCCCGTTGCGGGGGCATGCCTGGAAGTGTTGCACCCGCCGCCGCCTCACAACAGGCGCTCCTCGATGAGATCGAGGGCCGAACCGATCGACTTGGCGACCGTCACCCGGTCGAGGGCGGCGTGCCGGACGAAGGCGGTGTCGGCGAGCTGGGTCAGCCAGGCGAGCAGGCCGTCGTAGAAGCCGTCCGGATCGAGCAGGACGATCGGCTTGTGGTGTAGGTCGAGGGTGGCGGTGGTCCAGACCTCGAAGAGCTCGTCCAGGGTGCCGAGCCCGCCGGGCAGCGTGATGAACGCGTCCGAGCGTTCGATCAGCAGGTTTTTCCGGCTGCCCATGTCGGTGGTGACGATCAGTTCGTCGGCCGCGGTGTCCGCGACCTCCAGGTCCACCAGCGACTGCGGGATGATGCCGAGGGTGTGCGCGCCGGCGGCCCGGGCGCCGTCCGCGACCGCGCCCATCATGCCGACGCAGCCACCGCCGGAGACCAGGGTGTGTCCGCGGACGGCCAGCTCGTGGCCGGTGCGGGTGGCCAGGTCGAGCCACTTGGGGTCGAGGGTGCTGGAGGAAGCGCAGAAGACGCCGATCGCGGCCACGTCACCGCTTCCCGTTGGCTTCGGCGAGGGCCGCGTCGGCGTCCACGATGATCTGTACCGCCTCGTCCACGTCGTCGGTCATCTGGATGAGTTCCAAGTCGGCCTCATTGATCTTGCCGTCGGCCAGCAGCGTCGTGCGCATCCAGTCGAACATGCCGGACCAGTACGCCGTACCCATCAGGATCACCGGGAACCGGGTGACCTTTTTGGTCTGCACCAGGGTGATCGCCTCGAACAGCTCGTCCAGCGTGCCGAACCCGCCGGGCAGCACCACGAACGCCTGGGCGTACTTCACGAACATGGTCTTGCGGACGAAGAAGTAGCGGAAGTCGATGCCGATGTCGACCCAGTCGTTGAGGCCCTGCTCGAACGGCAGCTCGATGCCGAGCCCGACGGACATCCCGCCGGCCTCGGTGGCTCCCCGGTTCGCCGCCTCCATCACGCCCGGGCCGCCCCCGGTGATCACCGCGTAGCCCGCCTCGGCCAGCGCCGCACCGAGGTCGGCGGCCATCTCGCACTCGGGACTGTCCGGCTTGCTGCGGGCCGAGCCGAAGACGCTCACCGCCGGCGGCAGGTCGGCCAGCGTGTCGAAGCCCTCGACGAACTCGGACAGGATGCGCAGCGCCCGCCAGGCGTCCTTGGTCTTCCACTCCCGCCGGTGGTGCGAATCGAGCAGCTTTTCGTCGGCCGTGCTCGGCGGGATCGACTCGCGGCGCAGGGTTACCGCGCCGCGATGACGCTCCGGCTCCGCCCTTCGTCGCCCATTGGTGCTGTCCGTCATGCCTAAAAGGTAGTGCGGACGGTCAGTTACCCGGTGAACAACCGGGTGGGTTTCGGTAAGACGATTGCGAGGGGCCAAGCTTTTTGCCAGATTGAAGCAACGGACGGTAGCTCTGGAGCGTCTGTACAGTAACCAACTCTCCGCGGCACGCACCGCGCCCGGCTCGACCGGGCTCCTGGGGTTAAGGAGCGACCGTGACGACCCGATACGAGCGCCTGAAGATGCAGCGCCGCATGCAGCGGCGCATCCGCCTGGTGGTCGAGGAGCGGCGGATGGCGCTCGCGCACCCGCCGCCGGCCGATTCGCCGCCCGCCGGGCCGGCCGTCGATCCCGAGGCCACGATGGAGATCAAGCCGCCGAGCGGGCTGCGCGCGATCGGCCGGGTCACGATCCGCTCGGCCTGACCGGCGGCCTCAGTACGCGCCCGGCGCGGCCAGCCAGCGGTGCAGCGTCGCCGCCCCGTCCCGGATCTTGCCGATCTCCACATGCTCGTCCGGCGCGTGCGCCAGCAGCGGATCGCCCGGACCGTAATTCAGCGCCGGGATGCCCAGCGCCGCGAACCGGGCCACGTCGGTCCAGCCGAGCTTCGCGGCCGGCTCGGCGCCCACCGCCGCCAGGAATTCCCGGGCCGGCGCCGCGTCCAGGCCGGGCATCGCGCCGGGTGCCGAGTCGGTCAGCTCCAGGTCGAACCCCTCGAAGACCTCCTGGACGTGCTCCAATGCCTGCTTCTCGCTGCGGTCCGGGGCGAACCGGAGGTTGACCTCGACGGTGCACTCGTCCGGCACCACGTTGCCCGAGACGCCGCCGGAGATCCGCACCGCGTTCAGGCCCTCCCGGTACGTACAGCCGTCGATCGTGACCGTCCGCGGGCGGTAGTCGGCGAGCCGCCGCATCACCTCGCCGGCCGCGTGGATCGCGTTGACCCCGCGCCAGGCCCGGGCCGTGTGCGCCCGCCGGCCGGTGGTCCGGATCACCGCGCGCAGCGTGCCCTGACAGCCCGCCTCGACCGCGCCGTAGGTCGGCTCCAGCAGCACCGCGAAGTCGGCGAGCAGCCACTCCGGGTGCTGCTCGGCGACGATGCGCAGCCCGTTGTACCTCGACTCGATCTCCTCGGCCTCGTAGAAGAGGTAGGTCAGGTCGTAGCCCGGGTCGGGCAGGGTGGCGGCCAGGTGCAGGGCGAGCGCCACGCCGGATTTCATGTCCGACGTCCCGCAGCCGTAGATGAGGTCATCGACGACGGTGGACGGAAAGTTGCCGTTCAGCGGCACGGTGTCGAGATGACCCGCGAGCACCACCCGTTGTTCCCGCCCCAGATCCGTACGCGCCATCACCGTGTCACCGAGGCGGTCGACACTCAGATGCGGCGCGAGCCGGAGCACCTCCTCGACGTGGTCGGCGATCGCCTGTTCGTTGCGGGAGACGGACTCGATGTCGACCAGGGCGCGGGTCAGCGCGACCGGGTCACCGAGCACGTCGGGGGTAAGCGGGTTGGCCATAGGCCGAACCCTACCGGCCGAGGATGAATGACCTTCGGGGTTAAGGCCCGGCCCGTGCAGTAGGGTGCGGTCGTGGACACCGAGATCTCGACCTCGCCGGCCTGGGGCATCGGCCTCGCCACCGTC
>Ga0070668_100000773_pt1 | contig 22048 bp, 17 predicted proteins | sample KBSS43metaG_FD_64661 | JGI IMG/M metagenome (GOLD analysis project Ga0070668, IMG submission 64661) | Switchgrass rhizosphere microbial communities from Kellogg Biological Station, Michigan, USA - KBS S4-3 metaG | ecosystem: Host-associated > Plants > Roots > Rhizosphere > Soil ...
TTCCTCATCCCGTACGTGTTGCCGTCGTTCGTGGTCGCCTCGGTGTGGCGCACCATGCTCCAGCCGGACGGCGTGGTGAACGCGTGGCTGGCCAAGGTGGGCATCGACGGCGGGCTCTGGCTGAGCGGCCCGAGCTCGTACTGGACCCTGGTCCTGGTCGAGATCTGGGCCGCCTGGCCGTTCATCTATCTGATGGCGCTGGCGGGCCTGCAGTCGGTCGACCACGAGGTGCACGAGGCGTCGGCGGTGGACGGGGCGACCTGGTGGCCGAAGCTGCGCCGGGTGGTCCTGCCCTACCTGCGCGGGCCGGTGCTGCTGGCCTGCCTGCTGGCCACGCTCAACCACATCAACAACTTCACGCTGCCGTTCGTGCTGTTCGGGGCGCCGGCGCCGGACGACGTCAACGTGATGCCGATGCTGGTCTATGTCACCAGCTTCCAGGGCCTGCGGTTCGGGCTCAGCGCGGCCATGGCGGTGGTATCGCTGATCATCATCTTGATCCCGCTGTTCGTGTATCTCCGAGCGGTCCGGCTCGATGTCCATGAGGAAGGGGGCCGTAGATGAGCGCGTCGGCTGAGGCGACCCGGCTGCTCCCGCGGTCGCTGCTGGTCACGATGACCGTGCTGCTCTGCGCGATGGTGCTGGTCCCGGTGTCCTACATCGTGCTGGCGTCGTTCAACTCGGACGTGGGGGTGGCCTCCGGCGAGTTCTGGCCCAGCTCGTTCAGCCTGGAGAGCTACACGAAGATCTGGACCACGGCGGATCTGTCGACCGGCATCGTCAACAGCCTCATCGTCTGCGCCTGCACGGCGGTGGCTTCCGCGTTGCTGGGCACGACCACGGCGTACGTGCTGGTGCGCTACAGCTTCGTGGGGCGGCTCACGATCCTGCGCGGGCTGGTCGGCCTGCAGAGCCTGCCGGGCACGCTGATGCTGCTGCCGGTCTTCGTGCTGTTCTCCTCGGCCGGCAACTACCTGGGCCTGACCGTCATCGGCACGCGCTGGGGGCTGTTCGTCGCCTACCTGACCTTCGCATTGCCGTTCTCCACCTGGGTGATGGTCACCTACCTGCGCGGGCTGCCGCGCGAGCTGGAGGAGGCGGCCCGCACCGAGGGTGCCTCGACGCTGATCATCCTTCGGAAGATCATCTTCCCGTTGAGCCTGCCGGCGATCGTGGTCTCCGGCATCTTCGCGTTCCTGCTCGGCTGGAACGACGTGCTGTTCGCCTCGGTGCTGACCCGGCCCGAGACGCACACGGCCGCGGTGGCCCTGCAGATCTTCGGGTCGTCGCAGGAGGGCGGCGCGCTGCCGGTGTACTCGCAGATGATGGCGGCGGCGCTGATCTGCGCGCTGCCGGTGGTGCTGCTCTATCTGGCCTTCCAGCGGTATCTCGTCGGCGGCCTCACGGCCGGCGGGGTCAAGTAATGGTCAGCACGGCGGTGGTCGGCTGCGGGGACGTGTCGGTGGTGCACCTCGCCGCGATCGAACGGCTCGGCATCAAGCTGGCCGGCGTCTGCGACACCGATCCGGCGCGCCGGGCCGCCGCGGCGTCGCGGTACGGGGTGCCCGGCTTCGCCGGCCACCGGGAACTGCTGGCCGAGGTCCGGCCGGACGTGGTGCACGTGTGCACCCCGCACGACCAGCACGTGGACGTCGCGATCGACTGCCTGGCCGCAGGCGTGCCGGTGCTGGTCGAGAAGCCGGTCGCGCACCGCGTCGACGAGGCGGAAAGGCTGATCGCCGCCGCGGGCCGCAACCCGGGCGTACGAATCGGCATCTGCCTGCAGAACCGCTACAACCTGACCGCCCGGCACGCGTACGACCTGCTGCGCTCGGGCGAGCTCGGCGCGGTCCGGGGCGGCTCGGCCACCGTGTTCTGGCATCGCGAACCGGCCTACTACGCGGCCCGGCCGTGGCGCGGCGAACGGCGGCACAGCGGCGGCGGCGTGCTGATCAACCAGGCGATCCACACCCTGGACCTGATGGAGTGGCTGCTCGGCGACGTCGAGCGGGTGCGCGGCCACGCCGGGCGGTACGCCCTGGACGGCACCGTCGACGTCGAGGACACCGCCACCGTGCTGCTCGACCACGCCGGCGGCGCGCGCAGCGTGGTCTTCGCGACCGTCGCCAACGTGACCGACTCCCCGGTGACCATCGAGATCACCACCGAGCGGGCGGTGCTGCTGATCCGCGGCGGCCTGACCGTGACGTACGCCGACGGCCGCACCGAGGCCGTGGCCGAACGGGTCGCCGACGCCGGCGGCCGCGACTACTGGGGCGCGTCGCACGAACTGCTGATCGCCGACTTCTACCGCTCCCTGCACGACCCCGAACCGTTCTGGATCGGCCCCCGGGAGGGCATCCGCTCGCTGCGCCTGATCCAGCAGATCTACCGCCAGAACAGCTGACGAAGGAAGGACCGCCGCCGATGTGGACCCTGTCCGGATTCATCGACGAGATCTCGCCCGACTTCACCGAGCAGTGCCGGGTGGCCGCCGGGCTGGGCCTCACGCACGCCGAGGTGCGTAGCGCCTGGGACGTCAACATCCTGGACCTCGACGCCGATCAGCTGGCCGTCATGAAACATACCCTCGACGCGTACGGGCTGCAGGTGTCCAGCATCGGCTCGCCGATCGGCAAGATCTTCATCGACGAGGACTTCGCGCCGCACCTGGAACGCATGCGGCACGCGGCGGAGGTGGCCCGGTACTTCGCCGCGCCGTACGTGCGGATCTTCTCGTTCTTCCTGCGGCCCGGGGCGAAGCCGGCCGCGCACCGGGACGAGGTGATCGACCGGATGCGCGCGCTGGTCCGGGTCGCCGAGGCGGCCGACCTCGTCCTGCTGCACGAGAACGAGAAGGAGATCTACGGCGACGTGCCGAGCCGCTGCCTGGACATCGTCCGCTCGGTCGGCTCGCCGCACCTGCGGCTGGCCTGGGACCCGGCGAACTTCGTGCAGGTCGGTGTGCGGCCTTACACCGAGGGGTACGCGATGCTGCGCGGCCACCTGGAGTACGTGCAGATCAAGGACGCGCTGGCCGCGGACGGCACGGTGGTGCCGGCGGGCGAGGGCGACGGCGAGGTGGCGGTCACCCTCCGGGCGCTGCGCCACGACGGCTTCGACGGGTTCTTCTCGCTCGAACCGCACCTGGCCGCCGGGCACGCGGCCGGCGGCTTCTCCGGGCCCGAACAGTTCCGCCGCGCCCACCGAGCTTTCACCGACCTGCTGAAGACCGAGGAGATCGAGTACAAGTGAGCACACGGACGAGGTTCGCCCTGGTCGGCGCCGGGGTGATCGGCAAGCATCACGGCCTGGTGATCAGTCAGCTCGCGGACCGGGCCGAGCTGGTCGCGGTGGCCGACGTCGACCGGGAACGCGCCGAGCAGCTCGCCGCGGCGCGCGGCGGCCGCCCGTACGGGTCGTTGACCGAGGCCCTCGCCGCCGAGGACGTCGACGCGGTGGTGGTGTGCACGCCGACCGGCCGGCACGGCGAGGTGGCGATCGAGGCCCTGGAGGCGGGCAAGCACGTCATCGTGGAGAAGCCCGCCGAGATCACCACGGACCGCACCGACGAGATCATCAAGGCCCGGGACCGGGCCGGCACGCTGGTCACGGTCATCTCGCAGCACCGGTTCGACCCGTCCACCGAGACCACCCTGGCCGCCATCGCCCGGGGCGAGCTGGGCCGCATCACCTCCGGCATCGCCTCGATCGACTGGTGGCGGGGGCAGAGCTACTACGACTCCGGCGACTGGCGGGGCACCTGGCAGCTGGACGGCGGCGGCGCGCTCATGAACCAGGGCGTGCACACGGTGGACCTGCTGGTCGCGGCGCTGGGCCGGCCGGTGGAGGTGTTCGCGTACACCGGCACGCTGGCGCACGAACGGATCGAGGTGGAGGACGTGGCGGCGGGCGTCGTGCGGTTCGAGAGCGGCGCGCTCGGCGTGCTGCACGCGAGCACCGCGGCGTACCCGGGGCTGAGCGCCCGGCTGCAGGTGCACGGCGACCGCGGGTCCGCCGTCATCGACAACGACCAACTGGTGTTCTTCGAGGTCACGACGGAGGGCAGCAAACCCGAGGAGAAGCTGATGGGTACGAACCGCAGCCGCGAGGTGCCGACCGCGGGCAGCGATCCCGGTCAGCTGTCCGACGCGCACCGGCTGCAGTACCTCAACTTCCTCGGCGCGCTGGCCGGCACCGAGGAGCTGCGGGTGACCCTGGAGGCCAACCGGCAGTCGATCGGCGTGATCACCGGGGTGTACGAGTCGGCTCGCACCGGACGGCCGGTGTCGCTCCGATGAACCGCATCGCCGCCAACCCCATCCCGTACTGGAGCAAGGCCGGCAAGACCCGGGAGGTGTTCGACGAGGCGTTCCGGGACTTCCAGGAGATCGGCTTCACCGCGGTGAAGGCCGACGTGCCGGACGGCATGACCCCGGCCGAGTACGCCGCCTGGATCGCCGGGTACGGCCTGTCGCCGTCGCTGAGCCTGTTCAACTCGCCGTTCGACGAGACCGTGGACATGGCCGAGGAGGCCGAGAAGGCCAAGCGGTTCGCCGCCGCCCAGACGGCGCTGGGCCTGGACCGCACGATGGTCTCGTCGATGGCGCTGCCGGCCCGGATGGCCGAACCGGCGGTGGGCGCGGGCTTCGACGAGGGCCGGCTGGCCCGGGCCATCGACAACTGCGGCACGATCTGCCGGGTGCTGCGGGCCGAGGGCCTGTGGCCGCTGCACCACTCGCACGTCGGCGGCGTGTTCGAGACCGAGTACGAGATCACCCGGCTGCTCGACGACCTCGGCCCGGACGTGATCGGTGCCGGCCCGGACACCGGGCACCTCACCTGGGCCGGCGTGGACCCGGCCGGGTTCATCGCGCGATACGCCGACCGGCTCGGCGGCCTGCACATCAAGGACTGCTTCCCCGACCTGCTCGACCCGGCCGCCCGCGCCGGCCGGACCTATCACGAGGTGACCTCGACCAAGCGGCTGTGGGCCGAGCCCGGCCTGGGCGTGGTCGACTTCGACGCGGTGCTGACGGCCATCCCGGACGACTACGACGGCGACTTCATGATCGAGGTGGACGAGCCCAGCGTCGAGTCGAAACTCGAGTCGCACCGCATGTCGTTCGCCTGGGCGCGGGCGACAATCGGCTGATGGCAACTCCCACCAGCACAGCCGCCCGGATCGGCGGCGCCGACCGGATCCTCACCGAGGCCGAGGTCGCCGCCTTCGTCGGCGAGCAGCTGGCCGGCCTCGACGCCGACGGCCGCAGCGTGTGCGTCCTGGTGCCGGACGGCACCCGGGTGTGCCCGCTGCCGCTGCTGATCGGCGCCGTGCACCGGGCGCTCGCCGGCCGGGTCGCCCGGCTCACCGTGCTGATCGCGCTGGGCACGCACGGCGCGATGAGCGAGGCGCAGCTGGCCGCACACCTCGGGTATGCCGGGCGCGACCTGGCCGACGTCTATCCGGGCACCGAGGTGCGCAACCACGAGTGGTGGAAACCGGAGACGTTCGCCCACCTCGGCACGATCCCGTCGGCCCGGATCGAGGAGCTGTCCGACGGCCGGATGCGCGGCGACGTCGAGGTGCGGCTCAATCGCGCGGTGGTCGACCACGACATCGCGCTGGTGGTCGGCCCGGTCCTGCCGCACGAGGTGGTCGGCATGTCCGGCGGCAACAAATACTTCTTCCCGGGCGTGGCCGGCCAGGAGATCATCGACGTGTCGCACTGGCTGGGCGCGCTGATCACCTCCGCGGAGATCATCGGGACCACCGGCCTCACCCCGGTGCGGGCGCTGATCAACGACGGCGCGGCGCTGATCCCGGCCGAGACGTACGCCTTCTGCGTGGTCACCGCCGAGGGCCCGGCCGCCGGCACACTGCACTCGGTCTCGTTCGGCGACTGCGTCTCGTCCTGGGCCAGCGCCGCCGAGATCAGCGCCGCCACCCACGTGACCTACCTCGACGCGCCGGTCCGCCGGGTGCTGTCGCTGGTGCCCGCCATGTACGACGAGATCTGGACCGGCGCCAAGGGCTTCTACAAGGTCGAGCCGGTGGTGGCCGACGGCGGCGAGGTGATCCTGTACGCCCCGCACATCCGCGAGATCGCCACCAGCCACCCGCAGATTCACGAGATCGGCTACCACTGCCGCGACTATTTCGTGAAGCAGTGGGACCGGTTCGCCGGCATCCACTGGGGCGTGCTGGCGCACTCCACCCACCTGCGCGGCGCCGGCACGTACGACCCGCAGACCGGCGTGGAACGGCTCCGGGTGGACGTCACGCTGGCCACCGCCATCCCGGAGGAGGTCTGCCGCGCGGCCAACCTCGGTTACCTCGACCCGGCCACCGTCGACGTCGCGGCCTTCGCCGCCGACCCGGACACCCTGGTCGTGCCGCGCGCCGGCGAGGTCCTGTTCCGCCTGCGCTGAGCGGTCGACTGGCGTACCACCAGGCGCACCGGCAGCACCAGCGGCGGGCCGCTGGGCCGGGCGCCGAGCGCCACCGCGACGCAGTTCTGCACGCCGGTGAAGCCCATCCGGTACAGCGGTGAGGCGACGGTGGTCAGCTGCGGCTCGACCAGCTCGTCCACCATGATGTTGTCGAAGCCGACCACGCTCACCTCGTCCGGCACCCGGATCGCAAGCTTCGCCAGGCCCTTCATGACGCCGATGGCGAGCTGGTCGTTGTAGGCGAGCACGGCCGACGCGTCCAGCTCGGCCAGCCGCCGCGCCGCGCTGAACCCGGCCAGCACCGTCGGCTCGTTCGGGCCGATCCGCTTGACCTCCAGCTCCAGCTCGGCCGCCGCCTCCCGCAGGGCACGCCAGCGCACCCCGTCGGACCAGCTGGCCTCCGGGCCCGCCACATACATGATCCGGTCGTGGCCGAGCGCACCGAGATGCTCGGCGGCCCGCCGGATCCCGCGCTCGTTGTCGGTCACCACGCAGTTGGCCTCCGGGATGATCCGGTTGAGCAGCACCACCGCCTTCTGCTTGGCCACCATCCGCAGCGCCGAGTCGTTCATCCGGGAGCTCGCGATGACGATGCCGTCCACCTGGGCCAGCTCGTGGTCGATGGTCTCCCGCTCGACCTCGGGCGACTCGTTGGTGTGGGTCAGGATGAGCTGGTATCCGGCCTCGCGGGCGGCCTCGTACGCGCCCTTGATGATGTCGCCGTAGAACGGGTTGGTGACATCCGCGATGACCAGGCCGATCGCCCGGTGGACGGGCCGTTCGCCGGCCGGCCGGTCGGCCGGCCGCCGGGCCCGGTAGCCGAGGTCCTCCGCGGCCCGGAACACGCGCTGCGCGGTCTCGGCGTTGACCCGGCCGGGCCGCGAATACGCCCGGGACACCGTGGACGCCGCCACGCCGGCCAAGCGCGCGACGTCGTAGATCGTCGGGCGTCGCCCCATGCCATTGATCGTAAGCGGTGTGCCGTGGCGTGCCTAACCGCGCCGGAAGTCCTTCGGCAGCGCGTCCGGGCGCTCCACCTCGACGCGCAGGCGGTCGTTGCCGTACAGCATGTAGAGGATGCCCAGCGGGTTCTTCGACACGGCCAGCAGCTGGCGGCGGGCCAGGACCACCGCCTCGCCGAAGGTGAAGCCGCCCAGCAGGAAGCCGTAGAGCAGCTTCGCGAAGTCGGCGGCGACCGGGTCCGGGATCTTGGCGTGAGTGCCGAGGAAGACCGGGTGGTCGTTCCTGAGGAACCACCGCTGGAACGACAGGGCGGACCGCGCGTCGATGACCGAGCTGCCGCAGGCATTGAAGATGACCGCGGCCCGCTGCGGGTCGTCGTCGCGCTCGTCCTCGTCGTTGTCGCCGTAGCCGTCGTTGAGGTTGAGATAGGTCAGCGGACGGGGATCGCCGTCGGCCGTGGACAGCAGCACCTCGAACTCCGTGATGTCCGAGCCGGCGGTGCAGTGGCAGGCGAAGTGGGCGACGGCCGCGGCCGGATACGGGAACACCCGGTCGGTGAGCCGCCGGCGGGCGTCGTAGAGGGCCGAGACGGCGGCCCGCCGCACCTCGTCCTCGGTCTGGTCAATGGGCCACGGCCCGTCGACCGTGACATGGCGCGACGTCGACAGGAACGCCTCCTCCGCGGCGAACCCGGCGCCCGGCCCCACCTCCGGGACGGTTCCGCGGAAGGTGAGCTCGCGGTAGCGGAAGAGCTGGATCGGCAGGGTCGGGTCGTTAGGCAGCGTGGCGTCGCCCAGTTGCCTCTCCGGCGCATACCGGCGGACGACCGCGGAGAAGCCGATGAACCGCTCGGCCACCCGCATCAGGTCGAGGTCGTTGTCGATGCCGTCCTTCCGTTGTCCGGTGGGCGGCAGGAAGGCCGGCAGGAGCTCGACGGGATAGCCGTCGTCGTGCGCGACGACGTCGATCACCGGGATGTCGTTCCACCGGAAGCCGGCCTGCCCGCGCGTCGCGAGTGCCCGCGTGAAGGCCCGCTGCACCCGGGTCCAGTCCTGGCTGCGCTGGTCGGCGAGCCGCTGGCCGAGTTCGCGACCGGCCGCGAGCAACCCGCGCAGCGGCTTCCACAGGTCGGCGGGATCGGCACCGGAGGCGGGCGTGTCCCGCCCGAGGACGGTGAGCGCGTCGGCGGCGCGTTGCCAGGCGTCCCGCAGCATCCGGGCGTCGCCGATGACGACCGGTTTCACGGGCTCCTCGGGCTCCGGGGAGAAGGCGAAGGTGATCTGCGGCCGGGCACCCTCGTGGATCTCGATCTTGCACAGGGCCGGGCGTTCGCGACGGATCTCGGGCATCTCAGCCCGCCTCCACCAGCTCCAGCTCGACCTGGAGCACGATCTGCTGGCGCTGGCTGACCCGCACCCACAGCCATCGCGGATCGGTGTCGTGGTCGACGCCGATCGCGAAATCGACGACCGCCTCACCGTCGTGGGCGCCCACCGTCACCGGGACCTCGGGCCGTTGCAACCGCTGGTCGTTGCTGTCCACGTCGACGGTGAACGGGACCACGTCCTCGTCGATGCCGCCGGTGACCCGCAGCTCCCGGGTGAGCCCCGAGCGCTCCCGCAGCCCGATCGTCACGCGGAGGGTGTACTGCTCGCCGGGGACGAGTGTCACCCGCCGGCCCTCGGGCGGCGACAGCGGCCGGCCGCCGGAATCGAGCAGGACCAGCGTGGTCCACCCCCGGTAGTTGACCAGGTCGGGCCCGGCGAAGGCGTCCCGGATGGCGCCCGGGGCCGCGGTGCGCAGCGACGAGCTGATCGTCCGGGTCACGGCCTCGGCCGTCGGCTGGTCCAGCTCCGCGGACCCGGACCGGCCCGGCGTCTCCACCCCGGCCAGGTTTCTCAGCACGGCCCGGTCCACCAGCCCGGTCGCCAGTTGCTGTCCGTAACCGAGAAGCACGGCCCACGCGATGATCTGCTCGGGGCTGTCGAGATCGCCGAAGCCGGGAATGAACTGCCCACGGATCAGCAGCAGCCCGAACACCGCGCTGAGCGCCCCGGCGGGCAGCTTCAGCAGGGTCAGGCCGATCACCGGGTTGTACGGGATGGACACCCCCGGGAAGCGCCGGAGGGCCAGGACGGCGGCCAGGGCCGCGCCGAACAGTCCGGCGAGCTCGACGATCGCGAGGTCGGGTGGTCCGGCGGTGCGGCGCACCGCCTGGTCCGCGAACCGGGAGCCGAACGCCACCTCCGAGGTGGCGGTCGGGCACACCACCGCGTCGCCCGGCACATAACACATCGGCAGCAGGTCGGGCTGCACCGCGCCGAGCAGGGCCAGCCCGCCGGCCAGGAGAGTCAGCAGGATCGCGCTGAAGGCGATCATGTTGCGCAGGCTGCGCATCCGGTTCAGGTCACGCCGGGCGTCCGCGTTGGCGCCCTGCACCGCGCTCAGCAGCGCGCTGCGGTCGCTTGCCGTGAGCTCCTCGCCGCGCGGGCGGCGGGACAGCTCCTCGACGACGATGCGCCGCACATCGGTGGCCGGCAACCGCCGTACCTTCGCCACCAGCACCCGGACCTGCCCGCGGACATACGACTCCGGGGCCATCCGGAGCAGGCCCACCTCGGCGGCGTCCAGATGCCCGAGCGCGCGTTCCAGGTCGCCCTGCGGGTTGAGCGAACTGATCAGCCGGCGCAGCCAGGACCGCCTGCTGGCGGCGGCCGCCTGCCGCGCCACCTCCAGGTTGTCGCGGACATCGTCGACCAGATACGTGGGGCCCGGCAGCGCGAGCCAGGCCAGCGTGCCCGACAGTTCGTCCACCCGGGTCAGCGCTTGCTCCCGCCACGTCGACCGCTCGGCCTGGGACATGCGCGGCAGTGGCGAGGTCATTCGTCGTCCCCACCGGTCGCCGGGCGCCAGTTGCCGAGCAGCGCCAGCACGGTCGCGCCCACCCCCGAGGCCAGGGCGGCCGAGAACAGCGCGAGGTAGTCCGCGCGGTGCGCGAAGAGCGGCTTCGCGTCGTACGCCGACTGCTTGATCGTCAGGAAGGCGTAGCCCAGTGCGAGCGCCAGGATCAGCCAGGTCGCAACGCGGGCGAGCCAGGTCAGGCCGGTCAGCCGGCCCGGGCGAAGGGCCAGCGCGAGGGCCGCCTCCAACGGGCCGCGCGGGGCCGCGACATACGGCACGGCGCCGCCGTCCGTGGGGCCGCGCTCGGTCTGGGAGCCGGCGAGCCCTCGGTCGACGGCCGCCCGCAGGTCGTCGAGCCGCTCCTCCATTGTCGGCAGGTCGTCCAGGTCGCCCAGCTCGTCGAACCGCACCCAGGCCTCGCGCAGTGCCGTCTTGGCCGGCCCACTGAGGCCTGCGCCGATCTTGGCCAGTCGGGTCTCCTGGTTGGCCAGTTCGGCGCGGTACCGCGCCAGCCGGGCCAGCCCCGCCGCCCACTCGCTCGCCGGATGCGCGGCCCGTTCGGTCGTCCCGGTGTAGAAGTCGGTGATCTGGTTGGTCGTGCGTGCCGCCTCCCGGGCGGCCGCGCGGGTGAACTCGTGCTCGGGCTTTGCCGCGTCTAGGGCCTCGGTGAGTTCCTCGCGCGCCTGCCGGGCCCGTTCGGGGCCGCTGCTGGTCACCTTGTAGACGTCGGCCAGCACGGCCTCCCGGCCGTCGCCGCGCTGGAGCCGGCGCCGCACCCACTCCCGGAGCCCCTCGATGTGTCCGGGCCCGCCCGGCTTCGCGGCGGCCGCCACCAGGCGGCTCAGCACCAGCCAGCGCACGGCCGTCCGCAGCCATCGGGGCACGAGCGCGGCCAGGATGCCGGCGAGCAGACCGAGCAGCAGCGTGGCCAGCGGGCCGGGCACGAACGCGTCCCGCCGGCGCACGGTGAGCGCGAGCGTGTCCCCGCTGCCGTTGACCACCTTGCCGGCGAGTTCGCGGCCCGCGGCGATGTCGCGCAGGTCCAGGCACCACGGCGTGGTCCCGGCGTCGAAGGCGATCCGCCGGCTCGCGGGCGAGCAGCTTCCCGAGGGGTGGGGCTGCACCGTGCCGGTGTGCCGCCCGCTCGTGTCGCGCAGCACCGTACGGCCGGTGGGCGCGGGCGACGGTCCCGGGATCTCGATCGTGGCGTGATCGGCGCCGTCGGCCAGGTCGACGCCGAGCGTCCCGGCGGCCGGCTGCGGCGGCGGGCCGCCGGCCGCGCCGATGATCAGCGGGAGGGCGGCGAGGACCACCGCGGCCGCGCCGGCCCCGGCGACCCGTCCGGCCGCCTGGTTCACGGGTGCGCTCCGGGAGGACTCGGCATGGGCGTCCGCCTCCTCTCCTCCTGCGGTGACGGACCGCGTTACCACGCTGACACACGGTGAGTCCAATGTCACCCGCCGAAGCTGGCGATCTGCTTGACAAACGCCCGACAGAGTGGCTTTGTCCTGGGTGAATCCGGAGGATGATGGTCACTCCCCGGCGGAGCGGTCGAACGGCAGGGACAGGCGATGGTCGAAGCCACCGGTTGGGCGCGCCTCACGCTCAGCGCTGCCGGCGACGGCCTGTTCGTCGGATACTCGGACAGCCGCGGGCGGCGGGTGAGTCCCGTTGCCAACCCGGGCTGGAGTCCCCGCGGTTCGGCGTGGGTGCCGGTCCCGGCGCCGGCCGGGCTCCCCCGCGTCTACTGGCCCGCCCGGGCGACCCGGCCGCTGCACGACATGGTGGTCCGCCTGCCCGTCGTGCGCCCGGCGCCGGCCGACCGGGAGCCCGGCCTCACCAGCCTCGCGGTCCTGGTGCGTACGCCGCCCCGGTCGTTCCGCGAGGTCGGCGCGCAGATCGCGGAGCTGGTGCTGCGCGCCGCCGGGGTGAGCGAGGAACGCTTCGTGCTGGCCACCGAGGGCCGGCGCGGCGAGCGGACGCCGTTCGCCCTGCCGTTCGACATCCAGGTGACCACCCCGGACCACGACGAACTCACGTCGTCCGTCGAACGCCTGGTGCGCGGGCTCGCGCCCGACGTCCGGGCGTCGGCCGTGCGGATCCGGCGGGCCGCCCTCAGCGCCGCGGACCGGGACTCCCCCGACATCCTGGTCGCCTCGACGCCCGACCTGCAGCCGGCCGTCCGCGGCACCTGGCGGTCCCGGCCGCGGCTCATCGTCCTGGACGACCGAGCCGGCGCCTTCGACCCGGCGACCCTGCCCGCCGGCACGTCGCTGGTCACGCTGGGACCAGGCACCGCCGTCGGGCCGGCCGTCTTCGCCGGCCGGCTGCTCCGCGAGTTCACCCACGACCTGCCGCTGCACGAGGCGGTGCGGGCCGCGGCCGGCGGGCTCGGCCCGGACCGCGCGTCGATCCGGCTGCACACCACCCCGGCCGGGCTGGACGGGCTCCGGCTCGCCACGGCCGTCGACCAGTTCCAGCGGCGGACCCGGGACCTCCCCCGGTATCGCTCGGTCGGCCGTGCCGTCCTGGCCACCGCCGTGCCGCACGCCAGCCGGCTCAACGACGCGGCCGAGGCGGCGCAGACCGTCCGCGACGAGTTCCTCCGCGAGACCTCCGGCTTCTCCGACCTGGCCCGGGCCGAGGCCGCGTGGACCGCCGCCCAGCCCGAGCGGGCCGGCATCGACGCGGCCGGCGCGGCGCTGCTGGGCGAGCCGGGCGTGGCCGAACCCCTGGTGGCCACCCAGGACCGGAAGGCCGCCATCTGGCTGACCCACGACCTCACCGCGCCGGTGGTCAACCGGATCTGGACGCTCGGCCGCGAGGTGGTGCTCGGGCAGGGCCACACCTACCTGCTCAACGTGGGGATCGGCCTGGACTGGCCGACCAACCTCGTCGACCCCGACGTGCCGTCGATCGACCCGATCCTGCCGCCCACCACCGAGCCGGAACACCTGCTCGACGTCGCCGTCTACTCCGGCACCACGCAGATCCTGGACGACCCGGCGAAACGCCTCGCGCTGCCGCGGATCGGCCCGAGCGAGGTGCTCCAGTTCCGGCTGCGCATGCCGGACACCGGAAACACGACGCTGGTCCGAGTGCACATCTTCCTCCGCGGGCACATCCTGCAGGCGTACGAGCTGAATCTCGCCGTCGGGTCCGCCGAGATGCTCGGCACCGGCCCGGCCATGCGGGCCGACCTCGTCTACAGCCGGCGGCAGCAGCTGCGGCTGCTCGACGACATCCCGGCGCGGCTGCTCAGCGTCGCGACCAACGAGGACGAGAGCGGCACCCACCGCCTGATGTTCGGCACGACCGGCGGCGGCATCAAACTCAGCGAGGCGGCCGTCGGCCAGGCCCGCAGCTACCTGCGCGAGCGCATGGCGCAGGCGTTCGCCGAGCTGGATCAGGCCGGGCGCCTCGCGCCGGAGGCCTTCGACCGACAGATCAAGATGCTGGCGCAGAGCGGCAAGGCGCTCTGGGGCCGGCTGTTCGACAACCAGCCGGACCGGTTGCAGCAGAAGCTCGACGAGGTGGCCGCCGCGACCGGTGGAACGCTGCAGGTGCTGCGCCTGGAACCGGATTTCGCGTTCCCCTGGGCGATGCTGTACGACTGGCCGTTGCCGGCGACCGCTGGCGCGATCGAGGCGGCCCGGGTCTGCCGGGGCGGCGCGTGCCCCTGCGGGCCCGGCACCCGGGGGTTCTGCGTCCGGGGCTTCTGGGGCGTACGACTGGTGGTCGAGGAACTCGTCCGGCAGGACGACGCCGACGACTACATCGCGTCGGTGACCGGAGCGGCCGGGTCGCCCGCGGTCGTGTGCACCAACGGCGTGGCCGGTGACCGGTGGGCCGCCGGGATGGTCGACGCGCTGGCCGGCGGGTTGGGCCGAGGCCGCGTCGAGGACCTGACGGCCGACAAGTCGCTGCTGCTGCGCCTCTGGGACCCGGCGAGCCGCCCCGCGGTGCTGGTCGTCGTCGGGCACCTCACCAACACGCCGGTCGACGACGAGCCGCGGCGGCCACGGATCTACGTCCGGGCCAGCGAGCGGTTCCTGGACACCGAGGCCCTGCGGGACGCCAAGCGGGCCAACGGCACCCGGCGCTGGGACGCGCCGCACCGGCCGATCGTGCTGCTGCTGGGCTGCGACACCGGCCGCAGCGGGCTCGGCGAGGTGCACAGTTTCGTCGCGAGCCTGTCCAGCGCCGGCGCCGCGGCGATCGTCGCCACCGAGGAAAAGATCGACACCCGGCTCGCCGGCGACCTGGCCGCCCAGCTGGTGCCGGCGCTCGGGACGACCGGCACCGGCGAGGCGCTGCGCCGCTGGCGGGCCCGGCTGATGGCCGACGGGAACCCGCTGGGCCTGGTCTTCACCTGCTTCGGAAGCGCGGGCGCCGTGGTGCCCGACCTCATGTGAAGGAGAGTTCCATGGTCATGAGCATCGGAGCGTTCTGCTTCGGCGTGGTCATCGGCTACATCACCTATCGCACGCTGGTCCGCAAGGACAGCACGTCGATCTCCGACATCGCCGCGGTCATCGCGGCCGTCGGCGGCGCGGCGGTCACCCAGCTCTTCGACCCGGCCAGCGGGGACCTCTTCGGGTGGTACGCCATCGGCCTGCTCATCGGGATGGCGACGTTCCTCGTCCTGCGGCTCGTCTTCGAACGCGCGAAGACCCCGGGCGAGCCGCCGCCGGTCGTGCTCGGCGACGACCGGCCCGCCAAACCGGACCAGGTGATCCTCGGCGACTGACCGTCCAAACGGATCAAGGCATTGACGTGCTTCGGTCTTTAGATCTAGGTTGCCTTAGAAGTCAGCGCGCGCTCGGACACCCCTGGAGTTCTGATGCGACGATCCCGGTTCGCCGCCGTCCTCGCGGCGGCGGTCCTCCTGCTGGCCGCGTGCGGCGGGTCCGGCGACAAGAAGGACACCGCACCCGGCCAGCCCGACAAGGTCAACGTCGGGGTCATCGCGATCGTCGACGTCGCGCCGATCTATCTCGGCAAGGCCAAGGGCTTCTTCAGCAACCGCCAGATCGACCTGACCCTGACCACCGCGCAGGGCGGCGCGGCGATCGTGCCGGCCGTGCTCAGCGGCGAATACCAGTTCGGCTTCAGCAACTCGATCTCGCTGCTGCTCGCCAAGTCGCGCAACGCGCCGCTGAAGGTCGTCTCGAACGGCAACAACTCGACCGGCGTCGACGGACAGGACTTCGCCGGCCTGTACGTCAAGAAGGACAGCCCGATCCGGTCGCCGAAGGACCTGGCCGGCCGCTCGGTCGCGGCCAACACGCTCAAGAACATCGTCGAGACGAGCGTGCGGGCCTCGGTCAAGAAGGACGGTGGCGACGCGGCCGCGGTCAAGTTCACCGAGCTCGCGTTCCCCGACCAGGTGCCGGCGTTGCAGGCCGGCCGGGTCGACGCGATCTTTGTGGTGGAGCCGTTCCAGCAGGCCGCGGTCGCGGCCGGCGCGCGGAAGATCGCGTCGAGCTACGTGGACACCGCGGCCAACCTCACCGTCGCCATGTATTTCACCTCGCAGAAGCTGCTCGCCGACGACCCCGACCTGGTGCGCCGGTTCACCGAGGCGATGAAGGAGTCGCTCGCGTACGCCGACGCGCATCCCGACGAGGTACGCGACGTGCTCGGCACGTACACCAAGATCCCGCCCGAGGTGCGCAAGGCGCTGGTCCTGCCGAAGTTCCCGGCCGAGGTGAACCGCCAGTCCGTGGAGACTCTCGCCGACCTCGCGGTGGCCGACAAGCTGCTGACCGCAAAGCCGGACATCGCCGGCCTGCTGCCCTAGCCGGTACCGGGTCGAGACCCAGCTCGCGCCGGGAGGATCCGACGACCACAGCTGACCCGGCCCGCCGCCGGCCCCACCCGCGGCGCCACCGCCCGGCTCCCGGCCCTGCTCACCCAGTCCGGCATGGCTTTGGTGCACCTGCTCAAGGCCGACCTCGACCCGGATTGGGCGCCGATCAGCGGGTACGCCCTCGGCGACCACGGATGGGCGAGCGCGCCGACATCGCGGAACTGCGGAGGCTGGCCGCGGCCGGGGAACGCCGCCACCGCGATCCTCGCTGACCTCACCGACGACTAGGCACAACGCCGCTCCAAAAAAGGCGGTTTCCTCGTCAAAAAAACCCGCTTGGCAGGCCCGTACGTGGTGCCTGGGCGGGATCTGGGCGATATCTGGGCGTGCCAAACCGCATCGTCTTGTCGGTGACACGCTGTCCGGGATGGTGCCGGGCAGCGACGAGGTAATCACTCCGAATGGGAGGCTTCATGTACCGAACTCGCCTGGTGCTCGTCGCACTGGCAACGATCTCATCGATGGGCGTCGCCTTGGCGGTGGCGTCGCCGGCGCAGGCAGACACCAAGTGGAGCGAGTGTCGCGCGGGTGGCGACATTCTCACCGGCTGGACCGAGTTCGACTTCGGCACCCAGAACACCATCTACGTACACAGGGCAGGCTTCAACATCGAGCGGAACGGCGGGACGCACAACAACGTGTACCTCAAGCTGCGCGGCAATGAGGGCGAGTCGACCTACTGGTCGTGGATCAGCGAGGACGACATCGTCGGCGGCCGCAGCTACGAGCGAAAAAAGATCAACACGCGGGTGCCGCGCGGCGCCAAGCCGATCATGAAGTATCACGCCACGTTCGACCAGCGCGGTGCCGACCCGAGCTGCGCAGCGTACGGCCACCTCGGCTGGTGACCTTCGGCCGGTGGCGTGGCAGGGGGCCACGCCACCGGCCACGGCTTTCGACGGGAGCCCCGATGAAACTCCTTCGCGCCCTGCTCATCGCCGCCTTGGCCAGCACCGCCGCGATTGTGCTGGCGGGCGTCGTCCTCGACAGCCCGCACGCCGACCCCGCTGAACCGAGCGCCGGTAACGATGTGCCGGTGCTCATCGAAGCGGACACGAACGGCGCGATCGTGCTGGACCCCTCGGGCGAACTGCGCGGGCTCGACGCCTTCGGCGCGGTCCGCTGGCGCGACCGCGAGCTGGCCGGCCGCCTGTACGTTTCGTGCCTCGCGCAGTGCCCGGACGCGGTCGGTTCCGGCTCGGTCGACGACCGTCCATCGGCGACGATCTGGCATGTGGGGCAGGCGCGGGTGGCGGACCGGACGCCCGGCGTGGTTCTCTGGGCGAGGTCCCAGCACGAACTTCTCGCAGTCCGCCCCGGCCCCGCCGGCGACCTGTTTGAGATGCGCACCCTCGCAGGCGCGTCGGCAAGCCGGCTCGAAGGCACCGACCCACGCCTGTTCGCGGCGCCGGACGACTCGCGGGCCGTTCTGGTGTCCACCATTGCAAACGCCCGCGCGTATCAGATCCTCGATCGTGGAAGCGACGGGTGGACCGTCTCCGCACCTCGGACCGCACCTGTCGAAAGCGCCTGTCCAGGCCGAAACGGACTGCCGATCGTCTACTACGACCCAGACCACGCCGCCATTCTGGACACGCCGCGGGGCGAGCCGCGCGAGCTGTCGATGACCGGCGTCGGCCGATGTGCCACGAGCCAGGTCGCGGTGCTCGTGCAGCGGTTCCGGCAGGACTCACGCAGCGGTGACCACACCACGACCCGGCTGCTCGACATGTCCGGCGCCACGCTGTGGGAGCGCGTCGATCCAGGCTTCCACCTCGGCGACGTCGACCCGACCGGCGACATCGTCGCGCTGCCGACCGACACGGGCTTGGTATTGCTCGGCCGTGACGGCCGGACGGTAGAACGGATCCCGGACGTCGTCGATGCGCGATTCGTGGCGCCGGGCTGCCTGGCATCGCTGCACGCGGACGGAGTCCTCACGACCCGATGCCGCACATGAGGCGGCGTCCGGGCACCCACGCGATCACGGCGACGTGCGTTCGCTGTCCCCGGCCGGGAAGCCCAGCCGGTGGGAGATCGCGTCGGTGGCGGCGCGGTGTTCGTCGGCGGTGGCGGGATCGAGGGCGGCCAGCGCCGCGTCGGCCTGCCCCTCGGCGAAGACCTGGCCGCTGATCCGGGCCTGTTCCAGCGCGTGTCGTTGATGCTCGATCGCCTCGTCCACCCGACCCGCGGCCTGCAACGCAAGGCCCAGCTCGTGGTGCAGTACCGATTCGGCATATGGGTCGCCGACGTGCCGCAGCACCGTCAACGCGGTGTGATGGATCCGCAGCGCCGTGTCGAGGTTGCCTTGGCGGCGGTTGATTCGTCCGATAGCGGTGAGGGCGGTGGCTTCGCCGTGACGATTGGCGGTCTCCCGGTACACCTCGAGTGCTTGACGGTAGCGCTCGAGCGCTTCGTCGAGCCGGTCGGCCTGTTCCATGCCGAGCCCGAGGACGGCGAGCGCTTCGGCTTGTAAAAACGTGTCGCCGAACCTGGTCGCCTCGTCGAGCGCCTGTTGCAGGTATTGTGCCGCCACGGTGTGGTCGCCGGCGATACCGGACGCCACGCCGTAGAGCCAACCGGCGAGGATGCGCGCGACAGGAGCGAGCGGCCAGCGGGCCGCGTCGTGCTCGGCAAGGAGTTCCTGGATGTGCTGGGCACCGGCCACGGCTGTCAGCAGGTCGCCCTGTTCGAGCTGATTGATGGCGAGGAAGCCGGTCGCGCACGCCTCGATCTCGGCGTCGCCGATGCGCTGGCAGGTCGCTACCACGCCTTCCTGGACCTTGATCGCCTCGGACCGGTGTCTGGCCTGGCGGTACGCGATGCCGAGGTGCAGGCCCAGCGCCACCTCCATCCGCACGTCGCCGGTGTCCTGGGCAGACGCGATGCCGAGTTCGAGCGTGTCGATGCTGTCGCCGCTGGAGTGCCCGATCAGGAAGCGCCATGCGACGAAGGCCAACCGTTGACCGAGATGCGGCCAGCCGGAGTCGACGGATTGGCGGATCGCTTCGATCAGGTTGCGCCGTTCGGCGACAAACCACGCTCGCGCCTCGGCGGCCGTGTCGATGCGCGGGTGAGTCGGTGGTGTGGTGTCGAAACCGGCGGCCGCGGTAGGCCGGGCGTCGCCGATCCGTCGGGTGGCAAGTGCGGCGGCGGCGAGGTAGTGCTCCAGCATCCGCTCGACCGACTCGCGCCAGTCGTCGCGCTCCGTTGCCAGCTGTCGGCTGTATTGGCGCAGCAGGTCGTGCTGGCGATACCGGCCTCGGCAGTGCTCGTCGACCAGGTGAACGTCCACGAGGTGCTGCAGCGCCGTCTCCACCCGGTCGACCGGTATGCCGCCGGCGGCGGAGACGACGTCGGCGGTGGTGTCGTCACCCGGGTGCAGCCCGAGGACCGCGAAGACGTGTTGATGGCTCGGGTTGAGCTGTTTGTAGGACAGCGCGAAGGCGGCTTCGACCGCACGGCCGGGCACTGACAGCGTTGCCAGGCGGGCCGAGTCGTCGCGCAGGCGCCGCGCGAGCTCGCCCACGGTCCATTGCGGACGATGTGCGAGCCGGGCGCCGGCGAGACGGATCGCGAGCGGCAGGTTGCCGCAGGTCTCGACGACGGCGCCGACGGCCTCCGGCTCGGCCGCCGCGCGTTCGTCGCCGATGATCCGGGCCAGCATCACGGTCGCCTCGGCGGCGCCGAGCATCCCCAGCGACAAGGGCGTTGCGCCGTCGAGGCCGCTCAGCCGCGTACGGCCGGTCACCAGCACGAGGCACCGCACACCGCCGGGCACGAGCGGCTCGACCTGACTCGCGTCGTGGGCATTGTCGAGCAGCACGAGGAGCCGGCGGTCGCTGGTCTCGGCTCGCCACAACGCGATCCGCTGCTCCACCCCGTCGGGAATGCGTTCCGGGGCGACACCGAGCTGGGCGAGCAGCATATCCAGTGCGGCGGCGAGGGACCGGGGCGGTAGGTCAGCACTATGGCCGTGGAGGTCGATGAAGAGCTGGCCGTCCGGATAGTGCCCGGCCACCCGATGCGCGAGCCGGATGGCGAAGGCGGTCTTGCCGCTGCCCGGCATGCCGTCAATGACCATGACGGTCGTTGTTTCGGCCGCCGCGTACACCATGGAAAGCAGCCGGTCGAGTTGCTCCTGCCGGCCGGTGAAGTCCGGCAGATCGCGAGGCAGCATGCAGCGGCCGAGACGGCCGGCCGGCCGCTGTCGGGACCCATCGGTGCGCCCGGTGAGGTCATCGACCTGGCGAGGACGTGCGTGGTGATCAATCTCGATCACCTCGGCGCGGGTGCGCGCCGGCGGTAGATGCTCGTCGCCGCGCAGCAGGTGCTCGTGCAGCCGGCGAAGCTCCCGGCTCGGATCGGTGCCGAGTTCCTCAGCCAATGCCCGGCGAGCGGCGGCGTAGGCGTGCAACGCCTCCGCCGGGCGGCCGGCATGGTGGAGCGCTCGCATGAGCAGTGCCCACAACCGCTCCCGCAGCGGGTGGCGGGTAACGGCGGCCCGCAGGTCGGTGATCACATGCTCGTACTGGCCCAGTTCGGTTCGGGCTTGGGCGTGCTGCTCCAGCACGGACAGCCGCCGCTCATCGAGGCGGGCCAGTTCGGCCTGTATCGGGGCGCCGAGGGTCAGCCCATCCAGTGGCTGCCCGCGCCAAAGCTCGACCGCCTGCGCGAACCAGCCGGCGGCGGCGGCGAAGTCGGCCGCGTCAAGCGCCCGCTCGCCGCGCCCCGCCAGCTCGTCGAACGCCGCCAGATCCAGTTCCCCCGGCTCCACCCGGATCGAGTAGCCGCCTGGCCGGCTGGTCAATCGCGGCTGTGCGTCACCGGCAACCTCCATCTGGCGGCGTAGCCCACTCACATAGGTGCGGAGGTTGGACTCCGGTCTGGCCGGCGGTTCCTCCCACACCGAGTCGATCAACCGACTGATGCTCACCGTCGCGTTCGCGCCCAGGAGCAGCACTGCCAACACCGACCGCTGGCGAGGCCCCCCGAGTGGCAACGAGCGCCCCGCGTGCTCCACCTGCAGGGTTCCGAGCAGCCGGAACTTCATCGATCTCCCCAGGTTTGTCTGGGCGCCCGGCCGGTCGCCGCTGCTCACAGTACAACGCCGGGTCACCGCACCTGGCGGTCGCGGTCAGGGGCGGGAGGCCAGGCGGAATTCCTGGTTCTGGCGGGGTCCTGATGCCGTACTGGGCTCGCCTATTTGGACTCGATCCGGCCGAGCGCTCCGGCGCTCGCGCCGGCCCAGCTGTCGTCGCCGGGGTAGAGCGTGCTGCGCAGGTACACCCAGGTGAGGTGCTGGATCAGGGCGACCCGTTCGGGGCTCTCGTCCGTCGTCTCGGTGACGGTCGTCCCCACGATCCCGCCCAGCGAGTGTTCCGCGCCGAAGAGGGTGAGCAGGCTCTTGGGGGCCGGGCTCAGGTGGTACGGGTCGGTGAACCAGTCCGGGCCGCGGGTGGTCAGGGCGGACCGGTCCCGGTCACCCGCGATCACCAGGGCCGGCGTGGTCATGTCCGCGAAGCTGGGGTTCATGAAGGGAAAGTGCTCGGCGGCGAACGGGCTCAGGTCGGCGCCACCCGAGCCGGTGGTGGCGAGCAGCACGCCGGCCTTGACTCGCGGGTCGGACATGTCCTCGCCGGGTTTGCCGTCGGCGTCGAGGACGCGGGCGCCGAGTAGCGCGCTCGCGGTCTGGCCGCCCCACGAGTGCCCGGCCACGGCGATGCGGTCACGGTCGAGTCGCCCGCTCAGGCCGGGCACGGCGGCCTCGACGAGGTCGAGCCGGTCGATGACGCGGCGCAGGTCGGCGACGCGGAACCGCCAGATCTCGGGGTAGCGGGGGTCGTCGGGCGTGATGTT
>Ga0070668_100000776_pt1 | contig 22028 bp, 27 predicted proteins | sample KBSS43metaG_FD_64661 | JGI IMG/M metagenome (GOLD analysis project Ga0070668, IMG submission 64661) | Switchgrass rhizosphere microbial communities from Kellogg Biological Station, Michigan, USA - KBS S4-3 metaG | ecosystem: Host-associated > Plants > Roots > Rhizosphere > Soil ...
CTGACGCGGTCTTGAGCGCGTCGATGTCGATCGTCATCTGCTCGTCCAACCGTGGCGGAATGCCTTTGGGAAGCAACGCCGCCCATGCGCTGTCGAGTGCCGCCATGGCCTGCTTCATGCGATCGGAGTCCTCGCCGGCCGCCGCCTCGAAGACACCGTTGGTTGCACTCGACAACGCACCGAACTCGACGGGCACCGGACCTTGTCTGCTGTTCGTCGGCGACGCCAGCGACACTGCCTCCAAGTCTCCGCCTGGGTTTCCGGTCGAGAATTCACCGTAAGCGGGAGCGAAGAGCTTGCTCTCACGCGTCCCGTCCATGTGCAGCTCCATGACTTCGATGGCGCCACTGACATTTCCGTTCGGGCCGGGGACCGTCTGGTCAGTCTTCTCGACGCGTACCTCTTCGAACACGACTTCGGGGGCGTTCTCGGGGCGGTAGACGTTCCCGACGACCGGTTTGGCCGGCATGATCATCGCGGCCGGCGTCGTGTCGTTGGCGACCCACGTCCCCTTGGTATCGGCGACCTTGCCATCCTCGTAGTTGAAGACGTCCTCGCCGAAGTACCACACCGAGCCATCGTCGGCCTGGGCATACCAGTCGAGGGCCACCTCGTGGATGCGTCCGTCCAAGTAGGCGACGTACTGGATGATCGCCGTGTCGACCGTTTGGCCGCGCCACTGGATCGGCTTGGTCCCGGGCAACCGGGTCACCTCGGTGCGGAACGGCTTGTCGTCGACGTGGCCGCCCATGATGACCTGCGTGACCTCGCTCGTCGGATGCAGCGGATTGGTGATCGGCGTCGGCTTGCTGAACGCCGGTGTGACGAGGTCGACCCGTTCACCGTCCGACGCGATCGGCAGGCACTCGTCGGTCTTCTTCCCGGATTCGTCGACCACGTTCACGCAGTCCGCGAGGGTGGGCGCGGGCGCCGAGACGGTCGCCGTTTCGCCGGCGCACGCCGCGGAGAAGGCGAAAACGATTGGGGCACAGACTAGTATCGTGACGCCGCGGCGCACGTGCTCGGTGGTCATTCCGGTGGCCTCAGTTGCCGTCGCCGTCGGGTTCGACGTCGGCGCCGGGTGGGTCGGTCTTGTCGCCGACCACCACGAAATTCTCGTCGAGCTGGACGTCCACCTGGCTGCCGTTGCTCAGGGTCACTTCCACCTCGTAAAGGCTCTCTTCGTCGCCAACTTCGGTGCCGGTGACGGTGCCCCCGCCGGTGAAGGCCAGCGCGGCCTGGCTGGCCTTCGCCAGTGCACCGCCGGTGATCGGGGTGCCCTCGCCGTCATCGGGCTGTGCGGAGGCGATCCCGGCTCCGATCGCGACCGCTGCCGCGCCCACCGCTGTCACGATTCCCACTCGTTCGAGTTTCATGCCGGCCAGAATGCGCCGGGCTTCCTGACGCCAGCCTGAACGGCGGTCAGTCGTCGGCGGGCAGCGTGACCTCGATCCGCGCGCCGCCCAAGGGCGACCGCCCGATCGCCAACGACCCACCGTGCGCACGCACGACTTCGTCGACGATCGACAGCCCCAGACCGCTGCCGCCGTCATCGCGCGAGCGCGCGTCGTCGAGCCGAACGAATCGCTGCAACACGCGGTCGCGTTCGGATTCGGGAATGCCGGAACCGTCGTCGTCGACCCTCAACACGACGACGCCGTCGCGGACGTCCAATGCGATGTCGACGCGGCCGGCGGCGTGCCGAGCGGCGTTCTCGCCGACATTGCGCAGCACTCGCCGGAGGCCGCCGACGTCGCCGAGCACCCGTGCAGCGCCGACAGCCGACGTGTCCACTCGCAGCGCGGTCACGGCCCGTAGCCGGCGGGCCTCCTCGAAGACGAGGTCGTCGAGGTCGACCGGGACGTGCGGCGACGGGGCATGTTCGTCGGCGCGCGCGAGCAGCAGCATGTCCTCGACGAGTCGTTGCATTCGCAGTTCCTCGGTGAGCACCACCTCGGCCAACTCTTCGGTGGTGGTGGTATTTGGATGCGCGAGTGCGACTTCCGCGTGTTGGCGAATCGACGCGAGTGGCGAACGCAGTTCGTGCGACGCGTCCGACACGAAGCGCCGCTGGCTATCCCGGGCACCTTCGAGTCGACCGAGCATCCTGTTCATGGTGGCCGCCAGTCGACCGACCTCGTCGTCGACAGGCGGTTGCGACACCCTGCGATGCAGCTCGGCAGCGGAGATGTCGTCGACCTCGCGCCGGATCGCGTCGACGGGGGCGAGCGCCCGGCCCACGGTGAACCAGGTCGTCACCGCCACCACCATCAACAGCACCGGCAGACCGATGACCAACAAATGGGTGACGAGCGAAGTGGTTTCGTACACGCCGATCAATGCCCTGGCCACCAATACCGTTCGCGGCCCCGCGGCGGTCCGAGCGCCCTCCGCGACGGCGATGAACTCCTCGTCGTCGAGCGGGGTGACGACCCGTGCGGAGTTCCCCGGCCTCAACCGTGCCAGCGCCGGTTCACCGACCATGTTGTGGCTCGAGGTCAACACGGAGCCATCGAGCCCGAGCACCTGAATCAGCTGCTCGTCGCTGCCGGCGACCTCCAGCACCGGGGGTTGGCCGGACTCGAGTTGGCGAGCGACTTCAAGCGCCTGTGCCTGCGCAGCCTCTTTGACCTCGTCGATCAGCGTGCCGCGCAACACCGTGAGAAGGGCGATGGCGCCGGCGAGAAGGGCGATGCCGACCATCGCGGTAGCCACGGCGGTGGTGCGCGCCCGAACCGACCCGATGCGCCTAGGCACGACCAGCGACCAGCCGATATCCGGCTCCCCGAATGGTTTCGATGACCGGTTGGGGAAGCTTCGCTCGGAGCCGCCGCACGTAGACCTCGACGATGTTGGGATCGCCGTCGAAGTCGAAGTCCCAGACGTGGTCGAGGAAGTCGCTCTTCGACAGCACTTCGCCGGGATGGCGTATCAGGAACTCAAGGACCGCGAATTCCCTTGAGGTGAAGCCGATTTCCTCACCCGCCCACCACACCCGACGTGCCGCCGGGTCCAACCGCAGCGCGCCGACCTCGAGCACGCTCGGGCGCGGGCGAGTTCCTCGGCGCAGTAGCGCCCGGAGCCGGGCGACCAATACCGCATGGGCGAACGGTTTGGTGAGGTAGTCGTCGGCGCCGGTGTCCAAGCCCTCGACGACGTCGAACACCCGGTCCTTGGCGGTCAGCATCAGGATCGGCGTCCAGTTGCCGTCGCTGCGCAGCGTCCGGCACACCTGGTACCCGTTCGCCTCGGGCAACATGACGTCGAGAATGATCGCGTCGAACGGCTGCTCCCTGGCCATCCAGATGCCGTCGGTGCCGTTGTACGCGACATCGACGGCGAAACCCTCCGCCTCGAGCCCCTTGCGCAGGCCCGCGGCGAGCCGCCGCTCGTCCTCGACTACCAGTAGACGCATCGTGGGGCCATGCTCTCAGGCAGAAACTGACCCGTGGCTGAATTGCGCGGCGGGGCCAGTTCACACCAGCCCGGCGATGATGTCGGCCGCGGGTGCCGCCTTGGCCTGCCGGAAGTCCGTCCCCGCCCAGACGTTGGTGGCGTGTGGGTCTCCTGCGCGCACGGACGCCGCGCGCAGCGGGCTGGTGAGGTAGTGCACCTCCGGGTATCCGAACGGTGCTTGCTCCTCGTGTTCGGTGATGAACCGGTTGCGCAGTCCGCGCGCGTACCGGCCCGAGAACGCCTTGGTGACCGCCGTTTCGGTGAACTGCGCATCGGTCAGCGCCGCCCGATGCACCGGACTGCTGCCCGCTTCGTCGGCGAGCAGGAACGCCGTCCCCAGTTGGGCCGCGACGGCGCCGCTGGCGAGCACGTCGGCGACGTCCGTGGCGTTCATCAGCCCGCCCGCCGCCACCACCGGCAGGTTGGTCGCGACACTCACCGCGTGCAGGAGTTGGTGCAGCGGCTGCGACGCGGGCTCCGCGACGGGGTCGAAGGTGCCGCGGTGACCGGCCGCCTTGGGGCCCTGCGCGGCGAGCGCGTCGACTCCGCAGGCGACGGCCAGCTGCGCCTCCGCGAGCGTGGTGACCGTCGCGACGGTGAAGATGCCCGCGCCGCGCATCTGGGCCACCTCTTCGGGCTGCGGCAGCCCGAACGTGAACGAGACCACCTCCGGCTTGAGGTCCATGACCACCTCGACCTTCGCGGCCCAGGCGTCGTCGTCGAACCGCGGTTCACCGAGCTCGACCTGGTAGCGCACGGCCTCCTCGGCGAGCGACTTCGCGTAAGTCTCGAGCTGCGCAGGCAGAAGCGCGCTGGGCCCTGGCACGAAGAGGTTGGCCCCGAGCGGGCCGGTGGTCAGCCCGCGCGCGGCCGTGATGCGCTCGGCGAAGGCCTCCGCCGTGAGGTAGCCACCGGGCACGAAGCCGAGCCCTCCGGCATTGGAGCCGGCCGCTGCGAGCGCCGGGGTCGACGGGCCGCCTGCCATCGGCGCGACGATCACCGGGCGGGTCAGTTCGAGCAGGTCGAAGGCACTCACGTCAGCGCACCGCCTTTCCGAAGATCAAGCAGTCCTGCGGTTCGGGACCGACATTGGGAAATATGGCATACCTCGCGAGCCGGCCCTCGAGGTTCAGACCACAGCGCCTCAGCACGCCCGCCGACGCCGCGTTGTCGACGTGGCAGTGCGCCGTGACGCGGTACACGGCGGGGTCGCGCGTGGCGGCCTCGACGAGCAGCGCAGCCGCTTCCGAACCGAATCCCTGGCCCCACCACTTGCGGCTCAGGCAGTACCCGAATTCGACTGAATGTGGTTGCGGCCGAGACCATGCGCACGTGCCCACGAATTCGCCGGTATCGCGCAGCTCGATCAACCACGTCGGGTCGTCACCGGCGTTGAAAAGGTCGGTGATGACGCGACGCGTCTCGTCGACGTTCCGGTGCGGAGCCCACGACAGGTACCGCGTGACCTCGGGGTCCGACGCCAGCTCGGCGAACATCGGCTCGGCATCTGCGAGGACCGGGCGACGCAGCCGCACGCGCGCTCCGGTGAGAACTTCGACGTCGGCCATGGCTCCATCCTGCAATGTTGGGCGCGCCCGGCCAATGGTGGTTGACTCGGTTGACATGGCAATCGAGTTCAACCACACCATCGTGGCCGCTAGGAATCGCGAGGAGTCGGCAACCTTCTTCACCGAGCTCTTCGGACTTCCCGAGGCCAAGGAGTTCGGCCACTTCCTCGCGGTGGCCATCGACCACGGCGCGAGCCTCGACTACGCCCAGGTCGGCGCCGACCAGGAGATCCATCCGCAGCACTACGCGTTCCTGGTGTCCGAAGCGGAGTTCGACGGCATCTACGGCCGGATTCGCGAGCGCGGCCTGCAACACTGGGCCGATCCGCGCGGTGCTCGGCCCGGGGAGATCAATCACAACGACGGTGGTCGCGGCGTCTACTTCCAGGATCCGTCGGGCCACTACCTCGAGATCATCACGAGGCCGTACGGCTCGGGCGGCTGAGCACCCGGTCCGCCAGCACGGCCACTCCGTCGCCGCTCAACCCGTCGAGCAGCTTGGGTCGGCTGCCAAGCACTGACACCAGTTCGTCGGCGCGGCCGGTGACTTCGGGTCCGCTGCTGCCGTGTGTCCATTCGGCGTCGGTGGCGACGAGCCGCAATCCCCTGCTGTTGCGGAACGCCGGCACGAACGGATTGGGCAGCGTCACTTGGGCATTCAGTACCGCGACGAGTGCGGCTAGGGGAATGGCCGGCTTCCGGCCGAGGGCATGCAGGATGTCGAGTTCGTGCGTGACGTGGTCGCCAAGGAACAGCGTCCGCGGGAAATAACGGCCCATGCCCTGCGGTCGGTCGGCGAGCCGGGCGAAGTCCTCGAGCAGTTCGGCGGGGCTGCGCGTCGCGGCCAGCGCACGCGCCAGGTCGGTGTTGGCGCCGTCGAACGAGCCTCGGTGCCGGTACATCTGGACGACCAGGACGCCGAGCCGACTGCCGTATCCGAATACCAGGTGGGCGAGCACCTCGTGGTTGGTCCACTCGTCGCACAGGCTGGGCGCCGACCACTCCGCGGCGCTCAGTTGGTGTGCGAGTGCGATGAAGCGGGCGTCGTTGGCGCGCAGGAGTTCACGCACGGACATCGAGGTGCTCCGTCAGGAAGGCCGTCTGATCCGCGAGCACCTGGCTCACTAGCGGCGGGTGGTACACGTCGAAGTGGTCCGAGTCGTAGTGCCTGGCCACACCGCGCGGGGCTCGACGAGCAACGAGCGCAGCGTATTTCGGATCCATCAGGTTCTCGCGGTCGCACACGCACACCAGTAGCGGAGCCGTCACCTTTCGTGCGTGCCGCAGCGCCGACGTCGTCACCATGGCCACCGCGTCGGCTGCGGCGATGCGGTTGTCGAAGTTGCCGCCCGCGGGGACGGTCGAGTTCCAGCCCACCTCGGCGCCCGGGGCGGTGACCATCGCGAAGGCGCCCGGTGATCCGACGATGGGCACGTACCTGCGGCCGCGTCGGGCCACCATCCGAAGGGCGTCCTCGACGATTGCGGGCGTCAGTCGCAGCGGGCCCAACAAGCCGAGGCTGCGCGCCGCGCCAGGACCGTGCACGATCGGGCATTGCACCACCGCGGCCGCAACGTCGGTGCGAGTGGCCGCGACGCGAACCACGTTCATACCGCCCAGGCTGGTGCCCCACAGCCCCAGCCGGGTCGCGTCGATGTCCGGCTTCGACTTCAGGTAGTCCAAGGCGGAACAGGCGTCGGCCGACTGCTCGGGAACCGAGATGTGTTGCCGCGGAAGCCCTTCGGACGCCCCGGTGAAGCGGTAGTCGAACGCCAATGTAGCGATGCCCGCCGCGGCGAAGTGCTGCTCGTACTGCGCCAGCATCATGTCGTGCGTCGCGCCGAGCCCGTGCACCAGCACCACCGCCGGATGCGGACCGGCCGTCGGCGGCACCGTCAGCCAGGCCGCGCACCGGACACCGCCGGACGGCAGGACGACGCGCTCGGTGGGGATCGTCGTGGACTCGCGAGTCATGGGGGCCTCCTAATAAGTACGCTGTACGTATTCGCTACACTGCATTACGTACGTCGTACTTGTCAAGCGGTCGCATGGGAGTCAACGTGAAAGCACGGTTCACCATCGGTGAAATCGCCTCGGCGGCACTGGAAATCGTCGACGAGTCGGGCCCGGGGGCGCTGAGCATGCGGGCGCTGGCCACCGCGCTGGGCACCGGCCCGATGACGATGTACAACTACGTCGCCGACAAGGAAGGCCTCGAGGAGCTCGTCGTCGCCGCCGTGGTGGCCGACGTCGAGGTGCCCGCGCCCACCGACGACTGGCGGCACGACGTCCACGCCGTCGCCACCGCGATGTGGCGCGGCGTACGCGCGCACCCCGCCGCCGTCCCGCTGGTGCTAACGCGGCGAATGGCGTCGGCGACGGGTTTCGCGATCGCCGACGCACTGGTCGGGGCGCTCGGCCGCGCCGGGCTCTCCGACCGCGACCGGCTGTCTGCCTTCCACGCGGTGCTCGGCCTGGTCACCGGCTCCGCGCAGGCCGAGTTGGCCGGACCGTTGACGGGCGGGGCGGCCGAGGCGGCGGCACGCATCGGGTCGGTCGCCGGCGGCGAGTTCGCCCACATCGCGGCGCTATCGAAGGTCGCCATGGCGACGTCGGTCGAAGATGACTTCGACGGCGGCCTGCGGATGCTGCTAGACGGAATCGCCGCGCGCGGGCGCTAGGCGTGCCCGCGCCGCTCCTCCTGGACGAGGTAGCTGCCTGCGAGGTCGGCGACGTGCTTGGGCAGTGAGCCCGCCGCGACGTCGGCGACGCTGGTCTCCTCCAGCACCGAACGCATGCTGGCCCGCAGGGCCCGCCACACGTCGGTCAGCGCGGCCGTCGGCCCCGAATACGGCAGGTCGCCGAGCCCGATGTCGCGCACGCTGGCCAGCGGGCCGTCGATACAGCGCAACACGTCGGCGACGCTGATCTCGGCGGCGGGCCTGGCAAGCTCGTACCCGCCGTCGCGGCCGCGGTGGCTGCGCACCAACCGGTCGCTGCGCAGGTCGGACAGGATGTCGACCAGGAACTGCGGCGGGATGCCCTGTGCCTTCGCCAGGTCGTCGGTCTTGACCACTTCACCCTCGTCGACCGTGGCCAGCTGAATCATGGCGCGGACGGCGTACTCCGCCTTCGCCGACATCCGCATGTGTCGGATTCTGCCATTGATGCCGTCCTCGGCCGCGTTACGGCAGCGTCTGGGCGGTTACTCGCCGCCCCCGGACAGCAAACGCACCGAGTCCGGAAGCGGGACACCCACCTTGAGATCGGGGGCCGGGAGCGGGGCGCCGTAGCTCACCGTCATCGGGACGACGCCCGCCCACGCCGGCCCAGCGACGTCCTCGTCGGGGTCCTCGGGCCAGCCCGCGCTGACCTTCAGCGACCAGTTGTCGTCGGTGATCGGCATGCGCAGCGCCATCGTGGCCGCGAGTTCCTTGCGCGTGCTGGTGCGCAGTTCTGCGACCCGGCCGGGGATGAAGCTGTCGGTCACCGCCTCGAGGTAGCGAACCTTGTCTGCGTCCGGAATGGGTTCGAAGACACCGAACAACGCCGCACTGCGATAGCGGAACGAGGACTCGAATGCGCTGCGCGCCACCACCACCCCGTCGAGTGCGGTCACCGACACGGCGGCGGGCGCGCCCGCGGCGAGTGCGCGCATCCACGGCGAGCCCGTGGAGCCGTGGATGACGAGCTCGTCGCCGACGCGGGCGAACCCCGTCGGGAACACCACCGGGTGGCCGTCGCGCACCAGGGCGATGGTGGCCAGTGGCGTGCTCGCCAGGAGTTCGTCGAGGTGCTCGCGCGACGTGGTCTGCTTCTCGCTGAGCCGAGTGATCTTGGTCGAGGGCTGAGTCACGAAAGTTCCTCGGCTAGGCGGGAATCGACGATGCGCCGGGCACCACCACGGCGAACAGGTCGGCCATCGCGGCCAGGCTGGCGGACTGCATGAGCTCAGACGGTACCGGTTCGCCGGTCACCCCGGGCAGTGAGCGAGTCGCCGTCGCGGCGGCAACGACGGTCGGCGCGTAGCCCAAGTTGAAGGCGCCCCGCGCGGTCGAGTTGACGCACATGTGCGTCATGAACCCGGCGAGCACCAGATTCGACGCGCCAAGCGCCTTGAGTCGTTCGTCAAGATCGGTCTCCACGAACGAGTTTGGGTACTGCTTCACGACGACGGGTTCGCCGGCGCGTGGCGCGACCTGCGCGACGATCGCCCCGCTTTCCCCTTCGATGTCGTAAAGCGAACCGGGCCCGTCGTTGTGCTGAACGTGAATGATCGGGATGCCCGCGGACCGGGCGCGATCGAGCAGCACGGCGGCCTCCTCCAGCGCGGCCGCCACACCGTCGAGTTCCATGACCCCGTGGGTGTATGTGTGCTGGCAGTCGATCAGCACGAGGGTCGAATCGGCCAGCGCCGCGGGTCCGCTCGGCAGGCTCGCCAGCTCTCGCAAGGTGGGATTCGTCATGGCCCCACGCTAGCGCGACTGATTGACACCATGCCGAGTTGGGCGACACGATGCCGCACTTCGCCATCGCATCGTTGGCTGCGGTCGGTCTCATCGCCTTCGTTCACGTTCGAGAGACGCGAGGCAAGACGTTGAGGCCCGTTGCGCAGTGGGGCATTGCGACCGTCGTCGCGATCGCAAGCTTGGCGACGATGGTGCATTCCGCGCTAGGCACTCGAAAGCTGTTGAACCGCACGTACGGAACGGAGTGACGCCAAGGCGACACCGCAGGCAAACACCAGGGCAGTCGACACCGGGAACCGTCCTGCTGGAGCAAACCCGTCCAGCGAAATGCGCCATAGGGCGACCGCCGCCATTCCGGTGCCGATCAACAGGGCCACACTCGACCATGTACCCGGAAGCCGAACCGGAACAGAAAACAGGCTTGCGGCAAGCGCCGAACGTCCCCAGCCGACGATCGCCAACAACCCGGCGGTCACCAACGACAACACGATGACCCAAAGCACTCGGGACAGCCACCAGTCGACAGACCCAAGGGTGGGCTGCGGGAATAGCCCAAGCGGATAGGCAACCACCGTCACGACGACTACGCCCACCATATGCCACAGGTACAGCAGCATCACGCGCGAGTTGACCACCGCCAGCGCATGTTTGAGCCGGGACTTGCGTAGCCACCGAGTGACGGATGGCGCAGCGGCAATCAGCGCGCCGGCCTGCGCGGCACCCAGCGCGAGCATCACGATGCTAGGCGGAGCGCTGTTCTGCACGACCTGACCCGGCACGCCGATCATGCTCACGGGATAGGGGCCGAAGCCGATCGCCACCGCCATGACCCCTGCGGCGCCCAACGCGAGCACCGCCGCCCAGAGCCGCCGGATCGCCCCGAAATGCCAAGCGATGCCTAGCTGATAGATGGCCGCCCAGCAGAGCACGTTGTTGGCCCACCCGAGCCCAGGTATCCATCCCGAGAGGCTGACGGCATCCACCGCGGCGACCGCAGCCGCCAAGACCACCGGCACCCACAGACCCCACCGCCGATGCGCGGACACTGCCAGAGGAGTCATACCCACCAAGGCGAGATACATCGGGATGAACCACAGATGCATGCCCACGGCCCACCCACTCAACGCCCGTAGGTCTGCGTCGAATCCGGTGACGATCAACGCACCGACCGCGACCCACATCACGACGACGTATGCCGCGGTCGGCCCGAGGACGGCCCGGTAACGAGTGGTCAACCACTCCGGCAGCGATGACGCCCCGCGCCGGCTCCACGACGCTGCGCTCGCGAACCCGGCGACGAGGAAGAAGACGGGGACGACTTGGAAGATCAAGGTGAGCCACTGCGTCCACGGCAGCTCGACGAGTGCGTTCTGCCTAGTGAACTGTCCGTCGTGATAGGTGATGGATGCAGCGAGCCAGTGACCGACGACGATCAGCACCGCCGCGCAGACCCGGTACGCATCGACGGACAGTTCACGCGGCGGCGAAACCGTCCTATGCGACACGCGGCAGGTCCGTTGCGCCCTGAGTCGAAACGCCGTGCGAACGGCGCGGTTCCGGCCGCCAGCCCACAAAGGTCAGGTAGAGCCCGACGACGGCCATGACGACGTAGGCCGCGACCCACACGGCGGTGGCACCGATCACTCGGTTGGCCACCGACGCAACCGCTTCCGGGAACGCCAGTAGGAACACCCCACGCGCGGCGAGCACCCAACCGAAGACTGAGATGATGAATTCGGCCACGCCGCGCCAGTATTGATGAAACGCGATGACGGCCAAGCCGCCAAGCAGCAGGTAGGCGCCCGTTACCCACGGCCACACCTGCGAACCGGTGAACTCGTCCAGAAGGCCTCGCATGCCCGGGCTACGTAGCGCCACGACGATGGCGATCACGGTGATGAAGGGGCCCAAGACACGGGCGAACATGCGGGTACGGACTGGGGTTTGGTGCGAAGCGTTCATCACGGTCCTCCGTCGAATTGTCTAACCCTCGACCACCATCGGACTACTGCGACACCGCTTGGCGACAGGGACGAACGCCTCTAGCTGAGGATCCACAAGTCATGAGCACTCAGACCGGACGGTATCGGCTCATCCTCGGTTTGTCGGCGGGTGACGACGTAGAGTCAAGATCGACATGAGCGTGGAGGTGTCGGGGCGTTGAACGACGACAAATCGGCTTTCGCCCGGTTGGGGCGGCGCGAGTTGGTGCAGGAGATGCACGACCAACTCGACGAGCTGCTTGCTGCACGCGACCAGACCGAGAAGCTCCTTCACGTCATCCTTGGGATCACCTCCGACCTCGATCTGAACCGCACGCTCGACCGCATCGTCACCGCCGCCATCGAACTGACGGGCGCTCGTTACGGCGCCCTCGCAGTCCGAGAGCCCGACGGCGTTCTGGTGTCCTTCCTCCACCAAGGCATCGACGCCGAAACGATGCAACGCATCGGCCCCTTACCGGTCGGCAAGGGCGTGCTCGGCGTCCCGTTGGCGAACGCCGATGCATTGCGGCTCGAAGACCTGGCCGCACATCCCGCAGCTGCAGGTTTCCCACCCAACCACCCTCCAATGCGTGCGTTTCTGGGCGTTCCGATCACCATCCGCGGCATCGTGTTCGGAAGCCTCTACGTCACCCACGAACAGCCCGGCCGGACGTTTACGGAGTCAGACGAAGTCGCCGCCCGGGTGCTGGCCTCGGCCGCGGCAGTGGCCATCGACAATGCGCAGTTGTTTGAGCGGGTGCGCACCTCAGCGACATGGACGCAGGCGAGCCGCGAAATCACGACGGCGTTGTTGTCCGGATCGCAGACGCCAACGAACCCCCTGCACCTCATCGCCGAACGCGTCCATCAGTTGACCGGTGCCGAGCAGGCCATCGTGCTCGTGCCTGATCAAGACCGGCAGTCCGACGAGCCCGAGACACTGGTGGTCTCTGCCGCCGTAGGCCTGCACGCCGACGAGGTCATCGGCCAGCGCGTCCCCGTGGACGATTCCACCAGCGGCGCGGTCTTCCGCTCCGGCGAGCCGGTCATCACCGAATCCCTCCAGCATCCGATCCAGGCCTTCACCGACGTCGGCCAGCGCCCGGCGATCGTCGTGCCGCTGCGCGCGGAGGACGCGGTTCTCGGCGTCATCGCGGTGGCGCGCAACAAGGACGACCCTGCATTCGACCCGAGTTATCTGGATCTGGTCAGTGACTTCGCCAGGCACGCCGCGATCGCTCTGACGCTGGCCCGCGCGCGAAGCCGCGAACGGGAAGTCACGATCCTGGCCGATCGGGAACGCATTGCCCACGATCTACACGATCACGTGATCCAGCGACTTTTCGCGGCCGGGCTGGACCTGCAGGGTTCGATCGCCCGGTCGAAGTCGCCGGAGATCAGCGACCGGCTGATGCGCACGGTCGACGACCTTCAGGCCACCATCGAGACGATCCGTTCGACCATCTTCGACTTGCAGTCCCCCCTGGCTACGGGCGACGACTTTCGCACCCGCCTCCAGAAGCTGGTCGCGGATCTGACGGGCGACCGCGACATGTCGACTTCGGTGCGGTTGGCAGGGCCGTTGGGCGCCGTCGCCGGCCAACTGTCCGATCACGCGGAAGCCGTCGCCGCCGAAGCCATCAGCAACGCGGTGCGCCACTCGGGCGCGACGCACCTGTCGGTGACCGTGGAAGTCGGCGACGAGTTCAGCCTGGAAGTGACCGACGACGGTCATGGCATCCCGGGTGACAATCAGCGCAACAGCGGGTTGGCGAACATGCAGCGCCGAGCCGAACTGCTCGGCGGGACATGCGAGATCACGTCCGCGCCCGAGCACGGCACCACTGTCCGATGGACCGTCCCCTTGCTCGACGAGTAACTCCAGTCAGCGGACAGCCGTCATGACTGGCGAGCGACGATCACGGGCAACCGCGCACCCTGCGCCACCGCGGAACTCACCGAGCCGAGCAGCAAGCCCGCGAAGCCACCGCGCCCGTGACTCCCCACGACCAGCAGTTGGGCCTTCTCCGCCTGCTCCAGCAGTCGACGCGCAGGACGCTCCTTCTCGAGCACGCGGTGCACGGTGACGTCTGGGTAACGCTCCGTCCAACCGGCGAGGCGCTCAGCCAGGGCCTCCTTCGCCCAATCCTCCAAGTTGCCGATGTATCCGTCGACGAAGTCGTCGGTGTGATCGCTCCACACGTGGACGGCGACGAGGTCAACGCGCCGACGTGAGGCTTCTTCGAAGGCGATCGCGGTGGCCAACTCCGATGCCGGCGACCCGTCGATACCCACCGCGACCGGCGCATGCGACGGGTCTGGCATCAGGGGGTCCTCGTCGTGGATCACCGCGACCGGGCAGTGCGCGTGGTGCACCAGGGCCGACGAAACCGATCCAAGGAGCAGGCCCTGGACGCTGCCCGAGCCGCGGCAGCCGACCACCACCAGGTCCGCATCCTTCGACATGTCCACCAGGGTTGGCGTGACCGCCGCCGCCACCAACTCGTGCCGCACGGGGATACGCGGGGACTCCGAGATCGCATCCGCGACCCACCGGAGTGCGGTGCTCATCAACTCTTCCGCGCGGCGGTCTCTGGCAGCCCAGAACTCGTCCGACAGGGGTAGGTCGACCCAGGCGCCCGTCACTACGGTCGGCATCACGTGGACGACGGTGAGCGGCACGTCGCGGAGCTCGGCATCACGGGCCGCCCAGTCCACTGCGACACGGGACTCAGCCGAGCCATCCACGCCGACGACGACGCCGAGCTGCTTCGACCCAGAAGGGGAAGGGCTAGAACTCATTTCGTGCTCCTCAATGGTCTCTGCGCAGCCCTTGCGCAAGTGAAGTTCGTGGTAGCAGTAACGCTATGCACGTCGACGACGAGCGGCCGGAGGACTTGGTCCTCGGGGCGACGTCCAAAAGACCCTGGTGTGAGGTGCGCAAACGAATCGTCGTTCGACTAGTGGCGACTGCCGTCGTCGGCAAGCGCATCGAGCTCCCGATCCCACCTGGCAAATCGAGCCACGTCGAGGCGCCAGCGGAGCAGTTGGAGCGCACCCGCCGACAACGCGGCGACGGCGGTCCAGAGCATGATCGCTATCCCGACGCCGTCCCTGCCGGCCTGATCCGCAGGTGGCGGACCGCCGGTGAGCTCTCCGGATTCATCCAGCCACACCAGGACGTGATCGCCGGTGCGGACCGGCTCTGGCCACTCGATGGTCGCAATGTGGTCCCGCCCGTTGCCATCCCACCGGACCTGCGTCGAGTAGACGACCTTGTACATTGGGACCGGCTTCGGCCGTCCGTCCCCGATGACCGTTGCCTCCGTCTGGTGAAGCGACTCGGCATAATCGGCGTTGGCCACGGCGCTACGTTCGTGCGCAGCGGTACCGACGGCCGCGGCGACCGGAATCGCCAAGACGGCGATGAGCATCACGAGCATGGTTGCAAACGATTCGATGCGATCGCTCAAATGCAGCAGGTCATTGCGCGCTAGACCGCGCAGCATCCACATGCGTGGCCATCCGAAGGTGAAGCTCTCCATGACGGTTCCCCTGTTTCCGTAGCGTCCCACGGCGCCCTCGTCACGCCATCGTCGCAGCGCCTACCGTGCCTATCGAGGGCCCAAGGTCACGAACATTCCGGGGCCATCGACACGAGCGCGCACCCCCGACTCTGGCGGGCCAATATCCCCGGTCAGTAGTGACCAAGTCCCCTTCTGGAGGCATACCCGGCGCTCTAACGTGCTTGTCGAGAGCGGACCATCGAGCCGCCTCGGCTTGGGAGGAACTCATGACGAACGACGAAGCGAAGCCGGTCGTAGTCGGCATCGACGGTTCCGACGCAGCGATTGAGGCCGCACGCTGGGCGATCGGCGAAGCGGTGGCGCGCGATGTTCCGCTGCGTCTGATATCCGTGGCGAATACGCCGCGGACACTGGTGGACTGGGAGCTTAGAGGCCCGGAGGCTCAATACGCCGAGACATCGTTGCGCGCCGCCTCAGCGGCGGTCGATTCGGCGGGCTTGCCAGTGAAGATCGAAGCCGAAGTCCTGTGGGGGCCACCGTCGAACGCGTTGATCAGGGAGTCGGAACATGCGGCGATGATCTGTATCGGCACCGTTGGCATCGGCGCCGTGGCTCGCGTCGTGCTCGGCTCTACGGCAGTGGCAGTCGCCGAACGCGCCCACTGCGACGTGGCCGTCATCCGCCCGACGGCGGTCACCGACCGCCCTGCGGAGAATTGGGTCGCGGTGGGAGTGAACGACCAACCCGAAGCGGACATCGCCCTGCGGGTGGCGCTCGGCGAGGCACGAATTCGGCGCGCTCCCTTGGTCGCCGTTGGGCTGGGCTGCAATGCATTTGGCGTCAACTCCGTTGAGCAGACCGAACACCGGATCCAACGATGGCGGCAGCAGTATCCCGACCTACGGATCGACGTCGTGAGCGCGAGCGCCGGGATCGCAGAGTTCCTCGCGGACAACCGGTCAGATCTCGCTCAGCGCTACGCGTCGACGGACAGCACGCACGACGCGGGGCACGTGCAACCGTTGGCCGTGCTGGCGAGCTCCGACGTCGCAGAGGTGATGCGCATCGTCGGTCCACACCATTATCCGATACTCAAACACGCTCAGTGCTCCGTGTTGGTCGCGCGCTAACATCGCCCAACGGTCGAATCCATGACGATCGACGCCACAACCGATTTGGGGATCGTGGTCGCGATCGACGGGTCGCCGGCGAATGACGGCGCGATCCGATGGGGTGCGGCCGAAGCGATGCTGAGGGACCTGCCACTCACACTCACTCACGTCGTCAGTCCGGTCATCATCGATAGCCAGGACCCACGCCTACGCGCGCGCATTCGGCGCTGGCGAGCACACTGCGCAAAGAGTCTGCTCGCCGAAACGAAGGCAGCGCTCGCGGAGACCACATCGCTCGAATCCGATCAACTTCGCACGGCGTTGCGTTTCGGACCGACGCTCAAGGCGCTCACCGAGATTTCCAGCGACGCATCAATGGTCATAGTGGGCAGCCGCATTCACGGCTCGGTGGGCGGCCGCCGGCTCGGCTCCGTAAGCGCCGGGTTGTGTTCCCGTGCACATTGTCCGGTCGTCGTCGTCCACGACAGCGGCACCCACCTGGCTGACCGTCCGGTGGTTGTTGGCGTCGACGGTTCACCGGCGTCCGAGCGTGCCATCGCGATCGCCTACGACGAAGCGTCGCGCCGAAGGATCCAACTCGTCGCGGTTCACGTGTGGACCGACGTCGGCGTATTTCCACTGCTTGGAATGGATTGGCACGTCTACCGCGAAGAGGCCGACGAAGTCCTCGGCGAACGGTTGGCCGGCTGGCAAGAGCGCTATCCCGACGTCGTCGTGGAACGACGGGTGTACTGCGACCGCCCGACCCATTGGCTCGTCGAAGCTGCCAGCCAAGCCGGCCTCGTCGTCGTCGGGAGCCACGGGCGCAGTGCGATGGCATCGCTCGTGATGGGGTCGGTGGCGACTGCCGTCGCCGAGGCCGTCGACGTGCCCGTCATCGTCGCCCGGGAGCCATGACGTGCGCCCCCCGCGGCACGGCGGAACCGCTGACTGCCCCACCACCGCAACGCTGCGCGATGGCGTGGTGGTGACGTTGCGCCGGTTGTCCGCCACGGACTTCGATTCCGTCGTTGAGCTCGCGGACTCCCTCAGCGAAGACGAACGATACCTTCGCTTCTTCACCGTCCACCCGAACTACGTCGCGGCGTGGGCGCAGTCGCTGACTCGTCCGGCCGCTGGACTCGTCGCCCTCGGCGCGTTCGACCACGACGAGCTGGTCGGGGTGGCGAACTACGCACCGTCAAGCGAACCCGCGCAGGCCGAGATCGCGGTCGTCGTCGCCCACTATCAGCACGATCGCGGGGTGGGCACCGCGCTGCTGCGCGAACTCATCCGGCTCGCTCGGCTCGACGGTCAGCGGCACCTGGTGGCCGACGTGCTGGCGGAGAACAACGCCATGCGACGCGTGATAATCGACTCGCAGATCCCGGTCACGTGGCATCGAGACGGCTCCGTCTTCAGCATCGACGTCGACCTGAACACCCTGAACGGCAACTAGTTCCAGTCGAGCGGACCACCGTCGAGGGTGCTGACCACCTCTTCGAGGGGCCGCCGCGGAGTCGACGGCAAGGGGTCTGCCCCGACGGGGGCCCATCCGATGCGCAGCATCATCTGCGGATAGTCGTTACCCCCGAACACCTCCGACCGGATTGCTTCACGGGTCTCCGCGATCTCCAGTGGCTCGGTGACTGGACAACTCGCAAGCCCCAAGGAGGTGCTCGTCAGCAGCGCCATGCTGGTTGCTTCGCCGGCGCGAAGGCGAGCAAGGTCGTCGTCCTCGCTGGTGCCCAAAGCCAACAACACGGCGTGATCGGTTGCCGCGGTGGCATTCTCGGGTTGGGAGAGCGCTGTACCTGCGAAGATTCGACCAGGTAGCGGCGCTGCCGACACGGTCTCAGGGGTACTGCGCGCCGGCACCCCGGCGGTCGACGCGTAGCGCGCACTCCACGTCGTCAGCTCACTGAGGTACTCAGCGTCGTGAACGTGCTGCGATACCGCGCGTGCCACGATGGCCTTGATGTCGATTGACATCTCGACGTGCCGAAGTTGGACACCCATCCGCGCTACCCTGATTCCGATCATCGCTATGTCGGCGCGCGGTACCGGCCAGAAGCTGTAGACCCTCCGATCGGTTCGCCGTCGCGGAATGGCCGCGGCGAGCGAGATGTCGATGTCAGCCGGTTGGCGTCGAGACAGCTCGATCGACGCCAAGTGTTCGGCATCCGCAGGGTTGGGCAAGCGGGTGACCTTGCCGTGCCAGCCCAGGGCCGCGAGGGCGACGACGGCATGGTGCAACGATGCACCGCAGCTCACCAACAAGTCCCTTCGATCGGGATCCGTCTGGGGAAGGTGCCTAGAGGCGTCCGCGTAGAGGTGCAGGCCCTTGTCGCTCACCTTCCAGCGCCAAGGCTGCGAGTTGTGCACCGACGGTGCCCGATTGGCCAAAGTCAGCGCTGTCTGGATGGTCGCGGCATCTGGACGTCTTGCGTTCATCGGACGGACTCCTCTTTCGCTAGAACAGTTCACGTCAACGATGCCGCCCCGGCTACCTGCTCAACAGGGCATGAAGTCCCTCAAGTCGGTTACTCAGGACTCGGACGCCGGTGAAAGGAGCGGACACGTCAGCTCATCCGAAGTCGTAGAGGTGGTCCGGTTCGGCACCGAACTGGAACCGCCGGCCCGTGATTTCGACGGGCATGACTCGGATGAAGCGCTGCTTGGGCGTGGCCGTCCACGGCAGGACCTGGGCACGTTCGGCGTCAGCCAGCTCCTCGCTCGTCGAGAGCACTCGCGCCTGACCCTTGACGACCACGCTCCACCCCTCGACCACATCGTGATCGTCCGCTTCGAAGGCCACCCGCCCATTGATGGCGACCCCGGCTAGCTTCGTGCCCTCGGCGGTGCGAATCAGGATGGTGTGCCGCTGCACGACGTAGTTCACGGGAAAGATGTCGGGCCACCCGTCGACGCTGGTGGCGAGTCGTCCCAGCGTGCGGCTCGACAGCTGCGCCCAGCAGTCGTCGTCACTCATCACAGTGATGGGTCCTACGTCTCCTGTAGTCATCGTCGGCCTCGATTCCTTCGGCGTGTCTCGGTATGAGTTCGCGCTACGGCACACGGTATCCGCGTCGGATGACACCACCGCGAGGCTTTGGTCACCAATGCGAAGGCCTTCAGTCGTGGAGTCGGCACTCGCCGGCCGTCGCGTCGATCACGGGCTGACCGAACGCAATTCAGCGGACGGGAGGTCACCACCAGTGTTCGACCCGATGCCACACGGAGGGTATCGCTCTGCGCGGCTGCGGATTCCCTTCATCATCCGCCGTTCCATGACGAAGTGAATGACGTCGAAGGCGGCTTGACCGGCCGGGCCCCCACTTCCCCGAACCACCAGGCGCGTTCCGGCATCGGTGCGGCGCAAACAGAACCGCCATGCCCCCGATGCCTTCTGTCCCCGTTGTACGCGTGCGAAGTCGCTCGGCGACATCAGGACGAGATGCGAGTTCGGCTCGACGGCGGCCACGACCTGTCGAGCCCTGTTTCCGTAACGCTTCGCGAGCCAGATGGTGTCGCCTACCCGCAGCTCCTGCCATTCAGGGTTGACGACATTCGCATTGTGGATCCGCGCCCCGGCTAGGCGTTCCAAGATTGAGTAGCTGTAGAAGCCAGCGTGATTCTCACCAATCTGCGCCAGCCATGGCCAGACCGCCTCCGGCGGCGCAGCGATCGTCACGGCTCGCGTGGTACTGGGCGTGCCCGAAACAACCAATTCGTCACCTGGAAGGTCGGCCCGCGTTTGGGCGTTGGCACCCCAGGTGTACATCCACGGTCGTGTGTGCCACCGATAGAGCGCCCACAATCCGACACCTGCCATCGCCGCCGCCACGGCACCGTGTTGCTTGGCCATGCTGTGAAGCTAGGCATCATCAAGTCGAGCGCCTAGGGCCGAACGTCCCGACCGAAGTCCTTGGTGGCGCAGATCATTAGCGAACGTTGGCGCCGTCGGTCGGATCAGCGCAACGTCGCCGCGTGGCCGGGTCAGGCGTCGAAGGCAAACCGGCGGCCGGTGACGCTGAGCGGACGAATTCGCACGAAGTGCTGCTTGGTCGATGGCGTCCAGGAATGCAGCTGCGCTTCTTCGGCCGCCTCGAGGTCTTCGTCGGTCCGGAGGACGCGGGCAGATCCCTTGACGATCACGCTCCAACCCCCGTGTGGACCGTGCTCATCGACCTCGAACAGCACCCGGTCGTTGATCGCCGCGCTAATCAGCTTGGTGCCTTCGGCGGTGCGGAACAGTATGGAACGCCGTTGCACTGCGAAGTTGACGGGAAAGATCTGCGGCTCACCGTCGACGCTGGTGACGAGCCGCCCCAGTTCAGCGCCCGACATCAGGTTCCAGCATTCGTGCTCGGGCAGAATGGAGACTTGTTGGGTCGTTTCGGTCATGGTCGCAACGCTATCCGGTGCCGAGCGCCGCAGATGGAGCCCAAAGTCACCATGTGCCCGACCCAATGGTCCGTTTGACCAAGCGTTTCCGGACCGCGCCACGAGCTGCCGTGCCGTCGGCCGTCCACCCAAAGGTCATCGGGTACCTGGATAGGCAAGCCCGCACGAACGGCGGGGCTGAGCGCCTCGGGGCACAGGGCGTCGCCTTCGTCATCCGCGATCTCGTGACCTTGGGCTCTAGCCGCGTGGGACTCTGCTCGAAACGATTGGCACTCAGAACGACTCGAAGGAGAGTGATGACGACGCCGACCGTTCGTCATGAGCTGACTCACGAGCAGCTCGATGACATCGCCTCGAAGTTCCTCACGTCCGAGTTCGCCGGTCAGGACTACCTCAGCTGGACAATCGATCGGCGCCTGGATGCCTACGTACGTCATCATGGGCCGCACGGGCTGCGCTACGACGGCTCCGTCCTGCAGACGTTGCTCGAACGCATCATGGATCGCATCGGCCCGCGCTCCGCTGCGCAGCGATGCCGTCCCCGAGCCGCTAGGACCGGCGACGAGGAAACATCCGCAAAACCGGTCTCCGCGCCCACCGCGCACGAGCTCATCCGTCGAGAGGGTGGGTCATCCCATGCTGATACGACGCGAGCCGCCGATTGAGCCGCTCGTCGGCAGCGCGTTGCTCGGCCGCGGTCACGACGATCGAATCCGGTCCCGGGAAGACCGTCGCCATGTGATCATCGTCGAGCCAATGGACGACGTACGGTGGCGTGCCGTCATCGTTGCGAATATCGGTGATCAGCCCACGTCGGTCCGGGCGGCCAACCATCAATCCCTTCATCACCAGCCAGTCTCCGACACTTGCCTTCATCTCAACGCCTCCCCACGGTCGATCGCCCGCTTCGTAGATTCGCGCATCAACCGGATGCTGCGATTGAGCGTGAGCGGAATCAGGTGCGCGGTCACCTTGGCGCTGGAGCTCAGATGTTCGTGGGCTGCTCTCACCACCGCCTCGACGTCGGCGTGAGTCCGACCGGGAAACTTCGCGCACACGGCCGATACGATTCCCGCGACTTCGTCCTCGACCAAGGTGGATCGCCGCGAGGACCCAACAGGCTCGAGCGCGGTCAGCACGGCACTGTTGCCGCTACCGCCCCACAGGGACGGTGTAATCGGGACGATGTCGCGTACGGAGGTCATGGCCATCCCCAGAGGTGCGTGTGATGATCCGCAACGCTAGGTGGACGACGCGGCCACCATTAGAGTCGAAGGACTCTGTGCACCATGGCGTTCGACCCGAACTGTCGGGGTGCGCCGCCGTCGCATGTTCGAATTGCTTGGTGTGAGGTCGTTCGTTCACCTCGACGTGGCAGCTCGCTAGTCCATCTCGATCGACGAGGACCATGGGGACATGACCACGAAGTCGATGCACGCCTGGCGCGTACGTACGCCGGGCGCGATGAGCACGGATCCGCTCGAGTTCGTCACGACCGACGTCG
>Ga0070668_100000781_pt1 | contig 21972 bp, 18 predicted proteins | sample KBSS43metaG_FD_64661 | JGI IMG/M metagenome (GOLD analysis project Ga0070668, IMG submission 64661) | Switchgrass rhizosphere microbial communities from Kellogg Biological Station, Michigan, USA - KBS S4-3 metaG | ecosystem: Host-associated > Plants > Roots > Rhizosphere > Soil ...
AGGTCCGTACTCGCCGGCCTGCCACGTCGAGCATCATCGGCACGAACGCGGACGGCTCGCCGGGCGGCCCGGCCTCGCGGAACACCCGGTCGGAAACCATCAGCGCCATCGCGTCGCCGGCCGCCGTGCTCAGGGGGTCGCGCAGCGGCGGCGCGTCGGCGAGGCCGGCGGCCTCGTCGATGGCCTCGTCGAAGGATTCCTCCGCGTCCGGGGCGACGCCGCCCGCGTGCAGGGCCACCCGCAGGCGGATGCGCAGATCCTGGGCATGGGTGCGATTCCACACGCCGACGCCGGTTGTCAGCGCCCGCAGAAACTCACCGGCGACGGCCGGCACGGCACCGGGCGGCAGCACGATCAGCACGCCGTCGCCCCGGTCGATGAGCACGGCGGCCGTGCGGTCCACCTGCGCCTGGTGCAGCGCCTCGTCCACCAGCCCCTGCAGGTCCTGCCGGGCGGGCGGCGGCCGGCTGCCGAAGCGGTCGGCGTCGATGGCGACGATCCCGCGCAGCGGCGGCCCGCCGACTGCCGGGCCGGTCGGCGCGGGTGGCGACCCGCCCTCGCCGAGCGAGCGGAGCAACCGGGGCGAGGCGCCGTAGCGGCGCAGCAGTTCCCGGAACGCCGCGGAGACCGGGTTGCGGCGGCGGGCTTGGGTGTCGTCGGGGTTCATGGGCGTCCCGCCAGGGCGAAGGCTGGGCTGTGGTGGTGGGCTTGAGTGTCGTCGGGGTTCATGCGGCGTCTTGCCCGGGTGGAGGCTGGGCTGTGGTGGTGGGCTTGGGTGTCGTCGGGGTTCGTGCGGCGCCTTGCCCGGGTGGAGGCTGGGTCGTGGTGGTGGGCTTGGGTGGCGTCAGTGGGCATGAGCGCCCCACCAGCCGGACGGGGGTGGGCCCAGACAGTCGATCACCGTGGCGAAGTCGTCGAGGGTTTGGCGCATGTTGTCGCTGACCAGGTCGGGCATCTTGACGGGGCCGCTGACCAGCAGGCATCCGTCGGGGCGGCCGGCGGCGTCGAAGGTCGGCGCGGCCACCATCCCCTCCGGCTGCGCCGCGCGGCGCAACTGGCCCCAGGTCAGGCCGTAGCGTGCCCGCGCGGGGCGCTGCGCCCAGGCCGCCGGGCCCTGCTCGGTCGCCGTGCGGGCGAACAACCGCCACTGCTCGGCGATCACCACCTGGTCGGCGAAGGCCAACCCGGCCACCCCCTCGCCCGGCCGCAGGGAGTCCGCGGCCAGGTCGGCGCCGGCCTGGACCGCCCCGACCTGCACCAGCCGGGGCCGCAACAGCCACGACCAGCGTCGCTCCGGCCAACCCTCGCGCGGCCATGGCAGCCCACGCCGCCGGAAGTAACGCGCCGAGATCTCGTCCCACGGCGCCCCGGTGCTGTCGACGACCGCCCCGATCACGGCGCTGAGCGCGGCCCGCAGGTCGTTGTCGTACTCGCGGATCCGCGCCGCCCGTACCGCATGATTGACCGCCCGTACGGCGTCGTCGCCGATGACGGACGCCAGCACCGCGACGCTCACCCATTGCAGCCCGGCCCACCCGGCCCAGAATCGCTCGCTCGGCAGGTGCAGCTGCGCCAATGCGACCACCGCGCCGGCCGCCGCGGTCACCGCGGCTCGGGCCAATCGCAGGGCGATCACCGGACCATTGTGTACGCCTGCAGGTGCGCGACGCCACGCCCGATTACCGTGAAGGCATGTCGAACCGCGCCACCGTCTGGGGTGCGACCGCCGCGGAACAGGCGGCGGCCTACCCCTGCGACGACCTCGCCTCGGAGCCGGCGGAGGCCTGGTTCCGCGCGGTCACCGTTCGGGCGCCACGCTCCATCGTGTTCCGTTGGCTGTGCCAGTTGCGCGTCGCCCCGTACAGCTATGACCTGCTCGACAACGGCGGGCGCCGCAGCCCGCGTACGCTCACTCCGGGCCTCGACCGGCTCGAGGCCGGCCAGCCCTTCATGACGATCTTCACGCTGGCCGGCTTCGCGGTGGACGAGCAGCTCACGCTGCGGCTGACCGCACGCCGGGCGGTGGCGTTGTTCGGCCCGCTGACCCTGACCTACGCCGTCCGGGACGGCGACGGCGGCACCCGCCTGGTGGTGAAGCTCAACGTCGGCGAGCGGAGCAGGACCCGACGCCGCATGCTGGCCTGGGGAGACCTGTTCATGATGCGCCGCCAGCTGACCACGCTGCGCCGCCTGGCCGAGACCACCGCCCGGCGCTGAGCGCCCCCTCGGCGGCCGCGACCGCGCTGGTGAACGAGACCTCGCTGAGCAGGCCCGGCGCCGCCACCATGTCCCCGGCCAGATAGACCCCGTCGCCGCGGTCGACCGCGGGCCGGTCGCGCCACGTGTGGCCGGGCAGGTCGAGCGCGCCGGACCGGCCCCGCGCCACCGCCTCCCGCCGCCAGGTCACCCGGTCGCGCCAGCCGGGGATCGCCGGGTCGACCAGGGCCTCCAGCCGTGCCAGGGCGGCCGGCCGGGACTCGCCGGGACGGATCGGCAGCTGCGCCTGGATCAGCGACTCGCCGGGCGGCGCGAGCCCGCGGTCGGTGGCCGAGAACCGTTCCAGCCAGCCGGCCTCGTCGAGGTCCGAGACCACGTACGCGTCGCCGCGGCGGGCCCGCACGGCCAGGTCGAGCAGCATCGTGTGGCCACTCTCCACCGAGGGCAGGCCGCCGACCAGGGTGCGGGCCGCGGCCAGCGACGTGGCGACGATGACCGGCGGCTCGGGCAGCGCCGTGACCCTCGTGCCGGTCTCGATCACGACGCCGAGCGAGCGGGCGTGCCGGGCGAGCCGCTCGATGAGCCCGGTCCAGCCGCCCAGCGGGTAGTGGGCCGGCGGCGGCACCGCGAACACCCGCCGCAGCCGTTCCCAGACGAACGCCGCGGACAGCCGTCCCGGGTCGGCGTCGAAGGTGGCCACGCCCATCAGGTTCGCGGCCAGCCGCGCCGCCTCGGGGCCGTGCCGGCCGGCCACCCAGCCGGTGAAGGCGGCGTCGACCGGCGCGGTCCGCGGCCGCCGCAGCAGGACCCGCGCCAGCGGCAGCGGCGGGGTGCGGCGCAGCGTGCCGCGGTGGCGGAAGTAGAGGCCGCCGAGCTGCGGGGCCGCGTACGGGCCGATGAGGTCGCGCGCGGCCAGCCAGGACCACCACGCGCCGTCGCGGTAGAGGGCGTGCGGCCCGTCGTGCGCCACGTACGGCGGGGCGGTCGCGCGGGCCCGGCCGCCTAGGCTCCGGTGCGCTTCGAGGAGGCGGACCGGCGCTCCCCGCTCGGCGCAGGTGACGGCGGCGACCAGGCCGGCGAAGCCGCCGCCGATGACGATGATGGGTCTCATGCCTGGGAGACGAGACAGCCCGCAGTCCTGTGACGCCGACCGCCGCTACCTGTTCGCCGTGGCCTACCGGCTGCTGGGCAGCGCGGCCGACGCCGAGGACGCGGTGCAGGAGGCGTACCTGCGGCTGGGCACCTCGGCCCCGCCCGACCTGGCCGACCGGCGGGCCTGGCTGACCACCGTCGTCTCCCGGCTGTGCCTGGACCTGCTGCGCTCGGCGCGGTGGCGCCGCGAGACCTACGTCGGCACCTGGCTGCCGGAGCCGCTGGTCGGCTACGACGACACCGACCTGGCCGACGCGGCGGCGCTGCGCGAGTCGGTGCGGACCGCGGTGCTGCTGGTCATGGAGACGCTCACGCCGGCCGAGCGGGTGGCCTTCGTGCTGCACGACGTGTTCGGCATGGACTTCGACCGGCTCGCGGCCGTGCTGGGCCGCAGCCCCGCGGCGTGCCGGCAGCTCGCCTCGCGCGCCCGCCGCCGCGTGCGGCAGGACGCGCCGCCGCGGGCGGAGATCGCGGCCGCCGAGCAGGCCCGGGTGGTGGACGCGTTCCTGCGCGCCAGTGCGGACGGCGACCTGCGCGACCTCGTGCGGCTGCTCGACCCGGACGTGGTGTTCCGCTCGGACGGCGGCGGCGAGGTGCGCGCCGCCCTGCGTACCGTCAGCGGCGCCAGGAAGGTGGCCGCCCTGCTGGCCGGGCTGCGGCAGCGTTATGGGAACACGATCGCGCACCCGGTGCGGCTCGCCTCCGGCGCCGGTTTCCTGCTGCTGGCCGGCGACGAACCGCGGGCCGGCGGCGAGCTTCCGGCTGGCGGCGAACTTCCGGCTGGTGGCGAACTGCCAGCCGGTGGCGTACCGATCGGCATCCTCGGTTTCGAGGTCATGGCGGGCCGGATCACCGAGGTCAACCTGGTGCTGGCGCCCAGCAAGATCAGACGGTCGAGTCGCGGATGACCAGCCGGGCCGGGTGGGTGTGCACGCCCGGCGCCGGCCCCCGCCGATCGCCCGGACCAGCAGCTCGGCGGCTCGCCGGCCCAAGCCCTCGAGGTCGAGGCCGAGGCTGGTCAGCGGCGGCCGGCTGGCCAGGGAGATCACGTCCCAGTTGTCGAAGCCGGTGAGCGCCACGTCCTGCGGGACGCGGCGGCCTGCCTCGCGCAGGGCGTCACCGGCACCGCGTTGTGGCCGCTCGGCGGTCCGCGGAAAACGGCCGAGGAAATAGAACGTACGGCAGGATGATGGGCATGTTCCGCCGTACCGTGCCGTGCGTGGTGCTGTTCGCCGGCCTCGCCGTCGTCGCCGCCGCCGTGGCCACCTGGGCCGTGGCCGACGTGCTCTACGACATCAGCCTGCCGCGCTGCCTGAGCGGCCGGCGCGCGGTGAGCTGCGGCGGCGACGAGGGGTGGCACGGCGTGTCGTCGCTGGTGAGTGCCCTGCTCGCGGTGCCGCTGCTGTTCGCCGTGGCCGGCGCCTACCTTTTCCTGGCGTCCCGGCTGGTCCGGGCCGAGAAGGCGAAGCGGCGCGCCGAGCGGCGTTCCGCGCTGCGGCGGCAGTTCGGCCTGGCGTTGCTCGTGGCCGTCGCGGTGACCGTGCCCGCGACCATGGCCGTACGGTCGGCCCTGTAGATCACCGCGGCGGGTGCTCGCTGAGCCACGCGGCGGCCCGGCGTGCCGAAGCGCGGGACAGCCACGCGTCCTGGACCACCTCGGCCAGTTCGGTGCGGCTCAGCTCGCCGATCCGGCACGCCCGCACCAGCACCGACAGGTGCCCGTCGAAGTGCGGCGTGGTGAAGAACGGTGACGCCCGGTCCTGCACCAGGGCCAGCTTGTCGGCCTCCGACCCGACCCAGAAGACGATCACGTCGTCGTAGCGTTCCCCGGTGTCCGGGTCGACGGCATCCGGCCGCGGATTGCGGAAGAAGATGAACGACTTCCGGCCGACCTGGTAGACCGGATTGTCGCCGCTGCCGTTCTCGACGGTCACGTGCGGCATGGCGAGCGCAAGGTCATGTACGTCCTCGACCCGCGCGGGCCGACCACCGTCGCCGGACATCGCCCCACCGTAGCCGGATTCGAGCCCCGGCGGGTGCGGGCACCACGGCTGGATCGGGTTCACGCCTGTCGCGGGTACATCTTCGCGATGAACGCCTTGTCGCCGGCCGAGAGATCGGTGTTCCAGCCGATCTCGGAGCCGTCCAGGGTCAGGAAGCTGGGCACCGGATATTGCATGATCGAGTCGGGGTCGTGCGGCGTGTGCGGGATCGAGTCGCCCGCGGCGTACCGGAGCAGCACGTTGTGGTAGGTGGTCGGCTTGTTCCAGCCTTCGTGCTGCAGGTAGTAGGCGTAGACCTTGGCCTCGTCCCAGGGGATGTTCGCCGCCGGGCTGGCCTGCTCGTGGATGCACCCGATCGCGTGGCCGAACTCGTGGAGCACGACACTGCGGAGGTGGATCGGGTCTTCCTCGTGGTCCAGGCCGCTGAGGATCATGGTGGGCTCGTCGGGCGGAACGTGCGTCGCGTCCTTGCCGACCGAGGAGGAGTACTCAGATCCGGTGAACGTGATCCGGATGTCGCTGTCCAGGAAGTCCCCGAACACGAAGCCGAGGTTCGCGTGGTCGAGCCAGGTGCGGGCCACGGCCTCGACCCGTGCCCGGCCGGCCCGATCGCCGTCGAGGAAGCGGATCCGCAGCTCCTGCCCGGTCTGCCACCGGGTATCCCAGTCGAGCGCCAGCTCCTTGTGGGTCGCCCTGGCGAGGTTGTCGAGCGGAGGCAGCCGTGCCGGGTCGAATTGCTCGCCGGGCAGGTACCTGTCCACGCACAGCTTCTCGACGGTCATCTCGTCCTCCCCGCCACGTGGGTGATTCCTAGGTGCTCCAGCTCGCGCAGGATCGGCTCGATGCGTACGCCGACGTTGCGCCACACCGTCTGGGTCTCGCCATGGACCTCGACCGTGAACTCGGCCTCGGCGACGTGCAGGGCGACCACCTGCATCCGGGCGTTGCACACCGGCGACCCGGACGAGCCGGCCTGGGTGTCCGCAAGGTAGGCCAGGTTGCGCTCGTCGACATCGGTCACGGCCAGCGGCTCCAGGGCGAACTGCTTGTAGGCGCCCTGCGGGTGCTGGATGATCACCAGCAGGTCCTCGAGCGAGGGCCCCAGGTCTCCGCCGAGCACCAGGGGCGTCCGCCGGGTGGGCTGGTCGAGCCGCAGCACGGCCCAGTCCGCGTCGGGATCACCGGCGACCGGGTCCACCGAGGGACGACGGACCATCCGATCCGTACGTGGCGTCAGATCATGGTCGAACTCGGCGAGCGCCTCGGTCAGCCTCCCGTACTCGTCGTGCAGCACGTTGTGGTACGCGGTGAGGATCAGATCGTCCGCGATCAGGAAGCCGGTGCCGAACGCACGCCGCGCGCCGAAACGGAGTGTCAGCTTCGCGACGCCGGCGGCCGTCTCGGTCACCCGGCCCGCCAGCTCGATGCCGATCAGGCGACTGCGCTTCTCCATCAGCCGCTGGGTCTGCCAGTGTGCCAGCCGGACGAGGTCCGGCGCGCCCGGACGGCCGCCGCGCTCGGCCGGAGCCGGGACCGGCGGCGCGGCCTCGAGCTGTTCGCGCAGCCGATCGTGGTACGCGGCGGTGACCGGGTCGGTGGCGGCAATCTCGAGCAGCCTGCGCAGCTTGCGCTGGGCGCCGATCACCTTGATGAGCTCGGTGCACGTTCCGCGGAGGTCGTCGGCGAACGGGAACGTCCCGACGAGAAGCCCGGCCTCGTCCGCGGCCCGCTCGAGCGGCCCGGGCCGGCGATACGCCGCCACGAGAAGATCACGGAGGGCGGGAAACTCCGGCCCGCTCCAATCCTGGGGCACCTCGTCGAGGAAGCTCATGGCGGGCCGACTGTACAACGAGGAGTAGACGTGCCGTGATGTCAACCAGCCGACAGGGTGTCTTCCCTTTCGGTCGATCACATGTTGAAGTCGCATGGTGAGCACCAGCAGAGGGCAGGCATGTGGGTGATCCCGGCGCCGCTGCCGCAGGGCAACGATGACTTCGTTGCCCTGCTCAGACTCCTCTGCCAGGCGTACCGGAAGCCTTACCAGATCGAGCAGTTGGTGGCGCGGATACCGCAGTCCGCCGACATGATCTCCCGGATCGGGTTCGACGGCGGGGAGGGGGTCGAGCCGATCTGGACGCAGGTGCTGCACGAGGCCGTCGCCAGAAAGCGGATCGACGCACTTTTTACGCGGATGCTGGAGGATCCCGCGTCGGAGAACTTTCACTCCGCGATCCGGCAAAGGCTGGAGGCGCTGCGTGCCCTGCCGGCCGCCGGGGCCGGTGGTTCGCTGCGATCGAGGGCTCGGGACGGCGGGACTCTCGGCGAGCTCCGCGACGAGCTCCTCGACGAACTGCATGCGATCGAGGAGACGGTCGGGCTGCCCGACGAGGGCGACCTGGTCCGGTTGCTGTGGGCATCGGCGGTGGACGTCGGACCGCTCCCGGTCGCCGCGGTCACCGACATCTCCGCGGTCGTGGACGATCTGGATTCCCGGATGCGCGCCGGCCCGCAGGAGATGCCGCCGGTACTGGCGTTCCTGGAGTACTACGCGGCACACAGCGACGCCAGAGATCGCCTCCAGCAGCTCGTCGACCGGCTGGCGCAGCAGCTCGGGGTCGGGCTGCGGGAGCGGGCACGGGTACGGGAGAACGCCGAGTCCTCGACGCTCGACGTCGAACTGGCACTGGTGTATGTCGAGGTCGGCGACGAGGGTGACGAGCACGTACGGCCGCAGCTCTGGTTGTACCGGCCGGACACCCCTGTCTCGTTCAAACAGGAAGCCGACGCGGTGTGCCGTCGCGACGACACCGGCCGTGTGGTCCAGGGGCTCATCGCCACAGTCGCGCCGCTGCTCGGCGGTCTGCCGCTGCGCAACCTGCGGTTCGAGTTCGTCCTCCCGTTCGCCATGTTCGACGTCGCGGTGGACGAGTGGTGCTTCGACGACGGCCGCGAGATCGGCCTCAACTCACAGGTCGTCATCAGGTCGCTCGACCGGCTGCGCTATCCACTCGGCGAGGACGACTGGAAACGGCGAAGTGCCTGCCTGGGCGACCTGGGTGACGTGCCGCCCGAGAAGCTGGTCCGCCGGTCCGGATCGGCGATGTCGCCGTTCCGCAGCCTGACCGAGCTGGACCCCCTCATCCTGCTCACGCTGGATGAGGCCTACCGGCCGCCGGAGTCATGGACGGATCCCGACGAACTGCTCGACGCGATCAAGGGCGGTTTGCCGGGCGCCCTCTGGTACCGCCGGGGCGGCGACCCGGAAGCCCTGCTGAACCTGGCCCTGGCCGAGACGGCCCGCGCGGCGCTGCATCGACTTCCGGGCGAGGTGCTCCGGATGCGCCAGGAGGCGCATGCCGCCGGTCCGCAGGACCTTCGCCGGTACATCTCGCTCTTTTGGGACGACTTCGACACTCGGCCGGTCCGGCGACGAGCGCTGCGGAACACGCGGACACGTGGAGGTGCACGGTGACGACTCCGCCCTGGTGGGTCTACCACGGTACCGGCAAACCGCACGAGTGGGAGGTTCCCCCGGCCTCGCGCTGGCGTACCTTCGACGGCACACCGCCCGCCGGCGGCCGGCCGACCGGGCTCGGCTGGCTGGTCGCCGGCGAAGCGGACGCCCGGGTGGGACGCCGGGAACTTCTGGCCAAGACCTACCGCGCCGAGCACGGCGAGGCCCTGCTCGTCAACGCCGCCATCTACCTGCGCCGGCCGCTGCTGGTGACCGGCGGTCCGGGCGTCGGCAAGTCCACGCTGGCCGGCAGCATCGCGTATGAGCTGAAGCTCGGCGAGGTGCTCCACTGGCCGATCACCAGCCGCACGACCCTCCAGGACGGGCTTTACCGCTACGACGCCGTCGGCCGGCTGCACGCGGCCAACCTCGACCGGCAGGGGCGGCGGCCGGGCCGCGGTCCGGCCGACGTCGGAAGGTACCTCACCCTCGGCCCGCTCGGCACCGCGCTGCTGCCCGCCGACCGCCCTCGGGTGCTGCTCATCGACGAGTTCGACAAGGGCGACATCGACCTCGCGAACGACCTGTTGACGGTCTTCGAGGAAGGGCGGTTCCCGATCCCCGAGTTGCAGCGGATGGACGACCAGGTCGTCACGGTCCTCACCGCCGACGCGAAGGCGGCGGCGATCGAACGCGGGCGGGTCGAGTGCGCCCAGTTCCCGATCGTCGTGATCACGAGCAACGGGGAGCGGCAGTTTCCGCCGGCGTTCATGCGCCGGTGCGTCAAGCTGCGGATCGACCCGCCGTCCGCGACCAAGCTCCGCCGGATCGTGCAGGCCCACCTCGGCTCGCAGATCTTGCAAAAGCCGGGCATGGCCGACCTGCTCGAGGTCTTCGCCGAGAAGATGCGCAAGCCCGACGCCGTCTTCGCGACCGACCAGCTGCTGAACGTCCTGAGCCTCGAGTCCGACGTCGAGCGCGACAGCGACGACTGGAAGGTGCTCGTGGAACGGCTCTTGAGTCCGCTGGACGACCAGACATGACCGACCGCGGGCGCGACCTCGACCTGCACGGGATGATGGACGTCCTGTGGCTGGCCGAGACCGTCCGTGACCGGCACGGGGCCCGGCGGCCGGCGGCCGGGCCGGCCTTTCCGCCGGCCGCCGACGCGGCGGGCGCCGCCCCTCCGGACGGGCCCGGCCAACTCGATGACCAGGGGGAATCGTCCTTTACGCCGCCGATCGGTACGCCGGCGCCGGACGGCGAGTTGCTCCGACAGCGGCACGGGCCGCAGCTGTCGGAGGCCGGCGCCGGCATGACTGCGGCGCGCGGGACCGTCGATGACCGGATCGGTGCCGCCGGCCGGGCGCTGCGGCCGCTCCGCAGAACAGTGCCCCGCCCGGGAGGCGAGGAGCTCGACGAGGACCGCACCGTACGGGTCTCCGCCGACGCCGACCTTCCCGTGGTGATCACCAGAACACGGACCGAGCGCTGGCTCGACCTGGCCCTGGTGCTCGATGTGTCGCCGAGCATGGGCCTGTGGCGGGACACAGTGGCCGAGACGACTCGCGCCCTGGAGCGAGCGGGGGTCTTCCGCGACGTCCGAGTCTGGCGCCTGTTCCCCGGTGCGGACGGCGCACTGGTCCTGCACACCCCGGCGGGGCAGCGCAGACGACCGACCGAGCTGCTCGACTACTCCGGCCGCCGGCTGATCGCCGTGCTCACCGACGGCATCGACGACCGCTGGCGCCGGGAGTCGACGGTGGCGTTTCTCCGGAAATGGGCGACGCACAATCCCATCGTCATCCTTCAGCCGCTGCCGCCGTCGATGTGGCACCGCACGTCCCTGCCACCGATCCCGATGCGGGCCCGGCAGCGTGTGCCGGGCATCTGGCGTCATCCGTCGCCCGATCCGCGACACCCCGTGGACGAGGGCTGGGTGCCGGTGGTCGGCATCGTGCCGGACTCTCTGGGCCGGTGGTCGGCGGCGCTCGCCGATCAGGACCGCCGGCATTCGATGCCGGCCGTGCCGCTCGGCCTGCTGCCGTTGGCGGACCCTGGTGATGAGGTGGCGCCCACCGGCTCACCCGGCGAACAGGTGGCCACGTTCCAGAGCCTCTCGTCGGCCACGGCGTTCACGCTCGCCGGTCACCTCGCCGCGGCACCGATCACGCTGCCGGTGGCCCGTGCCGTGCAAAGCAGCGTGTTGCCCGCCTCCGATCCCTCCCACCTCGCCGAGGTGCTGCTGTCCGGCCTGGTGGAACGGGTCGCGCCCGCGGCCGAGCCGGACGAGGATCCGGACGCGGTCCTCTACGACTTCGTACCCGGCGTCCGGGGCGAGCTGCTGCGTACCCGCACCCGCCACGACGCCTTCACCGTGCTGGACGTCCTGGCCGACCGGTCGCGCGAGGTCGCCGGTCCGCTCGGCACCGTGGACCTGTTCGAGATCGCCGAACGCCCGCGCGAGTACCTCGACCGGTTCCCGGAGAGCCGCGCCACCGCCGAGACCGCCGTGACCGTGCTGGGCGGACTCGGCGGTCCCTACGCCGACGCGGCCAGACTCCTCGACGAGGCGCTGACACCGAGCGAGCCGGCACCGCCCCCGAATCTCCCGCGGGTGTACATCTCCTACGCCGCCGATGATTCCTCTCATGAGTACCGCGTCCGGCGGCTCCAGCTCTTGCTTCGCTCGGTCGGAGTCGACGCCCGCCTCGATCCGCCACCGGACGTTCCTTCGGCGCACAGCGCGTGGAGCGTGGAGCAAATCACGGCGGCACAGCTCGTCTTGGTGGTGGCGTCGCCCGGGTATCGGGCAGCAAGCGAGTCCGAGGGCCGAGGCGTCATGCAGCGGGAGTCGCGGTTGCTGCTCGATCGCTACCTGGCCGGCCGGGAAAGCGGGCGGTCAGATGTGATGCCGGTGGTGTTCGGCGATGATCATCTCGCCGCCGGTCTCCCGGCATGGCTCCTCGCCGTGCAGGCGCTGCCCATCCGGGACTTCACGCCCGCCGAGGTGGAGCCGGTGCTGACCCTGCTGGGCCTCGGGGTCGGCGGAGCAACGCCACCGTTGGGCCCGCTCCCGGCGCTGTCCGCGATGCGCCCAGGCCGGCCACCTGCGACGCTGGTGATCGATGCTCGGCTGGACGGAGCCCGGCTCACCAGCGAAGTGACGATCGACGGCGTCGTCCTGAGTCGGCGGCAGGCGAAGGTGCAGCCTGGCGTCGGGGCCGTCTGGAGCCACCCGCCGGCCGCTTCGGCAACCGCGTGGGAGAGCTTGGCCTCGGCGGGTCGAGCCTTGGCGGAGGCGGTCTTCGAGCCGGCCACCCTGCGGCGAATCGGGGACATCGTGGCGGGGTCCGAGCCGGGCTCCGAGACCGAAGTGGTCTGGCGGGCGGCGGGCGCGGCGCTCGGCTTGCCGGTGGAGCTGTTGAGGTTGGTCACCTCGGCCGGCGAGGAACTGGAGCCACTCGCGTTGATCGCCGGCGTGTCGGTCCGCCGCGAGGTGCTGAGCACGCGGCCCAGGGCAGCACGCCCCGCGCTCCCCGGGCCGTTACGCGTCCTCGCGGCCGTGGCGGCGCCCGACGAGAACCGAACCTCGGCGCCGCCCCTGGACGTCGAGGCCGAGGTTCAGGCACTGCTGGACGCGGTCGGTGAGTTCGCGACCGGCGACCGCGGGCAGGTGCGGGTCCTGGAGGTTGCTTCCCCGACGCAGATCGCGGCGGCCCTCGCCGAGGCCGACTTCCACGTGCTGCACCTGTCCGCGCACGGAAGCGACCGGATGCTCCTGCTGGAGGACGAGGACGGCAACGCGGTCGAGGTCGGAGCCCGCGACCTCACGGCGATTCTGGGTGGGGCAGGAGCGCGCGTTCCCCTGATCGTGCTGATGTCGAGCAACACCGCGGCCGGCGGCGAGAACCTCGCAGTGAGCCTGGTGGAGGCCGGAGCCGACCGGGTGATCGCGTTCCAGTCCGCGCTCACCGACCGGTATGCCACCCAGCTCGCCGCGGCGCTCTACCGCGAGCTGACGACGCCGGCCCCGGTCGGGCGGGCTCTCGCGCGGGCTCGTCGTGCCGTCGAGCTCGATCGCCGGACCGAGGATCGGCCCGTCCCGGCCGAGTACGGCACGGCGACATTGGTGTGCGCCGGGGCGGACACGCCGTTGATCGACCCCACCCTTCCGCCGGTGGACCTGCCCGAGTCTCGGGGCCCGGCCGGTGCGTCCGCCGGCGAGCTCGACATGAATCAGCTCATCGGACGGCGGGCGCAACTGCGTGAAGGAACAGCCATCCTGCGCCGCACGCGGAGCGCCGCGGACCGGTACGGGGTGACGAGCGGCGTTCAGCTGCTCGGGGTGGGCGGGATCGGCAAGACCGCGGTGGCCGGCCGGCTCATGGCGAGACTACGGGGCGACGGGATGATCGCCGTCCGGCACGAGGGCCGATGGAACCCCTCCGCGCTCTTCGCCACTCTCGGCGTCGCGCTTCTCGAGCATCAACGCGACGACCCGACGGCCTTGGCGCTGTCCACGTCGGACGTGCCCGACACGACCAAGGTCGAGATCGTCGCGCGGCTCCTCGCCGGATCTCCGGTGCTGCTGGTCTTCGACGGCTTCGAGCAGAACCTGAACCCCGGCGGTGAGGCGTTCCTCGACCCGGCGTTCGACGAGGTGTTCAGCCGTTGGTGCCGTGCGGCCGAGACCGGCGCGATCCTGGTGACCTCTCGCTATCCGGTGCCGGGCGACGACCGGCGCCTGATACCGGTCTCTCTCGGCCCGCTCTCACCGGCGGAGCTTCGCCGCCTGCTCCTGCGCCTGCCCGGCCTGCGCGGCCTCACCGGCGACGACCTGCGTCTGCTGGTGCGCACCGTTGGCGGGCATCCTCGGCTCATCGAGTACGTCGACGCCCTGCTGCGCGGACGACCCACCCGTCTGCGCGAGGTACAGGCCAAGTTGGGGCAGCTGGCCGCACACGAGGGCATCGAACTACGCGGGTCCCGTCCGATCGGCGCGGCCGTCGACGACGCCCTCATCCTGGGTGGGTCCGACATCGTCCTGGACGAGCTGCTTGCCCTGCTCTCCGACCATGAACGCGACGTTCTGCTCCAGCTTTCGGTCAGTCGTGCGCCGATGACCGCCGACGATCTCGCCTTCGCCCTCGACGAGGACACACCCGCGGCCGACCTGTCGGCCGAGATCGAGCGTCTGGCCGACCTCTCGTTGCTCGCCCCCGGGAGCGAGGTGCACATCCACCCATGGACCGCGGAACTTCTCGAACGACGCCCCGATCCGGGCCGGCGCCGGCGCCACGAACGCGCCTTGGCGATGCGGCTGAATCGGCTGGAGCAGCGGCGCGTCACGTACGACGACCTCATCGACATCGCCCGGCATTTCGCCGCCACGTCCCGGTACAACGAGATCGCCCACATGATCGAGCCGGTGGGCCAGGCGCTGCCGGGCGTGGTGGCCGTCGCCGCGTACCTCGCCGAGATCCGGACGTTGATTCCCCGGACCGAACGGGCCTGGTCCGCCGTCACGTTCGAGGAGGCGCAGGCCGTCCGTACCGCCGGTGACCTGCGGAGCGCGCGCACGCTGCTGATCGAGGTGAATCGAGCCGTCGAACAGCGGATGGCCGACCGTCCGGACGACGGTCAGACGATCGTCGAGCTGGCAACGGTGCTCACGGATCTCGGCGACGTGGCCCTCGAGGCCGGCGACCTGACCATGGCACGGGCCCATTTCGACGCGGCGGTCGACGCCCTGGAGCGCCGGGCCGAGAGAGATCCGGACGACACGTTGTGGCGGCGGAACGTCGCCGTCGTGCTGAACAAGCTGGGCGAGGTGGCCACGTCCGCCGGTGATCTGGCCACCGCTCAGGAGCGCTACCTCGCCGGGATGGACCTGCTCGTCGAAGCAGCTGGAGCGGATCCCGCTGATCGCGGTTTGCAGCGGGACGTCGCGATAACGCGGTACCGGCTCAGCTACACCGCAGCCGCGATCGGCGACTTCGACATGGCCACCCGTCACGGTCGCGTCGCCCTGGAGATCATGGAAAGCCTGACCGCGGATGATCCCGGAAACCCCGATCTCAATCGCGATCTGATGCTGTTCCGGACGCTGCTGGGCGATGTTGCGATGGCCATGGGCGACCTCAACGCCGCAACCGACCATTACCGAACGGCCGTGGAGGTGGCCCAGCGACTCACGGCGACCGACGCCGGCAACACGGTGTGGCACCGGGACCTCGCCATGATCAGGGGAAAGCTCGGGGACGCGGCGGTCGCTGCGGGTGACGTCGCCGAGGCGCGACGGCAGTACGAGGAGCGGATCGCGCTCCTCGGACGACTGTCCGCCGCCGATCCGGCCAACGCCCAATGGCAGCGTGACCTGTCGATCAGCCACAACGGTCTCGGCGACGTCGCTCTCCTGGCCGGTGACCTCGAAGCCGCTCGCGCCGAGTACACAGCCAGCCTCGACATCACGCTTCGCCTGGCCGACGCCGATCCGAGCAACACCTACTGGACGCGCGATCTGTCGATCCTGCACGGACGGCTTGGCGACCTCGAGGCGACCGCCGGTGACCTGGCCGGCGCGCGAGAGCGGTACCGCGCGCGGCTGGCCATCCTGCAACGCCTGGTCGACAGAGAGCCGAGCAGCGTCGAACTGCAACGCGACCTGTCGATCGTCCACAGCAAGCTGGGCGAGATCGAGGCGGCGTCGGACAGCGGAGCCGCGGTGCCGGTTCGCGACTTGGCGAGCGCTCGCGAGCATTATCAGGTGGGACTGGCGATCATGCAGCGGCTCATCGCCAAAGATCCGGGTAACCCGGATCTGAAGCGGTTGTTCGCCGACACGACGGCACGCATGAACGTGCTGTTCGATCGCTGATCCCCGGCCGCCCATCCACCCGAGGCGCCCGGGTCGCCGCCCTTCATCCCGCGGGCCACAAATAGAGCGACCCCAGCCGCAGCACCATCGCGACCACCGCGACCACCAGCACCGCCCGGACGAAGCCCGACCCCCGCTTCAGCGCGGTCCGGGCCCCGAAGCGGGCGCCGACGATGTTGCAGACCGCCATCGCCAGGCCCAGCCGCCACAGCACGTGCCCGCCGGCCGCGAAGACCAGCAGCGCACCCAGGTTGGTGCCGGCGTTCACCACCTTGGCGGTCGCCGAGCTGCCGACGAAGTCCAGGCCGAGCAGCGCGGTGCACGCGATGATCAGGAAGGTGCCGGTGCCCGGCCCGAACACGCCGTCGTAGGAGGCGATCGCCACGCCCGCCACGAGCACTGCGGCGAGCCGGCGCCGTACGGTCGGTGCCGTGTCGCCGGCCACGGTGCCGAACGACGGGCGCAGCACCACGAACGCCAGCACCAGCAGGAGCAGCACCATGACGGCCGGGCGGAAATAGCCGGCCGGGATGGTCGTGGCGGCCGCCGCGCCCGCCCCGGCGAAGACGACCGCGAGGCCGCCGGCCGGCCCGGCGATCCGCCAGTCCACCTTGGTGCGCCGGGCGTAGGTGATGGCCGCCGAGCTCGTGCCGGCGATCGCGGCGACCTTGTTGGTGCCGAGCGCGGTCACCGGCGGCAGGCCGGGAAGGCCGAGCATCAGGGCCGGTACGAGGATCAGCCCGCCCCCGCCGACGACCGCGTCCACCCAGCCGGCGGCGGCCGCGACGAGCAGGAGCAGAAGAATGTGGTGCGGTTCCATGGGGCGATCATGGTGTAATGGCTTTATGCATCTCAACCCTTACGGCGAGGATGCGATCCGGCTCGCCCTCGCCCTGGTCCACGACCCGCCGGCCACCCTGGACGAGCTCCTGGACCGCTGCCGGGCCGGCGGCCTGGTGATCGACTTCCCGGTGACCGCCGCCGATTTGCCCGCCACCGAGGCGTTCCTGGGCGAGTGGCTCGCCGTGCTGGACGCGGACCGGCCCGCCGACCGGGCCCGGCTGCTCAACGGCCTGCTGCGCGACGCGTCGGCCTACCCCCGGCTCACCGACCACGCCGGCGACGGCTGGCACCTGCACTATCGCGACCCGCAGGTGCCGCTGGCCGCGGTGCTGCGCACGCTGATCTGCGTGGGCACCGCCCTGCACCTGGCCGGCCGCGGCATCCACCGGCTCGGCCGCTGCGCCGCGGCGGGCTGCGACCGGCCGTACGCCGACTTCAGCCGCACCGGCCGCCAGCAATACTGCTCACCGGCCTGCGGCAACCGGGACGCCGTGCGGCGGCACCGGGCCCGCCGGGACGCCCCGGCCGGGGCCGCGGCGCAGCCTACGAGGGCAGCTGGTGGTCGGCCCAGACGTACGTCTCCGGCAGCAGGTCGGTGATGACGACGGTACGCAGGCTCTCGCCGCCCCCGACGATGACCTTGAGGGCCGGGAAGTAGTCGAGCAGGACCTGGCGGCACCGGCCGCACGGCGGAACGACCCCCCGGTCGCGGTCGCCCACGGCGACGATCGTGTCCAGCTCGCCTGCGCCCTGGGCGGCCGCCGCGCCGAGGACCACCAGCTCGGCGCAGGGCCCGCCGGTGAAGTGGTAGGCGTTCACCGCGGTGACGATCCGGCCGTCCCGGCAGCGGGCCGCCGCCGCCATGGTGTGGTTGTCGCCCCGGCAGCGGGTCCGGGCGACGTGCGCCGCGGCCTGGACCAGTTCGTGATCGACGCGGTGGGTGGTCATCGCCGGTCGCCTTCCGGGCCGGCGGGGCGGTCAACAAGATCAGCGGCGGCCATCGGGCCATCCTGAGCGGGCCGGGACCGGCTATGGGCGCCGGCGGGCCCGCTGCTCGCTGGCCAGGTGGGCGCTGAGCAGGACGATGAACGCGACCGACAGCGCGACGTCGAGCACCGCCCGCGGCCCGTGCCAGCCGCCCGGCAACAATTCGCCGCTCGCCCGCAGCAGGCCCGCCAGCGCCAGGCAGGCCACCGCGGCGGCCCACAGGCGTGGCCGGTGCAGAACCCGGCCGAACAGGCGCACCGGCACGCCACCGCGGCCACGGACGAGCAGGGTCGCGGCGACCGCGAGGCCGACGACCGAGACGCCGGCGAGCAGGGCGCCCAGCACGGCGGCCAGTGTAGCCGCACCGGCCGCGACCGTCCGGCCCGCCGTATCGTGGGACCACGATGACTGACGAGGCCCGCGCGGCGCTGCGCCGCCTGCACGACCGGGGCACGGCGGAGATCGCGGCGCTCGACGCCGACCTGCACGCCCTGTTCGAGGCCGCGCGGTCGTCCAATGCGGACGACGAACACGACCCGGAGGGCAGCACGATCGCGTACGAGCGGGCGCAGCTGACCGCCGTGCTGGCGGCCGCCCGGCGGCACCTCGCCGACGTGGACGACGCGCTCGCCCGGCTCGACGCCGGCCGCTACGGGGTCTGCGAGCGGTGCGGCGCGCCGATCCCGCCCGCGCGGCTCGAGGCGCGCCCGTTCGCCCGCACCTGCGTGGGCTGCGCCTGACCCACCGCGCGGGCCGGCGTGCCCGGCAACATCCCCAGCACGGCCACCGCCGCGGCGGCACCCACGGCGCGGGCCGGCGTGCCCCGCAGCATCACCAGCACAGCCACCACGGCACAGGCCGGCCTGCCCGGCAGCATCATCAGCACAGCCACCGCCGCGGCGGCACCTATGCGCGGGCCGGCCTGACCGTCACCGTTGCCGGCCCGGCAGCATCACCAGCACGGCCACCGCCGCGGCGGCCGGGGCCAGGGCGAACCCCTGGCGCAGGCCGGCCGTGGCGAGGGCGCCGGCGACCGCGGAGCCGGCCGCACTGCCCACCGCGAACGCCGTGATGATCCAGGCGAACGCCTCCACCGAGGTCCCCGGCGGGGCGTGCCGGTCGGCGGCGAGGAACACCGCGGTCAGCACCGGCGGCAGGGCCAGGCCGGCCACGGCCAGCAGCGCGGCCATCGCGGCGGGCGCCGGGGTCAGCAGCAGCGGCACCAGGCCGGCGGCCAGGGCGGCGCCCACCAGCGGCAGCCGGCCGGGTCCGCCGGGCCCGGCCCGGGTGTAGAGCAGGCCACCGATCAGCGCGCCGGCCGCCTGCGCCGCCAGCAGCCAGCCCGCGAGGGACCGGTCGCCGGCCGCCTCGGCATACCCGGTGACCACCACCGGCAGGCCGCCGACCGCGGCGCCGACGCCGACCACCCCGAGCACCAGCGCGACCAGGCGCGGCGCTCGCAGCGGGCCGGCCCAGTGCCGCGGCGCCGGCTCGGCCCGCCAGCGGCGCACCGGGCGGGTGCCGGCGAAGACCGCGACGCCGGCGAGCTGCAGCAGGCCCGCGGTGAGCAGCGCGGCGGGCGGCCCGGACACGGCCACGACCGCGACCGTGACCAGCGGGCCGGCCACGAAGAGCACCTCCTGCACGGCGATCTCCAGGGCGTACGCGGCGGTGACCGCGGGCGGCGGCACCAGCACCGGCCACAGCGCCCGCAGGCAGGCCTCCAGCGGCGGCGTCCCGAAGCCGGCCAGCGCCGCGCCGGCCAGCGAAACCGGCAGGTGCCCGCCGCCGACGGCGACGGTGACGAACCCGGCACCGGACAGCGCCGCCGTGCCGTACAGCACCGGGGGTTGCCGCCACCGGTCGACGCCGCGGGCCAGCAGCGGGGCGCCGGCCGCCATCGCGGCGGTATAGGCGGCGACCAGCAGGCCGGCCGCGGTGAGGCTCAGCGACTCGCGGGCGAACAGCAGCAGGGCGATCGGCGCGGCCGCGACCGGCAACCGGCCGACCTGGCTGGCGGTGAGCAGCAGGGGTACGCGCGGGGCGCGCAGCACAGCGCGCAGCCCGTAGGAAACAGTCATGGGACGTCGCTCCCGGACGACGAGGAAACGGGTGGACACGGCACGGCCGCGCGGGCCGGGGACCGGTCAGGGAGCGAAGTCGGAGCGCTCGTGATCGTTGCCGTACAGCGGGAGATCAGGGGTGACCCACGAGGCGAGCGCGGCGGTCGGGGTCACCCGCCTACCGTAGGGCACGGGTGCGTCCGGACGGTAGCGTCGGGCCCCATGCAGCCGCCCACCGTCCTTGCCGTCCTCGCCGAGCTGGCCCCGGCCGGCGGCGACCGGGTGCTCGACGTGACCCGCGGCGGCCAGCCGCTGATCTGGCTGGCCGACGCCGAGCGGGCGCCGCGCAAGGCCGACACCGACCGGCTCGCCGCGCTCGGCGCGCTGCACCGCGAGGAGCGGATCCTGCGCCGCGGCTGGGGCTTCCTGGCCGGCCGCACCGAGGTCGACGGCAAGCCGCGCAAGGTCCGGGTGCCGCTGCTCAGCCAGCCGGTGCAGCTCGACCGCACGCTGACCGGCTACCGGATCGTGCCGGCCGGCGACGTCGAGATCACCCCGCTGATCGAGGACCGCGACCTCGCCGCCGCGATGGAGGCCGCGCCGGGCCTGGCCGCGCCCGGCTGGCTGGCCGCGACCGGCACCCGGGCCTGGCTGTGGGCCGCCGCCGAGGCGACCGGCCTGCCGGTGGACGCGGTCACCACCGAGACCCGCCGGCTGCCCACCGATCGAGTGGTGCTGGCCGCCGCGGCCGGGCTGTTCGTGGTGCGCGACGTCTTCGGCACCGGGCTCGCCGACAGCCTGCGCAGCTGGGCCGGCCGGGACCTGTCCGGCACGGCGCTGGCCGCGGTCTACGGCGAGGAGCGGGCCGAGCAGCCGGACGACGGACCGGTGCTGTCGCCGCTGCCGCTGACCGAGGCGCAGGAGCGGGTGGTGGTGCGGGCGCGGACCGCGCCGGTCACCGTCGTGTCCGGCCCGCCCGGCAACGGCAAGAGCCACACGGTCGTCGCGGCCGCCCTCGAGGTCGTGCACCGGGGCGGGTCGGTGCTGGTCGCCACGCAGTCGCCGCACGCGGCCGAGGTGCTGGCCGGCCTGCTGGCCCGCTATCCGGGCCCGGAACCGGTGCTGTTCGGCGACGCCGGCAGCCGGGAGACGATCGCGGCCGGCCTGGCCGCCGGCGCGGAGCGCGGCACGAGCGACCGGGAGCTGCGGGCGGATCGCGCGGCCGTCCGGCAAGCCCACGATCTCGTACGGGCGAGGCGCGCCGCCCTCGTCGAGGCGCTCGACCGGGAACGCCTCGCCGCGTCGCTGCCCGACTGGCAGCCGCTGCTGCCGGGGCTCGCCGCGGACGTACCGGGCGCGTTCGACGACGCGGTCGACCTGGCCGGGCAGCGGGCCGGCGGACGGTGGGCCCGCTGGTGGTTCCGCCGGCGGCTGCGCATCCGTCCCGGCGTACCGGAGGAGCGGGTGACCGACGCGATCGCCGCGGCCACCGCGCAGCGTGCCGCCGGCCGGCTCGCCGCGACCGGCGGCACCGACCTCGCCCGCGGCTGGCAGGCCCTGCACGCCGCCGAGGCCGGCCTGGCGACCGCCGTCGGCGCCGCCATGCGCCGCGCGGCCCGCAGCGCCCGGCGATGGGACCGGGAGGCCCGCCGCGGCGCCGCGGCCCTGTCGGCGGCGCTCCGGGCCGGCCGCAACCGGCGCCGCGAGTTACTGGCCCGCCTCGACGCCCCGCCGCTGGTGCGGGCGCTGCCGCTGTGGATCGGCACGGTCGCCGACGTGGAGGACCTGCTGCCGGCCGCGCCCGGCCTGTTCGACCTCGTGGTGATCGACGAGGCGTCGCACGTGGACCAGGTGCGGGCCGCGCCGGTGCTGGCCCGGGCCCGGCGGGCGTTGGTGGTCGGCGATCCGCGGCAGTTGCGGTTCGTGTCGTTCGTGAGCGACGTCGACGTGGCCGAGGTGCTGGCCCGGCATGGCGCGGACGAGCGGCTGGACGTACGCCGGGTGAGCACCTACGACCTCGCGGCGGGCGCCGCGCCGGTGACCTGGCTGTCCGATCATCACCGCAGCGGCCCGCATCTGATCGGCTTCTCGGCGCGCCGGTTCTACGGCGACCGGCTCGCGGTGCTGACCCGCACGCCGGCCGCCGAGGCGACCGACGCCATCGACGTGGTCCGGGTGCCGCCGGCTCCGCTCGTGAAGGGCGTCAACACCGCCGAGGTCGCCGCGGTCCTGGAGACGGTCGCCGGGCTGGCGGCGGCCGGCACCCGGGGCATCGGGGTGATCTCCCCGTTCCGGGCGCAGGCCGAGGCCCTCGAGGAGGCGCTGGTCGCGGCATACCCGGTGGAGCGGATCGAGGAACTGGGCCTGCGGGTC